>ERZ1026866.1237-NODE-1237-length-13668-cov-9.978917_pt1 | contig 13668 bp, 14 predicted proteins | sample MGYA00380163_ERZ1026866 | MGnify/ENA primary metagenome ERZ1026866 (study PRJEB33269, sample SAMEA4719799) | human gut metagenome | biome: human-associated habitat; feature: organic feature; material: feces | place: Cameroon | collected 2013-10 ...
AGATTACTTCTATGGTATTGGCTTTGCGCCGCAAGGTGAACATCAAGGTGCGTCAACCACTCCAGCAGATTATGATTCCTGCTGTGGATGCTACACAGAAGGCACACATCGAGGCTGTGGCAGACTTGTTGAAGAACGAGGTGAACGTCAAGGAGGTGAACTTCATTGAGGGTCAGGGTATTCTGGTCAAGAAGGTGAAGTGTAACTTTAGAGTGATGGGTAAGAAGTTTGGCAAGTTGATGAAGGGTGTTGCTGCCCAGATGTCAGCTCTCGACCAAGACCAGATTGCAGCCTTCGAGAAGGCAGGCAACATCACTTTGAACGTAGATGGTCAGGAAGCAGTCGTAGAGGTTGCAGACGTGGAGATTATCTCTGAGGATATTCCAGGATGGCTCGTTTCTAATGATGGTAACTTGACCGTAGCCCTTGAAGTAGAGTTGACTCCTGAGTTGAAGAAGGAGGGTATGGCTCGTGAGTTGATCAACCGTATCCAGAACCTTCGCAAGGAAACTGGTTTGGAGATTACCGACCGCATCAAGGTGACCGTGGCTCCTCATGATGAGACCCATGCCGCAATCGAGGCATTTGGCGACTACATCAAGGGACAGGTGTTGGCTGATGCCATCACAGAGGCAGACAACAATGGTGCAGAGACCGAGTTTGATGACTTCAAGTTGAACATTCTCGTAGAGAAGAACTAAGTATCTTGGGAGTGTCTAGATAAACAATCATAACAGGTCACCGCCTAGCGATGACACGTCGCATGGCGATGACCTGTTTTTTTCCTAATAATAACTTTATAACAATTAACGTCTATGGCTAACGAAAAACTACGTTATAGCGATGAGGAACTGGAAGAGTTCCGCGCTATCATTGATGAGAAATTGAAAGTGGCTCGCCAAAACTATAAGGAGATGATGGCCCAGTTGAATCATTCTGATAGTAATGATGTGGTGGATACATCACCTACCTACAAGGCTTTGGAAGAAGGTAGTGAAGCACAGAGCAAGGAAGAAATCATCCAGATGGCACAGCGCCAGCAAAAGTTCATCGTGGGCTTGGAGGCTGCGCTCGTTCGTATTCAGAACAAGACCTACGGCATCGACCGTGAGACGGGTGAGTTGATTCCAAAGGAGCGTCTGCGTGCTGTACCTCATGCTACATTGAGTGTCGCTTCCAAGGAAGCAAGAAAACATAAATAGATGAAAGAAAATAAAAACAAAATAGGTTGGCTCGTCACGGCTATGGTGTTGATTCTCTTGGTGATAGACCAGATTATCAAAGTTTACGTTAAAACCCATTTCTGCCTTGGCGAGTCAGTCCGTGTCACCGACTGGTTCTTTATCGACTTTGTAGAGAACAACGGTATGGCTTGGGGAATGTCGTTTATTGGCAAGTTCTGGCTCAGTTTGTTGCGTACGATAGCCATTGTTGTCCTCGTTTGGTACTTGCATCGTATCATCAAGGCTGGCACCCATCGCAAGATATACATCTTCTTGGTGGCGTTGGTGCTGACGGGTGCGATAGGCAATATGATCGACTCAATGTTCTATGGGTTGATGTTCTCTGCTTCCTCACCATACTATGTGGCATATCAAGTGCCATTTGGCTCTGGTTATTCCGAGTTCTTCATGGGCAAGGTGGTGGATATGTTCCGTTTCCCATTCTTTACCTACACTTGGCCTGATTGGGTGCCATTCTTTGGGGGAAGTCAGGGGACGTTTTTCGACCCAGTATTCAATTTCGCCGACTCGTGCGTCTCTGTAGGCGTGATTTCGTTGCTCCTCTTCTGCCGACCAGAACTGGAGAAGTTGGGAGGAAGTAAGAAAAATGACTAAACATTTGGATATGAAATCATTACATAAGGTATTCTTGAGTATGTCTTTCTTGGCGATTGCGCTTGTCTTCTTGCAAGCGTGCAAGCCTTCCATCCCTAGCCAATATCTGTCTAAGGATGAGATGGAGGATATTCTCTATGAGTTTCATATCGCCGAGGCAATGGCTCACGAGAACTATGATGCTCAACAGAAGGGGGATATGATAGCTTATCGTGAGGCTATCTTCAAAAAGCATGACATCACCCAAGCCGACTTCGATTCTTCTATGGTGTATTACATGCGCCATACCAAGCTGATGCACGACATCTATGTGAAGTTGGGCGACCGACTGACGGCTGAGGCGAAATCCTTGGGAGTGGATGTCAACAATATGAATCAGTATGGTGACGTGGCTTCGGGCGATACCACCAATGTATGGAAGGATGCAAGCGCCTTGGTGCTTTCCACCTATCAGCCATACAATTATCATAGCTTTGAGATACCAGTCGATACGGCATTCCATAAGGGTGATAAGTTGATTCTCGACTTCGAGAGCCAATTCCTCTATCAAGATGGTATGCGTGATGGCATCGCCATGTTGGCTATCACCCTCAAGAATGACAGTGTCATATCCAATACCATCCGTATCACTAGTTCCCAACATTACATGACGGAGTTGGAAGATCGTGATAGTATCGGTATCAAGAGTGTGAAAGGCTATTTCCTCTTGAATCGCGGTGATTTCGTATCGGGCAGTTCGTCATCTACCACCTTGAAGCTGATGTTTATCGAGAATATCAAGTTGGTGAGAATGCATGCGCGCAAACCGGTAACACCTGAGAATCCTGATGCCTCGATGGCACCTACACCTCCAGGTGGTCCTCGTCCTGTCTTGTCTTCTCCTACGGGGCGTCCTCTACCTCCTAATCGATTGGAGAAGATTCAGGTCGAAACTGATGGAAACAGACCTAGGAATTAAGGGAATCTCTCAATGAAGAGCTAGACATGGAAGATTTAAGAAGATGTGGAGCGCATGAGGTGCGTCTTTCTGATGGCAATGTCCTCTCACAAGCCGTGGTGGAGATTTGTGATGGAAGAGTAGTCAACTACTTCGAGTTTCAGGATGAGTTGCCTATGACGGAATGGCTCGGTGGTGTCATTGAGGTGAAGTGTGATGAGGAGGGAATCCTTCGTGCTTTTCATCAAGGCAAGAAGTTGTGATGCAATAGAGGATTGCCGGTAACATATACTACTGAGTGTAAGACAAACAAAGTAATCAATCAATTAAAAATAGAATAATATGTTAAGTGTAGATCAATTAGAAGATAAGTTGATAGACTTGGCTTTTGCTGAGGATATCGGTGATGGCGACCATACAACCTTGTGTTGTATTCCTGAGGCTGCCATGGGTAAGAGTCACTTGCTCATCAAGGAAGATGGCGTATTGGCTGGTGTAGAAATGGCTAAGAAGGTATTCGCCCGCTTCGACCCTACCATGAAGGTAGAGGTACTTATTCAGGATGGTACTCCTGTGAAGAAGGGTGACATCGCCATGATCGTGGAGGGCAAGACTCGCTCTTTGCTTCAGACAGAGCGCTTGATGCTCAACATCATGCAGCGTATGAGTGGTATCGCTACCATGACAGCTAAGTATGTGAAGCGTTTGGAGGGTACCAAGACACATATCTTGGATACTCGAAAGACGACACCAGGTCTCCGTATGTTGGAGAAACAGGCAGTGAAGATTGGTGGCGGTATGAACCATCGCATCGGTCTCTTCGACATGATTCTCTTGAAGGACAATCACATCGACTTCGCTGGTGGTATCGACAACGCTATCGATCGTTGCCATGCTTACTTGAAGGAGAAGGGCTTGGACTTGAAGATTGAGATTGAGGTTCGTAGCTTCGATGAGTTGGACCAGGTCTTGAAGCACGGCGGTGTCAACCGTATCATGCTCGACAACTTCTCTGTGCCTGACACCAAGAAGGCTGTTGACATCATCGCTGGCAAGTATGAGACTGAGTCTTCTGGCGGTATCACCTACGACACCATCCGCGACTATGCCGAGCAGGGTGTTGACTTCATCTCAGTAGGTGCTTTGACCCACAGCGTGAAGGGTTTGGATATGAGTTTCAAGGCTTGTGAGTAATAAAATATAATATAAAATGAAGAAGAATATATTGGCGGCGGCTTTCATAGCTGCCGCTTCTTTTAGTGCCATCGAGGCTGATGCCTGCACCAATTTTATCGTGGGCAAGAAAGCTTCTGCTGATGGCTCCGTTATCTGCTCCTATAGTGCAGACGACTATGGCATGTTCCAGTATCTTTGTCATTATCCTGCGGCAAAGCACGCCAAGGGCGAGATGCGCAAGGTTTTCGATTGGGACACCAACAAGTATCATGGTGATATACCTGAGGCTGCTGAGACATACAATGTCATCGGCAACATCAATGAGTATCAGGTGACGATAGGTGAGACTACCTATGGTGGTCGTGAGGAGATGGTGGATTCCACCGGTATCATCGACTATGGTTCGCTCATCTATATCGCCCTCCAACGTTCCAAGACCGCTCGTGAGGCTATCAAGGTGATGACTACCTTGGCTGAGACCTATGGTTATAACTCTGAGGGTGAGACCTTTACCATCTGCGACCCTAACGAGGCTTGGATCATGGAGATGATGGGCAAGGGGCCAGGTAGCAAGGGTGTCGTTTGGGTAGCTCAGCGCATTCCTGATGATGCTATCTGTGCTCACGCCAACCAGAGCCGCATCGGCAAGTTCAATATGAAGGACAAGCAGAACGTGATGTATGCCAAGGATGTCGTGAAGTTCGCTCGCTCTAAGGGTTGGTTTACTGGCAAGGATGCTGACTTCTCTTGGAAGATGGCATACGCCAAGCCTGACTTCTCCGGTCGTCGCTTCTGCGATGCACGTGCTTGGGCGTTATTGAACCATTTCAAGGACATGAGCCGTTATCTGCCTTGGGCTTTGGGTAAGGACCCTAATGCAGAGGATATACCTCTCTGGGTAGTGCCAGACAAGAAGGTGAGCGTACAGGATGTAGAGGCTTGTATGAGAGACCATTACGAGGGCACTCCATTGTCTGTTGCTGATGGCGATGACCTCGGTGGTGGTATCTGGCAGATGCCTTATCGCCCAACTCCACTGATGTTTAAGGTGGATGGCAAGCAGTGCTTCAATGAGCGTCCTACCAGCACCCAGCAGAGTGGTTTCGTATATGTCAGCCAGATGCGCTCTTGGTTGCCAAGAGAGATTGGTGGCGTACTTTGGTTTGGTAATGATGATGCTAATATGGTGGCGTTCACCCCAATCTATTGCAGCTCTACCGTTCAACCTGAGTGCTACAATACTCCAGGTGCCGATGCCGTGACTTTCAGCGACAAGAATGCTTATTGGGTATGCAATATGACAAGCAATATGGTTTATCCTCGTTACAGTTTGATGTTCCCAAGCTTGAAGGAGGTGCGTGATAGCCTCGACAATAGCTATTTCGCAGCGCAGAAGTCTGTGGAGGCAAAGGCTCAGGAACTTTATGCTCAGAATCCACAGCAGGCAGTGAAATATCTTAACGACTATGGTATCGAGAAGGCTCAGCAGATGTTGGCTCGTTGGAAGCAGCTCTTCCAGTTCATGGTAGTGAAGTACAACGATATGATTATCAAGCCTACTACCAAGGATGGTAAGTTTGAGCGTACCCCAGAAGGCTTGGGTGCTCGTCCTGTTCGTCCGGGCTATCCTGAGAAGTATGCTCGTGAGTTGATTAAGCAGACAGGCGATAAGTTTGTTTGTCCTGAGGAATAATGAACTTTTAATGGTAAGACGATTACTATCATTTGGTAATGTTTTCACCACGCTTTGGTCAGGTTATTACCGCTGTGTGGTAATGCTGCTACCGCTGTGTGGTAATCACATTACCAAAGTTTTGGAAAGATTTGGTGAAAGATCTTTCTTGATAGAATTAGATATAAAAAAAGATGGTTGCTTCTGCCGTGAAGCAACCATCTTTTTTTTGTAGGTGATGATGGGCACGAGCTTCATCAGTCCCTTGCAGAAGGTGAGCACGAGGATGGCGGTGATGTTGACTGACATCATACGAAAATTCTACGTTATTATTATCAAAGGATGTCTATAGACGGAAAGCACTGGTCATCATAGACGACTGAGACTTGTCGTAATAGACAACGAACATGAGTCGTCATAGGCGACAAATTCTATTCATATAGATAGAACATCCGCTCCATCATCTGCCATTTCTGGTCGGATGTGGCATCGGCGGCACAGTCTTGGAACTCTGCCACGTGCTTCTCCCATTCCTCTTGTCTAGGCAGGGTGGCGAGTTTTGCCATGGCGGTATCCCAGTCGAAGTCGAGAGGAGCATCCACTATCATCACGAGGCGATAGCCCAAGATGTAGATTTCCATTTCTAGGATTCCCACGGCTTGGATGCCTTGTTTGATTTCGTCCCAGAAGTGCTCCTTGTCGTGCGCTTCCTTGTATTTCTTGATGAGCTCGGAGTCATCCTTCAACTCCATGGTCTGTACGAATCGCTTGGTCGGCTGATTGTACTGCTTGCTCTTATATCCTTCTGTTGCCATAATACATTTCTTTTCTTTCTGCAAAAATACGATATTTCTTCTTTCTTGCCAAAAAATAGAGCCGAAATCTTCCCTTTTCCTACTCAAAAAGACTTTTTGCTGTGATTTTTTTGTCAATTCGCTTGAAATGATTACCTTTGCATCCGCAATTGGTTCACTGCCACGTCGTGCCGACACAGGGGCGATGGTCATTTTGGTTGAAATGCCAGGATGCGTGCGTAGTGATTAAAAGGGAATCAGGTGAGAAGCCTGAGCAGTCCCGCTGCTGTAAACATCTATCCTCCTCTTGGGGGAGGGCGGGCAAGCACTCAAAGGTCACTGACATTTTTTCGGGAAGACCGCTTGCCTTGGGTCACACATTATATTATATATAGTGAGAGACGAGATGTAAGTCAGAAGACCTGCCGTTGTCATCTCTGTCATCGGAAGATGAGGGATGCTGCCATCAAGCCCCGTGGAATGGGCTTTGAAGGACGAATCATTTTATTAATAACATAGATGTATAATGAAGAGGAATGTCTTCTTAGCATTGTTGTGTGTGGGTGTGACCTCTGGTTATGCGCAGAGCATAGATAGTAACCGTTCGCATCAAGAGAAAGGATTGCATCGTGATACGCTCTCATTGGATGATGTCGTGTGTGTCGGTGAGAAACCGCATTATCTTACACCAAGTCAGACAATATCGGGGAGCACTTTGCAGAACCTTTCCACGACATCCGTGGCTGATGCCTTGAAGTACTTTTCGGGCGTACAGATAAAGGATTATGGTGGATTGGGAGGCTTGAAAACAGTCAACGTGCGTTCTCTCGGCTCGCAGCATGTCGGAGTGTATCTTGACGGTATCCGCATCACCAATGTACAAAATGGACAAGTCGATTTGGGCAAGTATTCTTTGTCCAATATGGAATCTGTATCCCTATACAATGCCAACAAGAATGAGCGATTGCAGTCGGCTTCAGAGTATGCTTCTGCTGCCACCGTCTATATGCAGACCAAACGACCAGACCGTACCACCGCACAAGTGGAGTATGGCAATGGTTCTTTCGGTTTGAATAAGGTGAAAGCTTATTTCTCGTTGAAGGATTACTTCTTCTTCGATGGTGAGTACCAGCATACGGACGGTGACTACAAATTCCGATTTCAGTCGGCTTCAGAAGATACGATTGGCGTGCGGCACAACTCAGATATCTCCTTCTATCGCTTGGAAGCTGCTGGGTTCTACAAGGGCTTGACGCTTCATGCCTACTATTACAATTCAGAACGAGGATTGCCGGGACCTGTCATCCGTCGTCTTTCCGACCAGTGGGATTCCACGGATAGGCAATGGGACCAAAACTTCTTTGCCCAGGCTTCGTATAAGAAGTTGTGGAGCAGATGGGGCTTGAAGGCGAACTTGAAGTATGCTTATGATTACTTGCAGTATCTGCAAGACCCATCCACCAATGCGGCGACTATGTATTGTAACAATCACTATGCCCAGCAAGACGTGTATGGTTCGGTGGCAGGCTCCTTCAACTCGCCCTATCTTTCGGTGACGGCAAGTACCGACCTGCGATGGTCTGACCTCAATTGTGATGTCTATCGTTTCCATTATGTGTATCGCATCGACTCAAAGTCGTTGCTTTCCATCATCGGCTCTTATCGAGGTTTGGAGGCGAATGTGGCATTGCTCTATACGCATATACAAGACCATACGGTGGGGCAGGCTGGACCCTTGCAGAAACTCACGCCGATGTTCCTCTTGTCGTATAAGAAAGATGAGTGGATATTCCGTGCCTTCCACAAGCGCATCTTCCGAGCTCCTACGCTCAACGACTTGTACTATACCTTGGTGGGCAATACGAAGTTGAATCCGGAATATACCTCGCAATGGGATGCGGGTATCGACTATAAGGGTAAGCGATTCCATTTTGTGGTTGATGGGTATTATAACCATATTGATGACAAGATCGTGGCGATACCGATGAAGTGTCAGTTCCGCTGGTCGATGGTCAACTTTGGCAAGGTGAAGTCGTATGGTGCATCTTTCTCTGGTGGGTATAATCAGGACTGGGGCAAGTTCTCATTGGCGGCTAATGCCAACTATACCTATCAGATAGACAAGGACTATACGATGCCTTCCGACCCAGAGTACAAGAATTACATTCCGTACTCACCGATGCATTCGGGTTCGGTCATTCTTGACTTGGGATATGATTCCTATTCGCTCTGCACCTCATTCCTTTATACAGGTGAGCGCTTTGCGTTGGTGTCCAATAATGCCGACGACCTGTTGGGCGATTGGTACACGATAGACTTGAAGTTGAACAAGCGATTCAAGATAGGGAAGTATGTGTTGCAAACGACCCTTGAATGCAACAACCTGACCGATTCTAGGCATGAGGTGGTGAAACGCTATCCGATGCCAGGAAGAAACTGGAAATGTACGGTGAGGTTTGAACTTTAAAAGTGAAGAGTGAACAACGAAGAGTGGAGAACCAACGGCATCGGCCGAAGGGAAAGATAATTCTCTTGCAAATAATTCAAGATTGGAATGAAGATTCAATTGATAAAAAATAAAGGCTGGCAAGAACACAGAGGCAGATGGAGTATTTGTCTAGTGATGCTGGTTATCTTGCTTTCGGGCTGCCGTATGGAGGTGAACGATGAAGTCGTCATCTCTACACCTACGAAGACGGAGGACAAGCTCTTGATACTCTGTGAGGGATTATGGGGCATGGACAACTCCTGCATCTCTTATCTCGATCAGGGAACGCTAGTCAACAAGTGGTATCAGAAGCAAAATCCAAAGCATCGTCTGGGTGACACAGGCAATGACATCATTCAGGTAAACGATACCTTGATAGCCATCTCTGTGAACTGGTCGAACATCATTCAGTATATTTATCCTGATGGAAGGGCAATAGCTGCCACCGAGGACATCCCGAACAATCGCAAGTTGGCTACAGATGGCGACTACCTCTATTGTACCTCGTATGCCAACCATGGTTATGTGGCGAAGGTGGATGTGAGAACGAAGGAAATCGTGGATACTTGCCATGTGGGGTATGAGCCAGAAGGCATAGCCTATTACAAGGGGCGTCTCTTTGTTGCCAATACGGGTGGATATTCCTTTCAGGAGGGGCATGAATATGAATCTACCATTTCGGTGATAGATGCCCAGACGATGAAAGAGCTCAAGCGCATCGACACGGGGTGCATCAACCTCTTTGGCAAGATGTCGCAGTGCGGTCAGTTTATCTGTATCAACTCTTGTGGCGACTACTATGATGTGGCTCCCAGGTCTGTGGTACTGAACATGGAGAGCGAGGAGTTCAAGGTCTTTGATTTCCCCGCCACCTATAATTGCACGTATGGAGGAAAGTTCTATACCATAGGTTCAGCCTATTCGTATAATACTGGTGAGTATCAGTACTCTATCCATACCATCGACCTGCCATCCATGTATGTTGAGGATGGCTTGTCGGAGTATGTTGGCGCGGAGACGACTATCAAGGAGATGCAGTCTCCATACGGCATCTATATCTCTCCTTATTCCGGTCACCTCTATGTCTCGGATGCGAGAAGTTATGCCACCAATGCCTACGTCTATGAGTTTGACGGACAGGGCAAGCAACTCAACAAGTACTACTTGGATGGCTTGAACCCTGCACATTTCTTAGCAATCAAATAAAGCTCTCGTTACAGAGGGTAAGTATAACAATAAATTAAAACAATAGTTTATGAGGAAGTATTTACTTATGATGGCAATGCCTTTCATTGCTCTTTCAGCTTTCGCCTCAGATGCAGTTCTCAACGCTGTGTGTGTGACTCTCAAGTCGGGCGATAGCAAGTATGTGGCTTTCACCGATCAACCAAAGATTGTAAGTGAGGATGGCAAGTTGTGTGTCCTATCACAAGAGGACAACAAGCAGCTTGTATTGGCTGAACTCTCTGACGTGGAGAAAATTACAGCCGAGAGCCACGACTTTACACCAACTGGCATCCATGAGTCGGTGGTAATAGATGGTAAGAATGTGGAGGAAATTTATAATATAGATGGTACGAAAGCCACCCACATCGTACCAGGTAAAATCTATATTATCAAGAGTAATGGTAAAACAAGAAAAGTAATCAAGTAAAAGAATTAAATCGTATGAAAAAGATATTCGTTTCATTGTTGATGGCTATGCCATTGGTTGCTTCTGCGCAATCAGTTTTCACTGTAGAGTCTAACGGAGCTAAGTATTCTTTTCCTTTGGAAAGCACTACTATCACTGTTACTGACGAACATCCAACCGTGCCAGCCAAAGCACCAGTTTATAAGTCTAATTTTAAGTCTGTAAGTCTCTTTGGAAAGGCCACAACCTTCCAGTTCAAGGGCATGAGTCTTGTTGCCGACTATGTCTGGGCGGGCAAGTTGATGCCAAAGACTGATGATACCTTTAAGTTGCAGGTATCTACCAATACTGGTTCCGACCTTTATTATGGTCCAGCAGGTGATGCCAATGCGCCAATTTCAGTATCAGGAATAGCCACAAAGGGGAGCACTAAGTTCTATACTTTCGAGAGTGGTTATCAGCAGGATTCTGTACTTGTTGTCTTCAATGAGTTGACATCACAGTATAGTGTGATGGGCTTGGTCAAGGAAGCAACTTTTTATACCATAGATTTTGAGGGTGACAAGTGGAATGCCTTGATTGATTCTCCAGAGTATGGTGGTAAGTTGCTTTATGGAGAAAAAGGTTTTGGTTTCGACACAGATGAAGGTGTTTATGAATGGACAGATGAGGAAACTTCCTTGCACTCTAAGTTGAATAATGCATATGGTAGTTGGGCTTATTGGTCAGGTGGAGCTGCTGTTTCTAATTATCATTGTGATATTGCAAATGGTAGCTCCAATACGCAGCTTTCTCTGCCTACAGAAACTCCTGCTCACTCTGGCGATAACTTTATTGTGACATACGGTTATAATGATGGAAGTCAGTATGCAACAGATTCTCGTCCTATCTTTGATTTCCAGGATGGTGTGGCTCGTCAAATCAAGGGCTTGTGGATAACCAACAATTCATATTTCCTTCATTCAGTATCGTTTGGAGATGGCCTTAACCAGCCTGCTTCTGATGATACCTTTATAGATGTTACTTTCGAAGGTTTCGATGCATTAGGTATCTCTCAGGGTATGGTAAAATATCGGATTCAGGATGGCAAAAAGGCTTTGACCGATTGGGCTTATGTAAACTTATCTTCTCTTGGCAAGATTAACACATTGAAAATCAACTATGAGTTCTCTAAGGACCAGGACAATGGCAATGGCTTTGCTGCTCCTGCATATCTTGTAATCGATGATATTGAAATCTATAAATAATTTATGGTTTTAAGTATAAAACAAGTTATATTGACTTCTGTCTTGTCTGTGCTTGCCTTTGCTGTGCAGGCGCAGACACAAAAGGTCGAGGTGTTGGAGTACCATCCGGCACCAGGACAATTCGTCAATACCCTGCCTGCTGCAGATGAAAACTCCACGCAAGACGATGTGAACCAAGGATGCGAGGAACAGTTGAGTGGTGATGGTTTGGTGCACCTCGGTACATACGGTGGTTATATCACCGTCAAGTTCGACCATCCGATAGAGAACAAGCCAGGTTCCGATATTCTGATATTGGGCAATGGTTTCTATTCCAATGCTGACCCGATATATGGAAAAGAAACCATCGGTGGCTCCATCGAGCCTGGTATCGTTTATGTAGGAGTAGGAAAAAACTTGGAAGAGGCAAAATGGTATGAGTTGGCTGGTTCTGAATATTATACTTCTGAAATCCACGATTTCCAAATCACCTACTATAAGCCAACGGCAGAGCGTGGAGACCATACACAGTTTAGTTCTTCATACGACAAATACATCAAATGGGAGTGCTCATGGACTGATAAGAATGGAGAGCATCGTGATTCCACAGGATATCACATGAAGAATGTTTCTCACAAACAGACTTATTGGCCTATATGGGAAGGTAAGGATGAATTGACATTCAAGGGAGGTAAGCTACCCAATAATGCCATAGAAACTAGTGGTAAAGGTACTTATTGGATACAATATCGCTATGCCAAGGATGCATATGGCTATGTGGATGCTTCACCTGCCACCGACTCGCTCTATTCGTCTTTTGACATCAACTGGGCGGTGGATGATGAAGGCAATCAGGTTGTACTCGACCATATAGACTTCATTCGTGTGAAGACGGGCATTTTCCAGTATTGCGGCTGGTTGGGAGAAACTTCGACAGAAATCAATTCTATTGCCGACTTGCATTTGATAGAAGGTTATGATGATAAGCCTTTTGTTATTACGCCTCGCCAGCGTCCTACGACTGGTATCACTCGTCCTACAGTAAATGTTGTGGAGGATGATGTTTACTATAATCTAATGGGACAGAGAGTGCAAAACTTGGTGAAGGGACATATTTATGTTCACAAGGGCAGGAAAGTGATTTATTAGAAGTAACAGCTTTGTTTAATTGTGTCTTGTATTGTTAAAAACAAGATAATTCCAATCCATGGGGGTGTTCTCTTTCGGGAGGCATCCCCTTTTTGTTTCTCTGCTGCTGGGGGATGAAAGTCTCTTATAAAAGCTAGGATTGGTAGTCTCTTATAAAAACGATGAAGGGTCGCTAGGCAACTGAATGCCTGCGACCCTTTTTCTAATTTATAAATGGTAAAATTGCGATTTTCCTTTTATAAATACTGAAGCTCTTGTCAGTAGATTTACTCGATGACGATCAAAGCGTCCTCTTCGAGCACTGCCTGACCAGGCTTTACGCAGATAGCTGTTACCTTGCCATCCTTCTCAGCCTCGATGTTGTTCTGCATCTTCATCGCCTCAAGGACAACAACGGTGTCACCTGCCTTCACCTCCTGACCAACAGTAACCTCGATGCTGGTGATAGTACCAGGGAGAGGAGCCTTCACTGCGTTGGCTGTGTTGACATTGGCAGCAGGAGTAGCCTCTGCATCATCAGAAGCGGCAGCTGGCTTACCGAGCACTACCTTCTTCTTCTCAGGCTCAGCTTCCTTCTCCATTTCTACCTTGTAAGCTTCGCCATTCACGTTCACGCTTGCGATGTTGTCCTCAACACCCTCAATCTGAACCTTGTATTCTTTTCCGTCGATTGTATATTTAAACTCTTTCATTTCTTTCTTTTATGGTTTAGCTGTTAAACTCAAGAACTTGGCGTTCCACATCGTCTGACGTGG
>ERZ1026866.1242-NODE-1242-length-13627-cov-8.113911_pt1 | contig 13627 bp, 13 predicted proteins | sample MGYA00380163_ERZ1026866 | MGnify/ENA primary metagenome ERZ1026866 (study PRJEB33269, sample SAMEA4719799) | human gut metagenome | biome: human-associated habitat; feature: organic feature; material: feces | place: Cameroon | collected 2013-10 ...
GTCGGTCACCCATCTTAACATTCTGTAGTTTCAAGAAAAAAACACCATTGTTTTCATCGCTCACAACACCATTGGGTGAAGTAGCTGTCTTCACATACACTCCACCGAGCGGCGTACGTGGATTCTTACCATTGTAACGAAAAGTAATACCTTTTTGTACAAAAACAGATTGAGCCAACACATTACATGTGCTCAATAAAACCATAAAGAATATTACAATTTTTCTCATATTTCTCAATCTTTTTAAATGGCATCTAACAAAAGCACAAGGATACAGTTCGACATTGCTTCCCTTTTAAACCCTATATGCACCATGAGTGGCAATATGAAGTCAGCCTTTACCTCCTTCTTGTCTCGAAGTACAGCTTTTCTGTCTTTTACGACATACTGCTCATCGATAAGATGTTCCATATACTAAAGATTATATTATTTTACTTTACTATCCTCAATAGCCAACTTTCCTTGGATGCATTTCCTCAGTTTTTCCATTTGTTCTTGGGTAAAATCATATAATTCGATGGCATCAATACAATTAAGATCATAGTCTATCTTAGGAGCAAAAGGCGAGTTATCTAATTTTATTGGAATAACTACCTTATTATATTTGTCTGCTAAACTAATTTCTTTGGCAACATTGAGAGAAGCATTAGAATTTTTAGTAGAAACAAATAGAACCAATTGTGACTGCTTAATAGCATTTACAATAACCTCTTTAAAATTTTCTCCACTATAAGTACCATCAACATCTATCCAATAGGGAATCCCCATATCATTCAATAAGGAACATATTCCTTTTGTCTTATCTTCATCTTTACGAGAATAACTAATGAACACTTTATGTATCCCATGTTTTGTATAAGCAGTTTTAGAAATCTCAACATCTGAAAAATCCAATTTTTCATTATTTTCTTCAACTGCTTGTTTATGAAGTTCGAATTTGTGGACTTGCTCAGAGCAAGCTTCGGCACTGGAAAAACTTTCAAAGAAAGGAAGAAAATCCCAATTTTCCATTTTACCATATCTATCATATAAGTAGATTTCTATCTCAAAATGTTTGTTGGTGTTTATTAAAAATTCAGATATAGCAGATGCCATAGATTGAGCAACCTTTTTATAAGGTATCCTTGCGACACCTGCACCAATTGCAGGAAAAGCAATAGACGACAGACCAAGATTACTTAATAAACGCAGGCAATACTTTACAGAATGAACAACTATAAATTCCTGTATTTCTAACTTTTGCTGTGAATCTTCCTCATGTCTTTTATGCGCATATTCATTGTCTATAGTTATTGCATGGAATATGTATTTTTGCTTCAAACTACCTGCCGTAGTAACTATAGCATTTCCCAATTTGGCAGGAATCTGTTTTTGTGCATCTTCATAGATAGCTCTGCCACCAGTTTTCAAAATGCACCCTGATATACCACCACCCATCGTTATATAGCAATCATCAGAACTTACCAGAACTTCTTTTTGGGAATCAAGAATATTACCAAAAATTATAGTTACAGAAGAATTGTTGAAAGAGTATTTTCGTGAAATCATAGAAATAGTTCTTTTATTTATTAAGACACAGTCACCTATCCTTTTTGAGACAAAGAATAATCAATGTCATCAGATTTTTTACTTCCTTGCCTATCAGGTTTTCATCGTTTTAATATTAAAGATGAATACATAAAACTAATAACTTCTCAATATTTTAGGAATTGCCAGCATTAAAAAGCAATCATACTTCATATTTCCTGGGTCAATTCGTCGAAGATCTTGATAAGAACAAAGGTCAATGTGATGCCCCTTTTTCTTTAAAGATTTGCGATAAGCATTGCGAGACGACCCAAAAAGTTGTGCATCTTCCCAACGTTCTTCGGGAGTAAGTGGAGAAAAGCCAAGGATGAGTTTCTCTACATTCCAACGGGCATGCTCACATTGTGCCAATACCTGAAGATTATCTTTCACTATAGCCAGAAGTTCTTTTTCGTCTTTTGTTAGCAAATCATCAGGTTTGTCCAATACAGACTTGATACGTGTAGGAATGCAGTCGGAACAAAATACGTTGGAAAGTTTATTGCGCAAACTTATCTGAAATGCAAGTGTCATATCATTTTCTTTGTCAGAACAAAGATTATCCCATTTTTCTTTTGTTTCTTCTGACGGTTGCTGATAGCAGAAATAGAGCAATGCCTTGCCATAACGTTCGGCCGTATTCGGATCGTCGGGAGGAAGGTTGTCTATGTCTGCACCTACATTATACACCATGTTTACACGACGGGCATTTCGGACGTCTATTTTTTGAGTGCAATGGCTTATTTTCCCAAGCACACCATTATCGATTATGACTGGTTTCAAGCTACTACCATCTTCCCTTTTCGGGGTGTATTTATCAAAATCATCATCTTCATAGGATACGAGTTCTAATTCTATGTCAATATATGACTGTTTATGGATTACTTCATAAGTTTCTCCCGTATTACCATTCACAAGACTACACTTACAGACGTCGGGCAAGTTGCAGAGATATTCATCCTTCTTCAACTCCTTTATAATATTGGGATGCACGGTACGATTGTATAGAATCGTAATCTTTGTGCAGTATTTGGGATTGTGTTTCTTCCCGTCACCCTCTCTGAAATTAGGGAAATGTGTCACCAATGCTATTTGTCTGGCAACATACAAAGACATTGGGGATGTATAATGAATAATGACATGGACATGATCTAACGAAAAGGGATGAATCCCATCAGCACCCATATTCTTATCCTTACTTAATTGTTCGAGTACATATTCCCTTGCACAATACCAACCTTCGATGACATGCACATCAAAGGCGTCTTGGCACGCTGCAAAATCTCTCTGTTCATAGGGAGGCAACGGACGCATCTTTCGAAAAAGATCCTCCATATAACTTATATTTTTATTTGAGTCTGGCATTTTCATCTGATTTTTTACGATAATCGGCAGTTTGCTGCGTAAGATAAATATTACTGTTGCTTGCATCATATCCCGAAGGACTCTGATAGAGTTGCAAGTCGAACCATCCCATCGCCTTAATTACATGCTCCATAATTTGAGATTGCTGCCATTCAAAGGCATCAAGCATAGTGTCTGTAAGATAGACTAAAAGTTGGAGAGGAAGTCCCTCACTGGTCTGTTCAAGCCAGCGCACTATCAAGCGCGGCTGCTGTGATACGTTTGGATTGTTCATCAGCCAATGATAAATGTAAAGACGGAAAACCTCTATATTTAGCTTGTCACATTTCACTTCCTTTTCAACAAAAAAGTTTTCAACATCCAATGCTCTTCGCAATCGTTTAACATCATTATCTGTCAATGGGTGAACCCAACCAGAGTCAATAATAAATGTCTTTTTCATCAATCTTCCGAGCGTCTTACCTTCTAACATACGCTGGCTGTTCTTGAAATGATCAGCATGCAGGATAAAAGTAGGGAATGCAGATGTTGTTGTATCCCAGTTTTCTATTGTCACGGTGGTGAGCGATATCGTTCGTACAAATCCCTCTATATCCTTTGCAGGTACTGCAATCAAGTCGCCAATCTGCAACAGTCCGTTTGCACGAAGATAAAAAAATGCAGCAACACTCTTGATGGTATCCTGGAAAATCCAACCGAGTACCGCACCAAATACTGTAATAATTGCCGTATCTGTAGGATTATTGTTTTGTAAATTTAAACAACATACTATCACAACAATCCATAATCCAAAAGCAGCCAACAAAGAAATTTGGCTCCATGTGATATACGTTTCCTGTCTGCGCAGACTGAATATCCTATTTAGAGTTTTAGTCACAAACCATGCACCCCACAGAAAAAGCGTCATTAATGTGACTATCAATATTTTAGAAACAAATATATATCCTAACCGCCAAAAAACATAAGCTATCAAGACAGATGTCAAGGATGCAGGAATCATACAACGTTCACACTTCGTTTTAAGTAATGCTCCCAAAATCAACCTATGGCATTTTGTGGACGATAACTCTCTCCGATAGTCATACACACTACCCATGAACCATAAGAAAAGAGCCATAAGTATGATTGATGGCAGGATTATGTCTCCATAAGTAAGATCCTGTAGAAAATCTAAAAATCTCCTGAGAATATCATATTGTCCAAATAATGAATAGACACGACAAGAAGACGAAATACTATCCATGGATAGAAGAAAATACAATACAAGTTTTATAACAAGACATACAGCCCATAAAACAAGTAAGGGTATCATCAATCTGTTATTTGTTTTGCTTTTGAATATTTGCATATTTTTATTTTCTCTTTATTTCAAATCCCAATTTCTTTACCAGTTTCAGTGTCTGCATCGCCATTTCCCGATCATACAGTTTCGCATCAAGAGAAACATCATCAAGATTGATCGGAAAAGGCCCATATACAAACTTTCTACTTTGAAAATGTTTCAATTCTTTGTATAAAATCATTCGGGACGTATGCCGTTGCGACATTACAAAGACCTTCAAGTACAACAAATACTCGTTGCTGTCCAGCAGCTCTTCCTACACGACCAACAACTCCAGTAAATGCGCCTGCAATTACTCTCACCAAATCACCACTCTTAAAATGGCAATGTTCTGGAGGCAAAACCATAATATGCTCACTACTTACACTTGTTAGTTTAATGAAGTTCATCATCTCGTTATCTGGGATGATTACAGGAGGATTTTTACCCGTTACTGGTTCGATAGGTTTAGTCTTGTCGGTGTAGTATTTTAGCCAAGAAGCAGTGAGCGCAGGCTTCCTAACAAACTCATAAGTTTTCTCACGAGTCATATAGGCAAAAATAATATTAGGAAGCAGAGGCTCTTTAATGCGTTTCCGCCTCCCATCAATTTCTTTTATGACATCATGCATTGGCAAATATGTCTCAATATTCTTGGCTTGAAGAAAACTGAGAGCCTTCTCTGTTCTACCATAAGTAGCACGTAGAACAAACCATTGCTTCTTTTCTTTTGGCACACAATCCGAGGACACCCCTGTTTGTGAGTTCATAGCCTTTTGACCTTGAACTTTGGGGGAGGTACTGGAAGTAAATCCAGTACTGGAGGGTTTTTTACCGCCTCGTCGGGTGTCTGCATTAGGCAATGCGTCCATATCTATGTTTCTGTTCCATTTTTAAAAGAACATGACTGTACACAGTCCGAGTACAAAGATATGAAAAGAAAATGAAAATGAAATAAAAAATAGAAGAAAATGTCAATATAACTATACAAATTTAAGACTTTTTAAGTCTATATTCTTTCGAATCTCAGAATTCTTTATACAAATAATGATATTTATTCTACCACTATCGAGCTTTCCTGTAGAAGATTAACAATATACCACAAGCATAGCAGAAGATATTCACACATAAACAAAGTTCTGAAAGTTTTTGACTATCGTAACAAGAGCTTTCGAGAATAGCCAAAAGGGTTTTTGACAACCGTCAAAAACTCTTTTCACGTATGTAACAAAGTTTGGGAAGATACGTTTTCATCCCGTAAGTATTGATTATTCCTCGAAAACGACATTCCTTGTTACTCTCCATCAGCTCTTTTAAACAAGCGATATAAATTTCTTAGAATCTAAATCCAAAGAACATCCTTACACGCCATTTATTTCTCTTCACTTGAAGGTGATCCTCATCTCCTGCAACAGAGAAATTATAAACTGCTGTGGCACCTGCAAATTTATTTCTCCAAGAATAGACAGCTGCACCTCGGCCCGTAATTATGGCTGACGGGAAATGATATTTCATACTATTGCGGATGGTTTGGTATTCATTATCACCACTCCCCTCTTCTACTTCCGCCTTCATCTTGGTATAGTCATGGGAATAAACCGTGATGGTAGGCAAGGCTGAAAGATGAAAAAGCCAATGAGAAGATGGAACGAAATTATATCCATATCCTGCTCCAAGTGCGAACTCGTTAAGACGAATGGTCATACCCTTCACTTTCGTCTTGGACCCATCAAAACTGGCACCTATCATCCAACTGCCGGCACTCCGCTTCTGTATATAACTTTGGCTGAAAGCTGCCGGGAAGGAGAATTTACGATAATTGAAGGCATAATAAAAATTGAGATTGAGCGCCTGCTGGGAAATTTCTCCTTTATGAACATCAATCTGATTGGATCCTATTTCCTGGCTACCATGAAAAGTCTTTGATGAAAGATACACGACATCGAAACCATATCGATTGCTATAGGAATTAAGATTAAACTCATAATCCTGATTCTTACCTGCCAACTTGGCGGGATTAACAGCCAAACCCAGCCCTAAACCTCTATAAGCCACTGCCATAGAGAGAGTTCCACGACAGTCTGCCATCACCTTCGTTCTGGATTCTATATCATTCGTCTTCACCATTGTTTCTAAATCAGCTCCAGAGAGATTGCCTCTCATTTTTATCGTCCATCTGGCATTGGGACGGGTGATATAATTGGTATCATACTTGACCTTGTAATAATTGGCAGCCAAGAGAGAATCACCCCAAAAGAGACGGCGGTCATAGAGACTCAAGCGTTTTTGAATCTTGGCATAATGCTTCATGAATCTTTGCTTTTTCTTTTCACTCATTTTGCTTTTACTCAGTTCTGCCATGAGAAGAGAGTCGCCCCATTGAAGCATACGCCCCTTATCAGCAGATTGCCGCAACTGGAGCCGCAGACTATCCGCCATCTGGAGCCATTCCTTCAACTTCTTGCGAGGTTTCTTATTCTGGGCGACACCAGGGGTAAGTATTATCATCAAAAATACGACCACCAGAAATGATACTTTCAATATCATTCCTGATTCCGTATTCATTTTTCTTTGTCTATCAAAATTCTTAGTCATGAGAAATCTATCTTTCTATTTACGCTCTAATTGGCTACAAAAGTACTGCAAAACTTTGAGAATAGAAAGAAAAATGCTCAGAAATCAAAGATTTAAGGTCCAAAAAGCGATAGGCATACAGGATTTAGAAGATATGGAGATGAGAAGTTACGGAAAAGAACTCGTGAATGAAATAAATTTTGTATCTTTGCATCGTCAATCAAAATGGTTGATTTCGCTATGGTAAGGAATACTTGCATAATACCTCCTACCCTACTGGCGAGAACAAGAAGGCACTTTTTATAGACATGGCAAGAAGAAAAAAACAAAATAAAAAGGAACATATAGGCAAGAAACTTATCTATCTTGCTATCATCCTCTTAGCGGGATGTGTCATCGGTTTTGAAGCATATCGAATGATTATGTCTTATATGATAGAGAAATCATCAGATAACAAATGGCCTACTCATGATTTGACATCAGGTCAATATTCTGGAAGTTATGACGGAATCGACATTTCGCGACATCAGGGAAGAATTCATTGGGAAGAACTCAGTAATGTAAAACGATTGAAATTCATCTATGTGAAAGCTACAGAAGGAACAAGTATCAAGGATCCTTGGTATGAAGAAAATATTAAAAATGCGAGAAAATATCAAATATCCGTAGGTTCATATCATTTTCTGTCTAAGATGCCGGCCGTTTTACAATTTGAGAATTTTCGGGCTGTATATGATAAGGAAAAGCAAAATCTTTTGCCCGTAGTGGATGCTGAGGATGATGGTACCAAGGGACTCAGTAAAAGTGAAATCCAGTCACTCCTGAAAACTTTCTGCAAACTCTGTAAATCCTACTATGGGCATACACCTATTATATATTGTAGTGAGAGTTATTTCAAAGATTATCTTAGTCCAGAGTTTGACGGCTACTACCTTTGGATTGCCAGTTATAATCATGAACCTGTTTTACCAGGTAAACCCCATTATGATATCTGGCAGTACAGCAGACATGGTCGTGTGCCTGGAGTTTGGAACTGGGTGGATCTTAATAGATTTGCCAAGAATAGAAGTATTGACGATATACGAATCAACTAAAAAAATAGGCATTAAAAGCGTAGAAGTCTGCCAGCATCACTGCCAGCAGACTTCAAAAGCCTTTAATTAACGTTACTCTTTATCTCACTTTCAATAGAGCAATTACATTGTAGATTTAAGACTTAACCTAATGACACATTTTACCCACATGAAATTGATGAATTCTTAGTCCTTTTTCCCGAGATAACACCTCAAAGCAATGTTCTCCCGTACAATGTCCTGTGTAAAAAACTACATCGGGATAGCGGTTCGCTAATTCTGATGCAATCTCCTGCAACTGCTCATCCGTTTCATAATACTCACTCAAATGACTGTCTAATAGATGGAAACCTCCTATGCTCAGCCGAATAAGTTCCTGAATGGATTCCAGAATATTCAAAATGCCATGATGAGCACAGCCAGTAAAAAGAACATCTCCAATCACAAAAGCCAGTTCATGAGAAAAATCAAGCTTGTTTGTATGCAAACATGATTATTTGCTTAACAAACAAGCTTAAACATTGTATATCAGGGATTTAAATAAATGTTTGCAAATCGTTATGCTAACTACACGACATGTAGTCTTGCAAACATTTATACATTTCTACATAACAACAAATTATTTAAATATACAGTCATCATGTCGTATTCCAATCATACAAACAATTACACAAAGATGAGATTTTGGTACCACACAAGTAATCATACAAAAATATAGTTTTGCCATAATGACAACAGAAGAACATGTATGTATGTTATTTCGCAAACAAAAAAGACTTTAAGGAAATTTACTGAGACAAGATAATATAATATAAAAAGTTTAAGACATGAATGAAAACATGGATGCAAACATGAAAGAATACACGAATGCGAACATGAAAGAATACATGAATGCGAACATGAATGAAGACAGCCATAAAAATTTGTAAGCAACAAATCATGTAGACTAAATTACAAAATTACAATCAAACATTCGGTATTGTTTACTTGTAGTTTTTTCGGCATGTAATCTTGTAGCTTTGTTTGCATTTAATTTTGAAAGTGATAAAAAATAGAAATAGAAATAGAGAAAATATAAATATCTGTGTATGAGGCATTTGAACAACTTGCTATCAAAACATCATTCATTCATACCATCATGTTTGCATGGTATCACACAAACATTCGCAAAATATAAGTAAACCATATAAAACAACGTATACAAGATTAAGCAAAAGGAATCAAAATTGTTTGCTACCAAAATTCACAACAAACATACATGTTTGCATAATAAAGAGTAAAAATAAAAACCGAGAAATTGATTCCCGGTTTTTAAAAAAGAATATTATTGATAATTCTTTATATATTCTATCAAACTGTCATGCAAGATCTCCTCAAATTTCTTTTTGGTTCTAATCTTTGCAATCATCAGCATTTCGTATTCCTCATCAGTTAGATAAGTTTGTACACCATGCAATTTGGATCTTCTTTCAATAGCGGTCATCTTCTTCTCGACAGGAGCAGCAGGTTGAGAAGCTGCCGGCTGAACGTTACCTGCACCACCTGGACGAACCGCTTGATTCATATTACTGAAAGCTGCACGAAAATCTTTTGCCATAATTTCAAAATTTAAAGAATGAACTACTATAATATAAATTAAATACCAAAAATCTCTTTAATAACCGCTGAATAATCATTTGCTGCTGTACAATATGGAGCATAATGAAAGAGATCGGTCATTTCGGTCTGAGCCTCATTTACTTTGATGCATCTGCGAATACCATGTTCGATAACTTTTCTTCCATATGTATCCTTCAAGTACTGTATCGCCTGACGTACTATTCTTGGACGCTCATCAACCATAACAGGCAGTAAACCAAGCAGTTCCAGGTCCTGATTCAATGCAAAACGACCATTTTTAACTTCCTCCATAGCTCCCAGAATTGCAGCTAATCCATTTACAGAAAGACCTTCCATCTGTACAGGAACCAACAAATGACTGGCTACTACCATAGCATTATAGGTTGATTGAGATAGGGCAGGAGGGCAGTCAATAAATATATAATCAAAAAAATCAATTGGATTTTTAATACCTTCACCTGTCATATCAACACAATCGCTGTTAATACATGCACCCAAAACCTGTCGAGGAGCACCAGTATTCTGAAGGAATGGATCAATATCCTGCATCTTTGCAGCTCCTGGTACATAATAAATACCTATATCAGATTTATAAATCGGCATACCCTTGCATTCAACCATAGACTCAAAAATCGTAGCGCAGCCTTCTGGTGCATGATTCAGCAATGTTAGGTTACATTGAGGGTCTAAGTCTATTTCAAGGATTTTTAATTTCTTGTTTTTACGAAGCATACCGGCAGCTAAATTCTGCACAGTAGTTGTCTTGCCAACACCACCCTTATTATTGACGATGGCGAGTATCATTTTCAACTGATTCTCCATATTTAAAATATAAATTGATTTCTGTTTGCAAAGATACAATATTAATTTGAAAAATACAAGGAAATAAGCAAAATTGTTTGCATGTAATCAATAATTTAAGTTATTTTGTGTTTTTAGAAACATGTTTGCATGTTAGCATCAAAACAAATATTACACAATCCTTTAATTATCAACTAAATAGCGAATAGAGTGGAGTAATAACATTTGTATGCATATAAACATTACAACAATATAATTTGTACTTTTGTAGGTATGCAAACATGTAGATAAGCTTTCATATTACTAAGAGTCTGAAGTAAGAGATTGTATTTCACCTAAATAATTCCCCATTTCCTTATGATCACGCCAGACAAAAACATCATTAATAAAATCAAGCAATTTATCGTGTAACAACAAAATCTGATTTTTCAAATCTAAATGATAATCATCCTCCTCAGCAAAAGATTCTGCCTGCAAGTTTAAATCATCAAGGTTATCTAAAAGTTTACAAAGTTTCAGATATACCTGCTGATAATATTTTCTTTTTTCCAACTCCTGCTGATGGGTTGATTCTAAAATGTCACGGATACTTTCATCTTCTACAGAAAAATCTCCATCGGGTAAAGGCAAAAAAGCATTAGCAGCTTCATCGCCAGCTAAAATGAAAAAGACAACCAAACGATCCCTTCCATGCCAAACATGAAAAGGATCATTCAGCAACCAATTCTTCACTTTTCTGACAGAAGGAATAGAAGAATTATATTTTGTAATTATCTGAATCATAGATAGTTATAAGCATAATGAATTAAAAATTAAGTCTGGATTGGGTACCCTTGCCTGGCTTGCCATTCATATAAGGTACACCAAAATCCTCATAAAGCATCTTGCACACAGAACCACAAATTTTACGTTCATTGGTGTCAAAATCCTCTTTATTATACCGAGTTGCAATCTTTTTCAACTGCTTCGAAATAGTATTAAGAATTTCCACCCTTTCCGACTGACTGTCGACCTTGGCCACAGTTTTACTTATCGCTTGAACATAATAATTTGACTGTTCCACACGGAAATGACTTCTCATAAAAGTGTTGATAATGGTAAGCAGCTTAGTAAGCTTAGCTCCATAACTCTCAGAAAGCATAGAGATTTGAGGAATTGTAGGCTTTTGGGCACCTAATTTTGCTGTATTACCATTTGTTTCAATAATGAAATAATAAGCAGTTACTGCACCTCGTGAATTCTTGCTCTTTACCTTATAATCGAAACAGACATCACAAAGACCGGCATCAAAAACCTTCCGTATATCATCTTTCGCTTTATCAAGCACTCGTTTTTTGAAGTCAGAACCATTTTTATACTGCTCTTTCTGAACTACATTTCCTTTTTCATCGCGAACTTCCAACAAATTGAACATCTTTTTGATATCCTGTACAGTCATAAAGAAAACCTTGTCCTCCTTGTTTCGATATTGGCAACAGAATTCATAAAAGCGCTGTGAATAGACACTTTTGAACCCCATCTCTATATACATGTCAAACACAGTAAATTCAGATGAAAGATTGGTGAAGTAGGGGAGGAGAACAGGAGTAATACCTACAGTATAAGTTTCCTGATCTGGATGCTCATCAACATATGACAAAAGACCGGCATAAATACGGTGTCCATCCTTGGAATGAAAAACCTTCTTAGCATCCGTGATATTCTTGAGTGCATTGAAGGCATAATCCAAGTTGGAACTATGCCCGGAGACACATTCCAGAAGCTGGGTACGTGAGAGCGTAATCTGGTATTTTTCAGGATGCCCATCAGGAAGATCTTTCTTCTTTTGAATGCCACGGATAATCTGCAGCCAACAGTTTCGTTCCACAGCAGTCAGGTTACTGATTGCCTGCGTCACGTCATTAGGCTGAGTGATGAAGTAGTGCGGAATATTACTGAGAATATCCTTGTCTGTTTTCTTGGGTCTTCCACCTTTACGCTTCGGAATATTCGAGTTAGAAGAGGAATCTGAGGGATTGATTTCCTCAGCCTCTATCGTCTCGATGTTGTCATTTGAATCCTTTGTCATTTTATTATATTTTGTAAATTTGTCGCAAATATACATCTTTTTGTGCGACAAACAATGCAACAATGTCGTATATTATGTATTTTTAACCTAACTGAGACTATCGGTCTCTTTAAAATTTATAAAACTGTCGCAGTATTATGTTAATCGCTGATATTCAATACATTACATATTCTATTGCGACAAAAATATAAAGTTTTGAAGCAATAGATTAATTGTATTTGCGACATTATAATAAGTTTATTGTCGCAAATACTTTCATCTATTAAAACTTCTTTCTAATATTGTCTGGTTAGTAAAGTTTTCCATATGAACTTATCTATTTGATTTTCTGATAGTTAGATATAAAACAGTAAATTTCACTTTAAATTATGCTGATTATCTGTTACGACAATTTTATAAAGTTATTGGTGAATCTGCGACAAAATTATAAGATTTTCTATTTTGCTGCGACAAGATTATAAATGGGCATTAATGACGATAGAAATCTATAGTAAGCTTTATAATTTTGTCGCAAATGAAATTAATATCATAGGAGAAGACTTATTTTCATATTTTGATGAAATACATGAACGAAAACTCTTTAACTAATTGATATAAAGTCTATTATATGATTTTCAAAATGTAATGTTGCGACAAAATTATAAGATTTAACTACTTTATATGTACATCTGGAATGTTAATTAGGCCTTATATTTGGGTTCCACGAAAGTAAGATACGACAAAATTATAATCCAAAATTATTATTTGATGTTATTTGAGACTGAATTATAAAGATGTCGCAAATGAATCTATTATATTTATATTTTTGTCGTATATTATAAAATAGGAATATTTTCAGATAGTTATTGTCAGCTGTAAGGTTTTGGGGTAGGGAGATTTTCTACTTTATAATTTTGTCGCAGAAACGATTCAAGAAAGAGTTTTTATTAGGATTATTCAGTCAGTACTAAGCAGGTATCTATCAATGCTGCGACAAAATTATAAAGTTATTCCTTTTATTTTTTAAGTTCTCATACATGAGTTCATTGTTTTTGAAGGTAGTGATACGTTATTTTTACGTAGTAATAGTTCTATTTGCGACAAAATTATAAGGTTGTACAGCAAGATATAGGTTTTGATGAGTGGGGCAAGTATACTTTATAATTTTGTCGCACCTTCTATATAAGATAGCATTTCTATCTTTATAACCCGTTGGCGGAATTAATTTAGCGCATACTTAACCCTGCCAACCGGTCTGTT
>ERZ1026866.1262-NODE-1262-length-13457-cov-6.469109_pt1 | contig 13457 bp, 13 predicted proteins | sample MGYA00380163_ERZ1026866 | MGnify/ENA primary metagenome ERZ1026866 (study PRJEB33269, sample SAMEA4719799) | human gut metagenome | biome: human-associated habitat; feature: organic feature; material: feces | place: Cameroon | collected 2013-10 ...
CCCGCGATCCTCGTATGAAGGAACGTAAGAAGTACGGTCTGAAGGCTGCTCGTCGTGCACCTCAGTTCAGCAAGCGCTGATTTATCCCGTATCGCATTTTTGGCAGCTCTGCTTCGGCAGGGCTGCTTTTGTTTACAGGCGTTTTCCCGCTGAACTGTGGTGCACGACTGCGCATATCCGGCGGTTGTGTTTTTGTTTTATCATTCTTCGCCATCTGCCCATACGCTTTTTTCCACAAGACGGAAGCGATAAGCAACGCCCCCGGAACCGCGCGGTTCCGGGGGCGTTGCGTTACTTGTGCTCCTTCAGCTTGCAGAAGTAGTCATCGGCTTCGATGGCTTCCGGCGTGAAGGAATTGTTCTTCCACCAGCTGATAAGGGCGGCTGCCACGGTCAGGCCGGTGGAGACCAGCTGCTCCAGCTGGGCCGACTCGATGGGCAGCATCGCGTGGCCGGTGGCGCTGAGGACCTGATTGGTCAGCGCCAGCGCCAGCGCGGCGGTGCGGGCGATGGTGGCGGGTGCGATCTTGTGGTTCATAAAATCTCCTTTCGTTTGTGTTCGGCTCAGCCCGCTTGGAAGGTGCCGAGGCCGGTGCGTTTGCAGATCGCGGGATAGTCCTTGGCGGCGTCGCTCAGATCCACAGGGCCGTCGATGCCCGCCACCCGGCCTTTGCTGGTGTACTGCCACATCCCGTGGGGGCGGGTGGGGCATTTGCCGCGGTAATCGGCGAGCCAGAGGTCGTAGGCGGTGAGGGCGTCCATCGCAAGGGCGGTGTCCGCGAAATTCGTGTAGGTGTAGACCATGGCGTAGAGGTTCCACGCTTCGAGCTGGGCGGCGGCTTCGGCCACGCGGGCGGCGAGGGCTTCGGGAGCCAGCACCCGCAGCCCGGCGCTTTCCACGTCGATGGCGAGGGGGTACTGGAACGTTTTGCCCTCCAGCGCAGCGCGCAGGGCGGCCAGCTCTTCGGCCGTCTGCCGGGGCGTGACGGCGCAGGTGTAGTAGTAGCCGCCCACCGGGATGCCCCGGCTGGTGCACGCCGCATAGTTTTCTTCGAACATGGGGTCGAGGTAGGGCTTGCCGTTCTTGCTGCCCAGCACCCGGAGCATCACGCCGTCGATTTTGCCGCTGCGCTGCACCGCGTCCCAGTCTATGCGGCCCTGCCAGCGGGAGACATCCAGCACCGTCAGCGGGGGAGTTTTGCAGTCCTTTTGGGTCATGGATCAGACCTCCTTTCTGCGTCTGGACCGATTGTACAGCGGGGCGGCGGAATGCGGAAGTGTGGTCTTTTTTATTGCGATTTTTTGCGTTTCGGCATTTTGCCAAGGTGACATTTTCGGGCCGGAAAACGGGATGGAAACAGCACCTTTTTGAAAGTAATTCGGGCCGTTTTTTAGGGCGGAAAATGGCGTCCGTGAATGGTTTGTTTCGCCTAAAACAGAGGGAAATTCGCTCGAAAAATGCCGGTAAGATCCAATTGAAATGTTAAAAAATCGTGAACAAACAAAGCCCGATTTTTGTAAAAAAATCGGAAAGAAACGCTCGAAATTCCTCCTTCTGCGGGAAAACTATGTACAAAATTCACAAAAAACTATGTTAAGAATATAGCAAACTCGAAATGCCCGATTTGACAAATCGGTTTCGGTCTGTTAAAATAGCTCCCGCTCAACAGACGTTGCAGCGTATAAAATTTATCACGTTGAAGTGAAATGCCGTCTTACGGCTCCCGGACACGGAGGGGAAAAACTCTGTGCAACGGCGGGTGATGGAAGGCCCGCATCGTATTCCAAACTGTAAAAAGAGAGGAGTTGTTCCGTATCGCTTCCGTCAAATTTAAGAAAGCATTGAGCAGCGGCACCCGTGCCGCCGCTCCCCGTGTGCTGGCGTTCTGCGTCATGGCTGTGAGCCTCGTGTTCACGCTGGCTGTGACCGCCGCGAATCTGCGGCTGACCTACGTCACTGACTCCTATGGTGCGCGGCAGCTGGTGGTCAGCGCTGACAGCGACCCCGCCCGCGTGATGAGCCTTTCCGGCATTGAGGCCGAAGAGGGCGACCATGTATATTACACCGCGTTCAGCGGCAGCCTCGCTTCCCTGAACATCGAGCGCGCATTCACCGTGACCATTCAGGCCGATGGTCAGGAATACCCGGTCAAGCTTGCCTTTGGCACTGTGGCCGATGCGCTGGAGCGTGCCGGCATCACGCTGGACGCCGATGACTACACCGAACCGGCCCTTGACCAACTGGTGACGGCGGGCAGCAGCATCGTTGTCCACCGGGTCGATTATCAGGACAAGGTCGAGACACAGGCCATCCCCTACGACACCCAGTATGTTTATACCAGCCTGTACTTCCGCAACACCGGCCGCGCAACGACCTTGCAGCACGGTGCAGAGGGCCAGCAGGCAGTCACCACCCGCGAGCGCTGGGTGGACGGTGAGCTGGAGAACAGCACGGTGGTTGACGTGACCACCACCGTCGAGCCCACCGATCATGTCGTCAAGACCTACGGCGTGGGTGCGCCCGTTTCGCCCCTGACCGGCGCGGACGGCACCACCAACGCCCCCGCTTCCTACAGCAAAGTCCTGACGGGCAAGGCCACCGGTTATTATTCCAAGACCGGCAAGGGCTCGTCCGGTCTGGGTCTGGGCTACGGCACCGTTGCCGTGGACCCCGATGTTATCCCCTATGGCACCCTGTTGTATATCACTTCCACCGATGGCCGTTTCGTTTACGGTTACGCCATCGCCACCGACACCGGCATCGCCGTCCAGAAGGGCGAGATCCTCGTGGATCTGTTCTACGAGACCTATGCCGAGTCGGTCATCAACGGGGCCATTCAGGTCAATGTCTACGTTGTAAGCTGAAAATCGAACATCCTACGCACACGGAATGAAAAACACATCCGGTTCGTTCTCTTTTTGCATTTTGCGCAGAGAATGAGCCGGATGTGTTCTTTTTATTCTATATTCTGTCAGGTTTGCCTATAAAATTTGCGCAAAATTGGATATGTTGTATATATCGAAAAAATATCAACGAAAAGATTATGGTACATTTTCTGGAAAAAGCCTTGAAAATTGCGCGAAAATTCTTTAATATAAGAGAGTAAAAAGGTATAGGCCCCTCTGCGGCCTGTACGGGGAGGAGCTGTTTATGAAACCGACGGAAGAAAAAATCCACGCGGACCCTTCGGATCTGCCGATTTATCTGTTCAAGCAGGGAAATAACTGCGAAGCATACCGTTACTTCGGTGCGCATATCGAGACTCGCGCCGGAGAGTCCGGCGTGGTGTTCCGCGTCTGGGCACCCCATGCCACCGCCATCAGCGTGGTGGGAGATTTCAACAGCTGGAAACCGGGCAGCCACCCGATGCGCAAGGTGGACAACGACTCGGTGTGGGAGCTGTTCATCCCCGGCATGAAGGAATATGACGTTTACAAATATTGCGTGACGACCCGTGCGGGCGACCTTGTCTACAAGGCCGACCCCTATGCGTTCCACGCTGAGACCCGCCCGTCCAACGGCAGCAAAGTTTACGACCTGAGCGGCTTTGCGTGGCACGACGAAGCATGGCAGGAGGCCCAGAAGAAGACCGATGTCATCAACGGGCCGATGAATATCTACGAGATGCACGCGGGCAGCTGGAAGACCAAGGGCGAGAAGGTCCCCTACAACTATTCCGAGCTGGCCGACCAGCTCATCCCGTACATCAAGGAGATGGGCTACACCCACGTGGAGCTGCTGCCCGTCATGGAGTATCCCTTTGATGGAAGCTGGGGCTATCAGGTTACGGGTTATTTCGCCCCCACCAGCCGCTATGGCACCCCCAAGGACTTCATGGCCTTTGTGGATAAGCTCCATGAAGCCGGCATCGGCGTCATCATGGACTGGGTGCCCGCCCACTTCCCCAAGGACCAGTTCGGTCTGTACAACTTTGACGGGGAACCCTGCTATGAGGACCCGAACCCCAAGCGCGGCGAGCACAAGGAGTGGGGCACCATGGTGTTCGACTTCGGCCGCAGCGAGGTGCAGAGCTTCCTGATCTCCAGCGCCCTGTACTGGCTGGAGCAGTATCACATCGACGGTCTGCGCGTGGATGCCGTGGCCTCCATGCTGTATCTGGACTACAACCGCAAGCAGGGCGAGTGGGAGCCCAACAAGGACGGCGGCAAGGAAAATCTGGAAGCCGTGGCCTTCCTGCGCAAGCTGAACAACACGATTCTGGGCCGCCACCCCCACAAGTACATGATCGCGGAAGAATCGACCGCATGGCCCATGGTCACCAAGCCCGCTTCGGACGGCGGCCTCGGCTTCAACTTCAAGTGGAACATGGGCTGGATGAACGACATGCTCAGCTACATGAAGACCGACCCGCTCTTCCGCGCGGGCAACCACAACAAGGTCACCTTCAGTTTCTTCTACGCCTTCAGCGAGAACTTCGTACTGCCCATCAGCCACGACGAAGTCGTGCACGGCAAGGGCAGCCTCATCAACAAGATGCCCGGTGACTACGAGGCCAAGTTCGCAAACCTGCGCACCTTCTTCGGCTACATGATGGCCCACCCCGGCAAGAAGCTGCTCTTCATGGGGCAGGAGTTCGGCCAGTTTACCGAGTGGAGCGAGGAAAAGCAGCTGGATTGGATGCTGCTGGGCTACGACAAGCACACCGAGCTGCAGACCTACGTGAAGACGCTGAACGCCTTCTACAAAGAGCACCCTGCCTTCTGGCAGATCGATTACAGTTGGGAGGGCTTCCAGTGGATCGTCCCGGACGACTTCCAGCAGAGCGTCGTCGCCTTCCTGCGCAAGGACGCTGCGGGTAAGCAGATCCTCGTGGTCTGCAACTTCAACCCCGTCCTGCGCGAGGGCTACACCCTCGGCGCACCGGTGTCCGGCACCTACAAGGAAGTGCTGAACAGCGGCGACGAGGCCTTCGGCGGTTCGGGCACGGTCCACAACAAGTCCGTCCGCACCCACAAGAAGCCGCTGCACGGCTTTGAACAGAGCATCACCATCACCCTGCCGCCCATGAGCACCCTGTACTTCGAGGTGCCCACCAAGCGCACCCGTAAGGCGGCAGATAAGGCGGAGACGGCGGAAAAGACGACGGCCAAGAAGACCGCAGCCAAGGCTGAGAAGCCCGCAAAGGCGGAAAAGGCCCCCAAGAAGACCACCCGCACCACCAAGGCAAAGGCAGCTGCCGCAGCCGAGAAAGCGCCGGGCAAGGCCGAGAAAGCCGAAAAGGCTGCAAAACCCAAGAAAGCCCCCGCAAAGGCCAAGGCGGAAGCGGAAGCTTCTGCGGAGAAGCCCAAGCGCACCCGCAAACCCAAAGCAGAGGCGGCTCCGGCGGCGGAAGCTGCATCGGAAAAACCTGCACGCAAGCCCCGCGCCAAGAAGGCTGCGGAGCCCAAGGCGTCCGAAAAATAAGCCGGACGCACCACGCACATCGTTAGACCATTTCCAATTTCAAACCAATCCGGAAATGTGTAAAAGGGGAGAATAAAGCTATGGCAAAAGAAATTGTGGCAATGATCCTTGCCGGCGGACGTGGCTCGCGCTTGTATGCGCTGACACAGAAAACGGCAAAACCGGCGGTCGGCTTCGGCGGCAAGTATCGCATCGTGGACTTCCCGCTGTCCAACTGCGTGAACTCCAACATCGATACCGTTGGCATCGCGACCCAGTATCAGCCCCAGAAGCTGAACGAGTACATCGGCAACGGCCAGCCTTGGGACCTCGACCGTCTGCACGGCGGCGTCCACACCCTGCCGCCCTATGAACAGGCCAAGGGCACCGACTGGTACAAGGGCACCGCAAACGCCATCTACCAGAACATCAGCTTCATCGATAACTATGACCCGGAATACGTCATCATCCTGTCCGGTGACCAGATCTGCAAGCAGGACTACGCCGACTTCCTCCGCTTCCACAAGGAAAAGGGTGCGGAGTTCTCCGTCGCCGTCATGGAAGTCGATTGGAAGGAAGCTTCCCGCTTCGGCCTGATGGTCGCTGACGAGAACGACAAGATCACCGAATTTCAGGAGAAGCCCCCGGTGCCGAAGTCCAATCTGGCATCCATGGGCATCTACATCTTCAACTGGGATGTGTTGAAGAAGTATCTGGAAGAGGACGAGGCAGACCCCAACTCCAAGAACGACTTCGGCATGAACATCATCCCCGCCCTGCTGCGTGACGGCCGCAAGATGTACGCTTACCGCTTCAACGGTTACTGGCGTGACGTCGGCACCATCGACAGCCTGTGGGAAGCCAATATGGAGGTCCTCGACCCGGAGAACTCCGGCATCGATATCTTCGATAAGGCTTGGAAGATCTACAGCCGCAACCCCGTTCTGCCCGCACAGAAGATCGGCCCCCGTGCCGTCGTGCAGGATTCCCTCATCACCGAGGGCTGCCAGATCTACGGCCGCGTCAAGCACTCCGTCCTGAGCGCCGGCGTCGTCGTGGAAGAGGGCGCGACCGTTGAGGATGCCGTCCTGATGGATGGCGTCGTGGTCAAGGCGGGTGCTGTGGTCAAGCGCTGCATCCTCGCTGAGGATGTCGTCGTGGGCGCCGGTGCAAAGATCGGCGGCGACGGTGCCATTGCACACGTTGGCACCGGCCTGACCGTCGGCGCAGGCGCAACCGTCAAAGAGGGCGCCAAAGTATTTGATTCCGTCAAGGAGGGCGAGGAAGTATGCTGAGCCAGAACAACAATGCGTTGGGCATCATTTTCCCCAACAGCTATGATACCACCGTGCCGGAGCTCGTCACCGAGCGAGCCATGGCATCCATCCCGTTTGCCGGCCGTTACCGCATGGTGGACTTCGTGCTTTCCAGCATGGCCAACTGCGGCATCTCCAACGTGTCCATCGTGGTGCGGAAGAACTACCACTCCCTGATGGATCATCTGGGCACCGGCCGTGAATGGGATATGGCCCGCCGCCACGGCGGCCTGAACATCGTGCCCCCCTTCGCTGAGAAGGGCGTGCGCATCTATTCCGGCCGTGTCGAGGCTCTGGGCTCCATCCTGAACTTCTTGGAGAACCAGAAGGAGAAGTACGTCGTCATGAGCGATGCCAACATCGCCATCAACTACGACTTCAACGCCCTGCTGGCCGCCCATCAGGCAAGCGGTGCCGATGTGACCATCGCTTACCAGAAGACGGAGATCCCCGAAGGCCGTAAGAACGACAACTACACCCTGACCGTTGATGCCGACGGCCGCGTGACCGAGCTGCTGTTCAACGATTACCGCCCCGGCGTCCAGAACCTCGACCTGAACATCTACGTTCTGGAGCGCGAGACCCTGATCAAGCTGGTCAAGGACGCCACTGCCCGCGGCCTGATCTACTTTGAGCGCGACATCCTCGCCCACAATGTCAACATTCTGAACATCCGTGCGGTGGAGTACACCGGCTATGTGGCTCACATCTGCGATATGAAGAGCTACTTCGACGAGAACCTGAAGCTCATCGACGAGAAGAACCTGAACGCACTGTTCCCCAAGAGCAGCCCGGTCTACACCAAGATCCGCGATGACAACCCGGTCCGCTACGTCACCGGTTCCGCCGTCACCAACTCTCTGCTGGCCGATGGCTGCGTCATCGAGGGCACCGTCGAGAACTGCGTGCTCTTCCGCGGCGTCCGCATCAAGAAGGGTGCCGTCGTCAAGAACTGCGTCCTGATGCAGGACACCATCGTGGAGATCGGCGCACAGCTGGACTGCGTTGTGACCGATAAGAACGTCCGCATCACTGCGGGCAAGAAGCTGTCCGGCACCGAGAGCTTCCCGGTCTACGTGCAGAAGAACCACATGGTCTGATGACCTTCCTTTGATTTTTTCACAGGGGCGGCTCCCTCCCCGGTAGCCCCTCTCGAAAAGAGGGGCGGGGGCATTTTGTGCCCCCGCCCGCTCTTTTTTAACCGCTTTTCTGGAAAGGAGCGATCTTATGAAAATCCTGTATGCCGCTTCGGAAGCGACTCCCTTTGCGAAATCCGGCGGTCTGGCCGACGTTGCAGGTTCCCTGCCGAAGGCACTGGTCAAGGACGGCGTGGATGCCCGCGTCATCATGCCGCTGTACGGCGACCTGAAGATGCGCGATAAGCTGGAGTATGTCACCAACTATTCCGTGCCCGTGGGCTGGCGCAGCCAGTACTGCGGCCTGTTCAAGGCCGAGGTCAACGGCGTGACCTACTACTTCCTCGACAACGAGTATTACTTCAAGCGCCGCGGCCTGTACGGCTTCTACGATGACGGCGAGCGCTTCGCCTTCTTCTCCCGCGCCGTGCTGGAGACTTTATTCTACATCGACTTCACCCCCGACATCATCAACTGCAACGACTGGCAGACCGCTCTGGTGCCGGTGTACCTGAACCTGTACTATCGTCATCTGGATAAGTTCAACCGCATCAAGACCATCTTCACCATCCACAACATCGCCTATCAGGGCAAGTACGGCACCGACATTCTGGAAGACACCTGCGGCATCGGCCGCCGTGACCAGCACATCGTGGAGTACGATGGCTGCGCCAACTTCATGAAGGGTGCCTTCGAGACCGCCGATAAGATCACCACCGTCAGCCCCACCTACGCACAGGAGATCCTCGACCCGTGGTTCAGCTACGGTCTGGACGCCCTGCTGCGGGAGAAGCAGTACAAGCTGTGCGGCATCCTGAACGGCATCGACATGGACGCCAACAACCCCGCCACCGACCCGATGATCCCCTTCAACTACGACGTCACCAACTGCGTGGAGGGTAAGGCCAAGTGCAAGGAAGCATTGCAGGATAAGTTTGGTCTGCACAAGGACGGCAGCCCCGTCTTTGCCATGGTCAGCCGCATGGTCGGCATGAAGGGCTTCGACCTCGTCCAGAGCATCGCCGACGGTCTGGTGGACCGCGGCATCGAGCTGGTCATTCTGGGCAGCGGCGAGGGCCAGTACGAGAACTTCTTCTCCGAGCTGTGCGCACGCCACCCCGGCCGCGTCGGCACCTACATCGGCTTCGAGCCCGCCCTCTCGCAGGAGATCTATGCGGGCGCAGATGTCTTCATCATGCCGTCCAAGAGTGAGCCCTGCGGTCTGGCCCAGATGGTCGCCTGCCGCTATGGTACGCCGCCCATCGTCCGTGAGACCGGCGGTCTGCGGGATTCCATCCACGACTGCACCCTCGGCGAGGGCAACGGCTTCACTTTTGCGGGCTACAGCGCCCACGAGCTGTACGACGCTTGCTGCCGCGCACAGGACCGCTACTACAACAAGGAAGACTGGAACAACCTCGTCCAGCACGATATGGAGTGCGACTTCAGCTGGGACCTCTCCGCGAAGAGCTATGAGGGCCTGTACAACGAGACGGCAAACCTCTGGTAAGCCGAAAAACTGAAATTCTTTTTCACCCTGCCGGGTTCGGTCACACGAGCCCGGCGGGGCTTTATTTTCGGCGGAATCCACAATGGAAAAAAGCGGAATTTGTGGAAGCGACTGAACTTTTATGAAACACTTGACGGGGGGGGGAGGACTGGTAAACTGAGAGAAGAACTGGTAAATCTTCCGTAAGACCAGAAAAAAAGGAGGCGTTTTCGGATGAAACGTTGGAAGAGACTTTCGGCCTTTCTGCTGGCGGTGGTGCTGGTGTTGGGCGTTCTGACGGCCTGCGGCCAGCAGAAGGTGCAGACCGAGGATTTTGTACACATGGTGCAGCGAAACCTGCAGTGGGCCGACGCGTCGTCAACGGGCGGGCAATCCGGCCTGAACCTGAAAGTCAAGGCGGGCGAGGATTACCGCAAGGAGGCCGATGCCCTGCTGAACAAGTATGTGGATGCCTACGAGGCATGGCGCGCAACGGATCCGGTGCTGGAGAATAAAGAACCGAAGCTTCGGGAGATCTTGAATGAACTGGACTTGAACGACGGGGGATATGTGATCAGGGCGTATGCCTCCAAGGGCAAGAGCGATCTGACCGCGATCCAGCATGATTTGGACGATAAAGCATACGGTATGGCGGATGACCTGTGGTGGTATGCGTATCATAATGATGATACCGCTGAAAAAACGATCACCGTGGCAGAAAAAGAAGTGAACGGCTGGTACTACCTAGTGGCAGTGTCCAAGGTCAATGTTCCGGAAGCACAGCCGTGGTAAATCTGCACGATGAAAACACAACCATAAGATCGGAATCGGAGGAATACACGATGAAACTTTGGAAAAAACTAATGGCCTGCACGCTGGCAGCGGTGCTGGCACTGGGCGTTCTGACCGGCTGCGGCCAGAAAGTTGTCATGACCGAGGCCTTTGTGGATATGGTCAACCGGGACCTGAAAGGGTACGGCTATGGAAGTGATGAAGATAACCGCCTGTCTGGACTCAATCTGAAGCTGACCGAGGGAAGTGAGTACAGCAAGGAAGCGAACGCTCTGCTGGATAAGTATGTAGCGGCCTATCAGAAATGGCTCAAGACCGAACCCATCCTTGAAGATAAAAAGCCGGATATTGATGAAATCGCTTATGAGGAGATGGAGCTGAGCGAGGAATATCTTGTCTGTGCTTATGCTTCGCAGGGTACCAAAGACCTTGTTGCGATCCAGAATGAGTTGGGATGGAGCGCAGATGACCTAGCCGAAGAAATCTGCGATGTACTGGACGAGCATTCTAATAAGACAGTCAAGACCATCACCGTGGCCGAGAAGCAGGTGGACGGCTGGTACTACATGGTGGCCGTGACCAAGCTCGTGAACAAATAACGACACGTTTCACACATCCTTTCAATTGACCCCGGAGCAAGGCCCCCTGCGGCCCCGCTCCGGGGCTTTTTGCATCCTGCACAAAGAACCCATCGTTTTTTTGGTTATGATGCGGTCTGTGGCGGACAAAATCCGTCACCTGCGGACAGTTATGAAGTAAGTATAAACAAACTATGAAGTTTTACTAGAATTCGGTGGAAAATTGATTGAAAAATCCGACGCTTTGAATTATACTATGCCTATAAGATTCTTTAACGAAAAAGATTCTTTGCGAAAGAGCTGCCGCATGGTGTGCGCTTCGCAGCCGAGACCAGAAGGAGGAACGCCCTTGAAAGGCCTATACAAAGCGCTGGAGGATATCGTCTGGCTGACCCAGCTGGGGCTGAATATGCTGCTGCCGCTTTTGCTGTGCTTGGGCGGCTGCTGGTGGGCCACGACCCATTGGGCTTGGCCGGAGTGGGTGTACCTTCCGGGCATTTTTCTGGGGCTGGCCGCAGGGGCACAAAATTTCTGGGTCTTTGCCAAGGAGCGGATGGACCGCGCCAAAAAGGACAAGAATCATCGTGTCGGCTTCAACTCGCATCAATGAACGTTGGAGGGTTTGCTATGAAATTGCAGCCGGAATCCAAAAAAGAACTGCTGCGCATCACCTGCGGCACCGCCGTCTGCACGGCGGCCATGTGGGTGATCTTTGCGGCGCTGCATCTGGTGGGCTGGGTCAAGTTCGACTATACCGTCGTGCTGGGCGGGCTCGTGGGCGCAGCCGTCGCCGTTGCAAACTTTGCGGGCATCTGCTTCGTCGTGCAGAAGATCGTTGACGAGCCGGACGAAAAGCGCCGCAAGGCAAAATTGCAGCTTTCCCACAACAGCCGGATGCTGATGCAGGCCGTCTGGGTCATCGTGGCCATCGCGGCCCCCTGCTTCCAGCCGTTTGCCAGTGTCCTGCCGCTGTTTTTCCCTCGGATCACCATTTATTACCTGCAAATAACGGGCAAGTATAAGCCCCTTGCAGCGGCCCCCGCGCAGGACGTCTCGGTGGAAGACGCCCCGGCCGAGGCCCCTGCACAGGCCGAAGCTCCCGGCGAAAAAGGGGGTGAAACCTAACAAATGGAACTGAACGGCGCAAAGATCCTGTATACCATCCATACGAATATCCCGGTGCTGGGGGATCTCAAGATCACCCAGACCCTCGTGAGCACATGGATCGTGATGGCGCTGCTGACGGCGCTGGCCTTCTGGCTGGGGCATGACCTGAAACTGGAAAATGTCTCCAAGCGGCAGGCCGCCGCCGAGTTCATCGTAGAACGGCTGGATCAGTTCGTCCATGACAACATGGGAACTCACTTTGACCAGTATATCCCGCTGGTCAGCGCGATCTTCGCGCTGAGCATCGGGTGCAACCTGATCAGCGTGGTGGGCCTGTGGAGCCCGACGGCTGACCTCAACACCGAGGCCGCATGGGCCATCGTGGTCTTCGTGCTGATCATGTACTACAAGATCAAGACCAACGGCATCCTTGCTTACCTGAAAGGGCTGCTCGACCCCATCTTCCTCATGGCCCCCATCAACGTCCTGTCGGAGATCTCGACCCCCGTCAGCATGGCGTTCCGTCACTTTGGCAATATCCTGTCCGGTACGGTCATTTCCACCCTGCTGTACTGGGCGCTGGCAAGCCTGAGCCATGTCGTGTTCGGCTGGCTGCCCGGCTTCCTGAGCCAGCTCCAGCTGTTCCAGATCGGCATCCCGGCCTTTACGGGCCTGTATTTCGACTGGTTCGGCGGCTGCATTCAGGCGTTCATCTTCTGTACCCTGACCACCATCTTCATCAAACGTGCTGCCGGTGAGGACTAAACCCGGCATCCCCCAACACAATTTTTCAGGAGGACAACTATTATGACTGACTTTCAACTTCTGGCTCGTGGTATCGCTCTGGCTGGCTGCGGCATCGGCGCAGGTCTTGCCCTGATCGCTGGTATCGGCCCCGGCATCGGCGAAGGCAACGCCGCCGCTGCGGCTTGTGAGGCCGTTGGCCGTCAGCCCGAATGCAAGAGCGACGTCACCAGCACCCTGATCCTCGGCGTCGCACTGTCTGAGACCACCGGTATTTACGGCTTCGTCACCGGTCTGCTGCTGATCTTCCTCGCACCCGGTATGTTCATGAACTATCTGGGCTGAGCGCTCCCCGAAAAAATATAAAAGAAAGGGGAGACGCTTATGCAACTTTATCAGGCACTGATCACGCTGGACGGCTGGACTTTCGTGGCCCAGATCTGCAACCTGATGATCCAGCTCGTGATCTTCAAAAAGCTGCTGCTGAACCCGGTCAAAAAGGTCATTGCCGAGCGCAAGGCCAAAGCCGACAGCCAGATCGCGGACGCCGAAAAGCTCCGCACCGAGGCCGAGGCCATGAAGGCGGAGTATGAGCAGAACCTGCAGAATGCCCGCAATGAGGCCAACCAGATCGTCGCATCGGCCCAGAAGACTGCGGCTGCCCGCAGCGAAGAGCTGCTGGGCGAGGCCCGCGCACAGGCCGCTGCCCTCAAGCAGAAGGCCGAAGCCGACATTGCGCAGGAGCGCAAGAAGGCCGTGAACGAGGCCAAGGACGAGATCGGCGGCATGGCGATGGAGATCGCCTCCAAGGTGGTCGAGCGCGAGATCAAGGAAGCCGACCACAAGGACCTGATCGACGAATTTATCAAAAATGTGGGTGAAGCATCATGAC
>ERZ1026866.1265-NODE-1265-length-13445-cov-9.533458_pt1 | contig 13445 bp, 11 predicted proteins | sample MGYA00380163_ERZ1026866 | MGnify/ENA primary metagenome ERZ1026866 (study PRJEB33269, sample SAMEA4719799) | human gut metagenome | biome: human-associated habitat; feature: organic feature; material: feces | place: Cameroon | collected 2013-10 ...
CACCAAGATCGGCAGGTTCATCCGCAAGCACTCCATCGACGAGTTCCCGCAGTTCCTCAACGTGTTCCTGGGCCAGATGTCCGTAGTCGGGCCCAGGCCGCCGCTGCCCAACGAGGTGGCCGAGTACACCGAGTACGACCTGCAGCGCCTGGCCGTGAAGCCTGGGATCACCGGCTGGTGGCAGGTGACGGAGCGCAACTCAACGGGTTTCGATGGGATGGTTCAGCGCGACCTGGAGTACATCGCCAAGCGCGGTCCCGTTACGGACCTCAAGATCGTCGCTCTCACGGTGATCGAGGTCATCACCGGTAGGGGTGCGTGCTAATGCTCCGGGACTATTCAAAATTCGTTGAGCTCAAGCGTGTTCCCGTAATCGATGTTCCGATCACGGGAACCAATATGTCTGAGTGCGTCGAGTTTCTCACTCGCCATATAGATGAGCTACATGGCGAGTATATTTGCGTATCCAATGCTCACACGTCGGTTATGGCTCATGACGACCCTTCCTATTGGACCTGCCAAGCGGACTCCCTCATGTCCGTTCCCGACGGCAAGCCTTTATCTGTTGTTGGACGTAAAACAATAGAGTCAATGGGGCGTGTAACTGGACCCGATCTAATGCGAGAGATTTTCAGCATTTCCTTGCAGCAGGGATGGAGCCATTACTTCTACGGTAACGAGCAGAAGAATCTCGACGCTCTCAAGAATTCACTTCAAAAGGAATATCCGGGCCTGGAAATAGCTGGCATGGAGCCTTCGGTTTTCCGACCGCTCTCCGACAGCGAGAAGCGAGACCTTTCGCGACGTATCGCTGATTCGGGTGCAGACTTCGCATGGATTGCGCTGGGTGCGCCTCGCCAGGAAGTCCTCATGCATGAGCTTAAAGGTGGCCCCCAGCCAATAATGATCGGTGTCGGGGGAGCCTTCAATGTCCTCGCCGGAGTGGTGCCGGAGGCACCGATCTGGATGCAGGACTTGAGCCTCGAATGGCTATACAGACTTATCCAAGAGCCGAAACGGCTTTTCAAGCGATACCTCATTACTAACACTAAGTTTCTCTTTTACCAGTTCACTGGCGCAAAACGCAAGGAAGGCAAGTAGATGAAATCCACCACCACCTTTAAAGACAAGACCCTCATGATCACGGGCGGCACCGGCTCGTTCGGCAACACCGTGCTCAAGCACTTCATGAACACCGACCTGGCCGAGATCCGCATCTTCTCGCGCGACGAGAAGAAGCAGGACGACATGCGTCACCGCCTGCAGGAGAGGTCGCCCGAGCTCGCCTCCAAGGTGCGCTTCTTCATCGGCGACGTCCGCAACGCACAGTCGGTCCGCGACGCCATGCACGGCGTGGACTACATCTTCCACGCCGCCGCCCTCAAGCAGGTGCCCTCCTGCGAGTTCTTCCCCATGGAGGCCGTGCGCACCAACGTCATCGGCACGGACAACGTGCTCCACGCCGCCATCGAGGAGGGCGTCGACCGCGTCGTGTGCCTGTCCACCGACAAGGCGGCATATCCCATCAACGCCATGGGCAAGTCCAAGGCCATGATGGAGTCCATCATCTACGCCAACGCCCGCAACGGCGCCGGCCGCACCACCATCTGCTGCACCCGCTACGGCAACGTCATGTGCTCGCGCGGCTCTGTCATCCCGCTGTTCATCGACCGCATCCGCAAGGGCGAGCCGCTCACCGTCACCGACCCCAACATGACCCGCTTCCTCATGAACCTGGACGAGGCCGTGGACCTGGTGCAGTTCGCCTTCGAGCACGCCAACCCCGGCGACCTGTTCATCCAGAAGGCGCCCGCCTCCACGATCGGCGACCTCGCCGAGGCCGTGCAGGAGGTCTTCGGCCGCGTCGGCACCCAGGTCATCGGCACCCGCCACGGCGAGAAGCTCTTCGAGACCCTCATGACCCGCGAGGAGCGCCTGCGCTCCGAGGACATGGGCGGCTACTACCGCGTCGCCTGCGACTCGCGCGACCTCAACTACGACAAGTTCGTCGTCGACGGCGAGGTCGAGACCCAGGCCGACGAGTCCTACACCTCCCACAACACCGAGAGGCTCGACGTTGAGGGCACCATCGCCAAGATCAAGACCGCCGAGTACGTGCAGCTGGCGCTCGAGGGCCGCGAGCACGAGGCGGTGCAGTAGGGTGCGCGTACTCGTCACCGGCGCCAGGGGCTTCGTCGGGAGGAACCTCTGCTGCGCGCTGAAGAACATAAGGGACGGCAAGGACCGCCGAGCCAAATACCAGTCACTCCTTCCCCTCGAGGTCATGGAGTACGACCTCGACTCGACGCCCGCCGAGCTGGAGGACTTCTGCTCCCGCGCCGACTTCGTCTTCAACCTGGCCGGCGTCAACCGCCCAAAGGACCAGTCCGAGTTCATGGAGGGCAACTTCGGGTTCGCCTCCACGCTGCTCGAGGCGCTCGAGCGCCACGGCAACAGATGCCCCGTCATGCTCTCCAGCTCCGCGCAGGCGAGCCTGTCGGGCCGCTTCGAGGGCTCGGTCTACGGCGAGTCGAAGCTGGCGGGGGAGAGCCTGTTCCGGGAGTACTCCGGACGCACGGGGGCGCCGGTGCTCATCTACCGCTTCCCCAACCTCTACGGCAAGTGGTGCCGCCCGCGCTACAACTCCGCCGTGGCCACCTTCTGCGACGCCATCGCGAACGGCCGCCCCTATACCGTGAACGACCCCAGCGTGGAGCTGGAGCTCCTCTACATCGACGACCTCGTGGACGAGATGCTGGGCGCCCTGCTGGGCGATGAGCACCGCTGCGGTTACGAGGGGCTCGAGCGCGTCGAGGGCGACCAGTTCTGCTATGTCCCCGACACCGACGTGAAGTCTCTGGGCGAGACCGTCTACCTGCTGGGCACTTTCCGCGACAGCCGCGAGACGCTGTCGGTGCCCGACCTTTCGGAGGGCTCCTTCTCCAAGAAGCTGTGGAGCACGTTCCTGTCCTACTACGAGCCGGGGCATTTCGCCTATAGCCTGAAGCCCAACACCGACGACCGAGGCTCGTTCACCGAGTTCCTGCGCACGCCCGAGCGCGGCCAGGTCTCCGTCAACGTGAGCAAGCCCGGCATCACCAAGGGCAACCACTGGCACATGAGCAAGTGGGAGAGGTTCCTGGTGGTCTCCGGCACCGCGTCGATCAAGCTGAGGAAAGTAGGGGAGGATGCCGAGGGGAACCCGTTCCCCGTCGACGAGTATATAGTTTCTGGGTCTGACATGCGCGCCGTGGAGATGATCCCGGGCTACACGCACTCCATAACCAACCTGTCCGACACCGAGGACCTCGTGACGGTCATGTGGGCCAATGAGCCCTTCGACCCCGAGAACCCCGACACCTACTACGAGGAGGTCTAGCCGCATGGGCTCTTTTTCGCGGTCGCTTCTATGTTTTGGCCGCAGTGTGAAAGCGCTTCCTCGTAAAGCTATAGTTCAGCCCCTCGTTAAACGGTCTTTTGCACGGTGCGGAAAGGGTTTCTCGCTTGGAAAGCGTTGCGATTTGCAAGGCTTGGAGAACATTTCAGTCGGTAATGATGTGTCATTTGGGCCCGATACAAGAATTTGGACAACGGGCGCAGAAGTAATTATCGGTAACGATGTTATGTTTGGCCCACATATAACTCTAATCTCTGGTGATCATCGCACTGATGTCAAAGACAAGCCTATGCGAGCTGTAAGGCCAACTGAAAAATTACCCAGTAATGACCAAGACATTGTTGTTGGTAACGATGTTTGGATTGGGGCAAACGTTACGATTTTAAAAGGTGTGCATATTCCCGATGGAACAGTAATTGCTGCTGGTGCGCTCGTCGTTCGTAGCCCTTATGAAGAAAATTGCATTTGGGGGGGGGTTCCCGCACGTCTAATCGGGAGACGATTTGATGACTAGGAATAAGACGGAGTTTGGCACCTTAAGTATGTTTGGTGTTGATCCGAGCTGTTTAGGAGGCATTAGTACGCTAACGCGCATGCTTTCTTTTGAGCTAGATAGATGCGAGCAAGTTGATTTTTGCTATTTAATAACGACCAATCAGGGAAATGCCCTTCAAAAGATCCGTTGTTTTGTAAGCGCGCTCTTAAAGGCCCGAAAACGCTTTTCAACCGGCGAAGGAATTGTTCATATACACATGGCTGATAATGCGAGCGTGATCAGGTCGTGCGTTATCATATTCCTAGCTAAAAGATATCGACAGTCTGTCGTACTTCACATTCACTGTGACTTGGCAAAGATTAGATCTCGGTCCTCAAGTCATATGAAAAAGCTGATAGATTGGTCGCTATTAAAATCAGATCGCATCATTGCCCTAGGAACATATCTGAACCCCTTGTTCCAAAAATTGGATTATCCAAGTGAGCGTGTATTAATTCTTCCCAATGCCGTTTCTTGTCCAGATGAGAATTTATTCACGCCGGGCCGCACTAGAGTTTTATTTCTGGGAAATATCTCTAAGGACAAGGGCGTCTTGGATTTATTGGATGCGCTCGTTCTGATCGATGACAAGCTTGACCCAGAACTAATTTTCGAGCTGTGCGGTAGGGATCACATCAAGGTTCAAGTTGAAATTGAAAAACGAAATCTTTCTCATCGTGTTAAATATCGCGGCATCGTAGAGCCCAATCGTAAGTTCTTTTCGAAATATCTTCTAAACGTACTGCCTTCTCATCACGAGGCAATGCCATTTTCGCTTCTTGAGGCTTCAGCTTATGGGATCCCTTCTATCGCATCATCAGTCGGGTCAATCTCCGAGATTATCGATAATGGAGACTCAGGTTGGCTAGTAAATGCCCAGGACACTCAAATGCTTGCGAACACGCTCGTGAATGTGCTGTCAAATTCAGAAGCGATATCGGTTGCGGGAAGCCGTATATATAACAAGGTGCGTGAATGCTACTCATTTCAGGCGTATCTTCAAACACTATTCGCTCTATATAGGGAGTTGATAGCTTGATTTCAATGGCAAAGGCCCTAAATGCCGCCGATCAAAATATCGTCTCCGAAACAGGAATGGCTGCTAGACCAATTGTATTGATTGTTGCAACGTATATTGTGACTACTTTACTTCAAGGTGCTCTTGGCTCTATTCCTATTAATAAGATTCTTGGATTCGCTCTTGTAGTTCTACTTATATTTGAATGGGTTTCAACTCGCAGATCACATCTGTCCTATTTGGGCCTGCTCTGCTTCGTTCTTCTGTCACTCCATTCAACTCTTGTTATGATAAGCGCTTCTCAGGAGCTAAACGACTTGGTGTATCTCGCAAGCACAATGTTGATGATCTCCCTTATATGTTCGCCTAGGTTTCGAACATCTATTTTAGAAGCATTGCTCCAATATCGAACTTATATATCTGTTGTCGTAATCTTTTCATCCATGTTTCTTCTTTTACTACTTGCAACTGGCACTGGTTATGTTGTCGCATGGGGAGAAGCCCCCTACTTTAAGGGGCTATGCAATACAGAACACACTCTTGCGTCTATATGTACTCTTTTGCTTGTCCTTATTATTTTTCTCGTTCGGACTAATGGATCTAAGGCTGTATATTGCGGGTGCTCGCTTGTCATCATATATGCGACGCTGGAGACTGGCGCCCGAACGTTTCTTGTGCCAGTTCTTATTTGTTTGCTGCTACTCATTCAAAATCTATTTGCTTACAAATGGACTAAAGCTGCCTTGCTACTCCTTGTTTTATTTTTTGGAGAGGCCGTATTTCTGAAGTCTGGAATGGCTAATAAATTTGAGTTTGCTAGCGGAAATATATACGCAGACTCGCTGCTATCCGCAATTACTAATGGTAGAAACGAAATTTGGCTCACAGATATCCTGGCATGGGCTAATTCTGGTTCAATGGGCATAGCTTTTGGAAACGCTTTTTCAACAATCTATGAGCTCAATAAACGTGCGCTCAGTCTTTATATTTGGGCTCATGACGACTTGGTAATGTTGCTGTATGGATTTGGCCTAACTGGTCTTTGCCTGTATCTTGCATGCTTATGTACTTTATTTCATTCGTTGTTCGCTTCTTTAAATAAGGGTGCAGCCGTACTCCTCACCGTTTTCATTTTATTTCCGTTGCTATTAAATGGATTTTTTCCTTATCAACATCTTGTCTACGCATTTGTCCTTCTTTATTCAATCTGTTCGCATGAATTAATCCCTAGAAAGGATATCTGATGTCGAATAACAACTATCTGCTGACCTTTCACATGACGTGGAGCTATGGCGCATGTTTGCAAGCATTTGCAACTCTAGAAGCACTTAAGAATGTTGGTTGCAAGGCGGAGATTCTCAATTTCATTAATCCTTATGAGCGAAAAGGAAATGAGACTCCTTTCCAGCTCATCAAGGATGGTGATTTTAAAGCTGGCCTTATAGCAGCGGCCAAAAATATCATTTTCCAGCGTGCAAAGCTGCATGCGCGCGCTTTTAAAAAATTCCATTCGAGGCTCCCTCGAACGGAACGGGTGTATACTTCGTGTGCTCAAATGGCTGATATTGAAGCTGATGCGCTAATCGTCGGCAGCGATCAGGTTTGGAATCCTTTTATTACCGGCGGCATTGAGCCCGCTTTTTTTCTTCAATTCGGCAAAGCAACTCGCCGTCTTTCACTTGCTTCGAGTCTCGGTAGTCATATCTATAACGAGATAGAGCAACAAGAAATTCGAGAGTACCTTACTAAATTCGATGCGATAAGCGTGCGAGAAGCTCATGCAGTAGAGCAAATCGCGCCGTTGACGGAGAAGCCAGTATTTAGGTGTCTCGATCCAACTTTACTTCTTGATCGTGAATATTGGCGTGCTTTTTCCCAAAAGCCCGAAGGATTTAAAGGGAATGAACGATACATTCTGGTTTTCAATCTCGCGAGCAGAACCGATAAAGAAATGGAACTTTGGAAGCGTTTCTCAATAGATTCGGGACTGCCTCTTTGGCGACTTAGCAACAATACCTTTAAGGACAAGGTTTTCGATAGGCTCCTATTGGGTATGACCCCAGAGGAATTTGTTTGGCTTATTGATCACGCTCAATATGTGATTACTGATTCATTTCACGGAACTGCGTTTTCAGTGAATATGGGTAAGCCGTTCGTCGCTATGGAACCTATTCGAGGTAATCGTGCCCGAATTGTTGATTTGCTTAATTTAGTTGGAATGGATAATCGCATGCTGGCTGAAAGTGCATGTGAGCTTCCTAGTATCGATTTAGACTATAGCTATGCTGAATCAGCCCTTTGCGAGGAGCGCTCTCGATGCATGGCGTGGATTAAGGGTGCCTTAAATGACTAGTAATCAGGATATTTCATGCGTGGGTAGAGCATGCACTGGCTGTGCTGCATGTTCCGATGCGTGTCCTGTCGATTCAATCTCTATGGTCCCAGATGCGGAAGGCTTTGTTTATCCCTCGATAAACGGTGCATCGTGTCTTGCCTGTGGTAAATGCCTCAGAGTATGCCCTGCTGTTAATCGCTGCACGTTGCGCCCAATTTCAAATATGTATGCAGCATTTTCTAATGACCATCAGCTGAGAAATGAGAGCAGTTCGGGCGGTGTATTTTCCACGTGCGCACGCTATGTTGTCGATCATGGAGGAATCGTAGTCGGAGCAGCGGTTGATTCAACTGGGCACGTTTATCATCGACTTATAACTAACTCAAATGAAATTTCGTTTCTTCAGAAATCAAAGTACGTTCAAAGCGATTGTCAGGGAATATATTGTCAAATTGAAAAATGTCTTAAATCTGGTAGAAGGGTCTTATTCTCAGGATGTCCTTGTCAGGTTGCTGGCTTGATTTCATATTTGGGAAAAGCATATGACAATCTGATTACGATGGATTTGATTTGTCATGGAGTACCTTCTCCGAGGGTATGGGAAGACCATGTCGAGTCAATTACTGGTGGAAAACCAGCTCAAAGCATTACATTCAGAAGGAAAGACGTCTCTGCGAGAACGACTTATTCAGTTGATATTAATGCGCCCGGTTTGCGATATAAAGGACGAGATGAATTTGACGATCCGTATATGGCGCTGTTTGTTACGGGGTCAGCAAATAGGGAAAGCTGCTATACGTGTAAATACGCCAGTTCTGAACGCGTTGGTGATGTGACCATTGGCGACTGCGCGTCATCGAATTGCTACCCAAAGTTCTATCCCTGGGTTCAGCTTTCTTCAATTTCCTTAAACACTGAAAAGGCTAGAAATTTCTGGTCAGAGGTAGAGAGCCTTTTTACCTTCGTTCCTATTGATTATCAACGGGAAATTCAATTGAATGCTCAGCTTTCACATCCAGTAGTTCGACCTGGTTTGAGAGACAACGTATACAGGCGGATACATGAGACGGGCATCGCGTCAGTTGCTGCCGATGTCACACCTTCTCGTACAATTAAAAAGAAACTCAAAAGACTCGTTAAGTATTTAGTTCCCAACGTAGTACGTGGACGTCTCATTAAATTGAAAGCAATAGTTCATGATCGATAATTCCAAGAAGCAACTTCTTAAAAATACGTTTTTTCTGTATATTCTAACGTTTTCATCTCAAGTTCTCGCTCTGATCACAATTCCATATCAAACACGCGTGCTTACACCGGAAACTTATGGTGTCGTTGGCGTCGCCATTTCTGTTATGACGTTTATGTCGCTTGTGCTAGATTTTGGAATTCTTTTATCTGCAACATCAAAAGTCGCACAGCATGCTGAAGATGCTGTATTTCTTTCACATCTTTATGGCAATGTGTTCGCTCTAAAAGGCATTTCAGCTATTATCTGTGGATGTTGTTTGGCGGTAGCATGCTGCTCGTCTCCATACCATAGCCGATATTTCCTACTCTACGCTCTCTATTATTTAGCTTATGTCGCTGCTGCGATGCTGCCTGATTATTTGTACCGAGGGCTTGAGCGCATGAAAGTCATAACCTTCAGGACTGTAGCGATACGCGCTTTTGCAACTGCGTGCACATTTATATTTCTCCACTCAGACAGTGACGTTTTAGCGCTTCCGATCTGTCTGTTAGTTGGAAATGTTACGGCGCTAGCGGTATGTCTTAGGTGTGATCGTAGAGTCTTTGGCATACATCTTCACCGCCCCACGGTTGTCGAGGTGCGGTTACTTGCGAAGGACTCTTTACCGTTTTTCTTTTCACGCATTTCTTCCACGGTATACTCAACAGCAAATCCAATTGTTCTCAATATGTTCTACGCAGGCTTGCCAGTTGTTGGATTCTATTCTGCCTCAGAAAAATTCTTGTCCGTTTCTAAGTCAATCGTTTCCCCTATTGCGGATAGCCTATATCCGTATATGGTTAAAAACAAAGATTTCAGGCTTGTTAAGAAAATATTGCTTACTACAACTCCTTTTATTGTTGTAGGGGCTGCAGTGCTGTATATCTATGCGAATCAAATTTGCGAATTTGTTTTTGGACCAAGCTATGTAGAGGCCGGCATGATAGTGCGCTGTCTACTTCCAGCAATAATGGTGATATTCCCGTCGTACGTTATTTGTTTTCCCGTGCTTGTCCCCCTAGGCCTTTCATCAAGGGCAAATTTTTCAAATTTTATTGGTCTCTGCGTTCAGCTGTTTGCACTTATCATTCTTGTTGTAACTGATTATTTTAATGTCTATACAATGTGCCTCGCGACAAGTGCTGCCGAGGTGTCGGTATTTATCTACCGCTTATCCGTAATCGCAAGATATCAAAAAACCGCTAAAAGCATGGATTCGCGTTAAATATCAGCTATAACAAATTGTAAAGAATGGGGCTCTCATGTTGAGTAACGATAATTCTAAAGTTAATTTTTCTAACGACGGCCGTCTGAAGCTGCTGATCATCGTGGGCACACGCCCCGAGGTCATCCGCCTGTCCGAGGTCATCAAGAAGTGCCGCCGCCACTTCGACTGCCTGTTAGCGCACACCGGGCAGAACTACGACTACACCTTGAACGGCATCTTCTTCCGCGACCTGGAGCTCGCCGACCCCGACGTCTACCTGGACGCCGTGGGCGCCGACCTGGGCGAGACCGTGGGCAACATCATCGCCTCGAGCTACAAGCTGATGGTCCAGGTCCAGCCCGACGCGCTGCTGATCCTGGGCGACACCAACAGCTGCCTGTCCGCCATCGCCGCCAAGCGCCTGCACATCCCCATCTTCCACATGGAGGCGGGCAACCGCTGCAAGGACGAGTGCCTGCCCGAGGAGACCAACCGCCGCATCGTCGACGTGATCTCCGACGTCAACCTGGCATACTCCGAGCACGCCCGCCGCTACCTCAAGGACACCGGCTGCGCCCCGGAGCGCACCTACGTCACCGGATCTCCCATGGCGGAGGTGCTGCGCGCCAACCTGGGCAAGATCGAGGCCTCGGACGTCCTCTCCGAGCTCGCCCTGGAGCCCAAGCGCTACATGCTGCTCTCCGCCCACCGCGAGGAGAACATCGACACCGAGGCCAACTTCACGAGCCTGTTCAGCGCCATCAACGCCCTTGCCGAGAAATACGACATGCCGATCCTGTACTCCTGCCACCCGCGCTCCCGCAAGCGCCTGGAGGCCACCGGCTTCGAGCTGGACCCGCGCGTGCGCATGCACGAGCCCATGGGCTTCCACGACTACAACTGTCTGCAGATGAACGCCTTCGCGGTGGTCTCCGACTCCGGCACCCTGCCCGAGGAGTCCAGCTTCTTCGCGAGCGTCGGCCGCCCGTTCCCGGCGGTGTGCATCCGCACCTCCACCGAGCGCCCCGAGGCCCTGGACAAGGCCTGCTTCACGCTCGCCGGCATCTCCGAGAAGGGGTTGCTGCAGGCCGTCCATACCGCCGTCGAGCTCGACGCCGAGGGGTCGCTGCCCGAGGCCCCCGTTCCCGACTACGCCGAAGAGACCGTCTCCACCAAGGTGGTCAAGATCATCCAGAGCTACACCGGCGTAGTGGACAAGATGGTATGGAGGAAGAACAGCTAACGCTCGTTTAAGCATTTCCTTGCTATTAATTATTTTGCTGACTGCAGGGGTTTCTCTTGGAAGATGTAGATATCAACCTACTCTTTTGGAATTTAGGTCGTAAAAATAATCCTGAACTGATTCGCGACTGTATCGAATATACCAACGCGGATATAGCTTTATTTGCAGAATGGGGGCAGCTGGATTCGGCTGCCCTCACTACTATTCTTCCTGATGATTATCGCATCTTGCCTACAATGTGTGATGATGCAAAGATTCTCGCGGTGATTAAGAACTCAATCGAAATAATTCATTTACAAGAGCAGACTCGATACATCGTATATACGCTTTCCGTTAATGGCAAGCAGTATGTTCTTGCTGGAATCCATCTTCAAGATAAGCATTCTCACCCGCATGACGCTGCCCGTCGTGCTACCGCTCAAGAGCTGCTTGCAGATGTTAGACAGGAAAGAGCAAACCTATCGGGTGCAGAAGCAATATTAATTGGTGATTTCAACGTAGAGCCATACGATGAAATCATGCAAACACCCCACCTATTTAATGCCGTGTATTTTAAAGAGGTTATATCTCGCAAGCAGTATCGTACTTGGCAACGCCACAGGTATGAATATTTGTATAACCCAATGCTCTGCAATTATTCCGAAGATGGCCCGCAATATGGTTCCTTTTACTGCGCCAATTTAGATTTGGAAACTTATTGGCATTGTCTTGATCAGGTCTTGGTTACACCTGGTTTAACTGATGCTATTAGGTCCGTTAGCCACCTCAGGGCTATTTCTGATTTCGATCTCATTTCAAAAGTTGCTCCTGATAAACAAATCAGTGACCATCTTCCTTTATCGGTAAGGTTATCCATTAATAAGTAAGGACGGTTCGCATGCAAACTGAAGAAAACTACTGGGATAAGCTTTTCGAAAACGGGTCTGGTAAGTCTACTGACAATGTAATCGATTATCTCAACTCTCAAGCGAGACAATTGGCTCAAGCCAGTAACGGAAAAGTCACGGCTATTCTGGATAGAAGGATCAACCTTGATCGCGATAATGACAGGTTGGCCAATATGACCATGGCGCTTCAAGCTGTTGTTAATTGTTCTGAAGTCGGCTCTATGATCAAACCCAGGCTTAAAGATGCTAATGAGCTGTATTGTGATGGCTCCTATGCTTTTGAAATCCGGTCGAATTCATACAGGTTTCGTTTGTTTGAGTTTGAGCTAGGTGCTCTCTATCCCCTCAACATTGCTTTAGACGAAGGCATTTTCAATGAGCTTGATTCTTCCATAAAACAACGTTTTGCTGTAAACGATGCGGATTCGACTTATACGCTTGCTGTTGAAAGTGACGATGATCTAGACATTCTTTTCAAGGCAATTTTGAATACTAGAAAAGTTGCATTTCTAGTAAAGAAACTTTTTGCTCTTGCTGAATAATTTCTCCTGCCCTTATATCTTTTATGAATATCTTTTCTCATCTGTAAAGATGAATAAGAGTCGAAATATTTGGTTTAGTCGGAACTAGACATCGAAACGATTGGCACGTCTTCTACATCTTGGGTAGACATAAATCAGCAATTGGTCGTAGGGCACGACCAACGGAATCAAAAGAAAGCCCATCGAGAAGATGTCTTCAATCTCTTTGGGCTGGAGGCATCTTTTTCTTTGGAGGGTGGGAATGAATTCCTAAATTGTCTTCTTAAGTGTCTCGTTTTACGAAGATCATCCGAACCCTCTTATGTGTCAATCACTCCTCCTTTCACCGACTGGCAAAACGATTTACACCTAATTTTGGGAATCGATCACGGGTATTCTCTTCGCCTATCGCTTGATCTCGCTACACTAATAACTGCTGCTACCAGGTATTTTTCTAGAGCAGCTTCCATTGGCTCTTGCGAAGATCGGAGCGGTTATGTTTGCTGCCGCGTTCCACACCAGCCGTCGCTACATCCTGTTTACTGTCATGGCCTGCCTATGCGTTTTGCTGGGCGGGCCTTCTTATGCTGCGGGCGCGGACAGCCTGTTCATTGCGGGTGCCACGTACTACGAGCCGGGCGTGTCGGGCCCCGGGTGGGCCTGGGCCGATGCCGACCATCTGGAACTTAACGGCTACACGGGCGAGGCCATCGGCGCCGACGACGATCTGGTGGTGACGCTGACCGGGCAGAACACTGTTGTCGAGACGAGCGCGCCAGACGTGGACATCTCGCGTTGCGGCATGGAGGTGTGGGGCGATTTGACGCTCCGCGGCACCGGGTCGCTGGTGGCCACGGGCTCGCAGTGCGGGATCTACGTGTCGGGGACGCTCGCGGTGGACGGCTGCAAGGTTGACGCACGGGCCGACGGCGCCGGCATCGCGGATGCGCGGGTGGCCGGCGTGATCGCGGACGGTCTTGCCGTTTGCGGCGGCGGGCGCGTTGTCGCCGAAGGCGCGGGCTCCGGGGCGGGCGTGCGCGCCTATGGTGTGTGTTTGCTGGGCGGGGCTGCTGG
>ERZ1026866.1268-NODE-1268-length-13413-cov-12.097021_pt1 | contig 13413 bp, 9 predicted proteins | sample MGYA00380163_ERZ1026866 | MGnify/ENA primary metagenome ERZ1026866 (study PRJEB33269, sample SAMEA4719799) | human gut metagenome | biome: human-associated habitat; feature: organic feature; material: feces | place: Cameroon | collected 2013-10 ...
TCTGCAGCAGCAGATTCAGGAGTCCGAGGCCGCGCTCGAGGCGCAGAAGGAGCAGAATGGCGAAGGCTTGAACGAGCAGGTGACCTCCGATGAGATCGCCGAGGTCGTGAGCGCCTGGACCGGCGTGCCCGTGTCCAAGATGATGCAGGGCGAGCTCGACAAGCTCAAGGGCCTGGAGGGCGAGTTGCACAAGCGCGTTATCGGCCAGGACGAGGCCGTCTCCGCTGTCGCGGCGGCCGTGCGCCGCAGCCGCGCGGGTCTCTCCGATCCGGACAAGCCCATCGGCAGCTTCTTCTTCCTCGGTCCCACCGGCGTGGGCAAGACCGAGCTCGCCAAGGCGTTGGCCGAGTGCCTGTTCGATGACGAGCGTGCGCTCGTGCGTATCGACATGTCCGAGTACATGGAGAAATTCAGCGTTCAGCGTCTGATCGGTGCGCCTCCGGGATACGTGGGCTACGACGAGGGCGGCCAGCTCACCGAGGCCGTGCGCCGTCGTCCGTACTCCGTGATCTTGCTCGACGAGATGGAGAAGGCTCATCCGGACGTCTTCAACGTGCTGCTGCAGGTGCTTGACGACGGTCGTCTGACCGACGGCCAGGGTCGCCAGGTGTCCTTCAAGAACACGATCATCATCATGACGTCCAACGTGGGCTCCAAGGCCATCGCCGACCTGTCCGGTAAGGACGAGGAGGAAATGCGCCATCAGGTCGACGCGGCCATGGCTCAGACCTTCCGCCCCGAGTTCCTCAACCGTATCGACGACATCGTGGTGTTCCATCCGCTCGGCATGGCGCAGATCGAGAAGATCGTCGACATCCAGCTCGCCGACGTCCGCGCACGTCTGGCCAAGGAGCGCATGACGCTTGCCATCACCCCGGCGGCCAAGCAGATGCTCGCCGTGGGCGGCCTGGACCCGGTCTTTGGCGCTCGTCCGCTCAAGCGCCTGGTGCAGCGCGAGGTTGTCGATGCTATCGCGGCGGCCATTATCGATGGCACGGTGCGCGAGGGCGATCAGGTGACGGTCGACGTCGACAAGGACGGCGGCTTTACCGTCGTGTGCGATAACACGCCGGCGGCCACCTACGAAGTTCCCGACGCCGAGTAGATTCTGGGGCAGGCCTTAAAACCGCCTTCATCGCAAAACGCCAAGGGCGGCGGATCCAATTGGGTCCGCCGCCCTTTTCGTGCGACAATCGATGATGTCGAACGTGAGTACATGGCAAGGAGATATGCAGATGAAAGACGAGAACAAGACGAATGCGCTGGCCCCCAAGCCTGCACCCGCCGTGCCTAAGCCGGCGCCCAAACCGCGCGACCCCTTCATTCGTGCCGAGAACGAGGACGACGACGGCTACGATCCCTACAGCGATCGCCGCCCCGAGCGCGAGCCCATGTTCGAAGCCGATCCATGGCGCTGAGTGCCCACCCAAAAGGCCACCAATAAGTTGCGGTGAAATAGGGACTGTTTTGCGGTTTGACCAGCAAAAACAATCCCTATTTCACCGCAACTGCATTAGGGATTTTTCTGCAGGAGGAGGGTAGTCAAAAAGCCCCGTCCCAAATTGACTGCCAAATTGGCTGCTCGGGGAGTCGCATTCGAGCTCGGTTGTCCTCTTAGCCACTCGATATCCTTCGGAGCAATAATAGTGAAAAACTTGCTTAAGTGTTAATCAAGCTACACGCAATCTTGCTCTCTAATTAATCAAGAATCAGTATAATTTTGATTAGCTAGAGAGCAAGATTGGAGAATCATGGCATTCAACGACTTGATCGCCCAGAAAATAAAGGACTTTGAACAGCAGGGGGTTCCGCAGGTCTTTGAGCGAGACCTTGATCTGGGAAACCCACAGGAGCCAAAGCGCGACAACATCGTAAATGTGGTTGTGGGGGCCCGCCGTTGTGGAAAGACGTATCGCCTGTATCAGGAGATGCAGCGGCTTCAGGGCCGGGGCGTCGAGCTTGACCGGATGCTTTACTTTAATTTTGAGGACGAGCGCTTGCGCCCGTATGAGCCATCGCTGCTGGCGGACGTGCTTGACACGTTCTATGCGCTGCATCCTGCTGCTCGAACCGAGGGCGCTTACATTTTCTTTGACGAGATCCAGGAAATTCCCGAATGGGGTGCGTTTCTGCGACGTGTAGTCGATACGGAGAAAGCGACCGTCTATGTGACGGGATCTTCTTCTAAGATGCTGTCCTCAGAACTTAAGAGCGAGTTTAGGGGTCGTTCTCTTATACGAGAGCTTTTTCCGTTGAGTTTTTCGGAATACGTCCGATATAAGACGGGGAGCGTTTTCGAGCCAGATGCGACCTTTTCCCCAAGCGATGCAGCGCTGCTTCGACATCATCTGATCGGATATCTTGAACGAGGGGGATTCATCGCGACACTTGAGCAGACGCCCGCAGACGCGATTCAGCTGCTACAGGAATATGCTTCGCGAACGGTCGCCATGGACGTCGTTGAACGTTACGACGTCAAGAACCCTCGCCTGGCATCTCTGTTCCTGACGCGGTGTATGGCATCTTCGGGACGAGAGCTGTCGGTGAACAAAGTGTACAACGAGTTCAAGAGCAGGCAGATACCCGTCAGTCGTAATTCGCTCAGCGACTTACTTGAGTATTATGAGGATGCCTACCTGCTGTTCTCCGTGCCGGAGTTCACGCGTTCACTGGCAAATAACATGCGGTCTGCGTCTAAGGTCTACGCTGTCGATCCTGCGATGTTTGGAGCATTCTCTCCCGCATCGGCATTGGACCAGGGCCAGAGGCTCGAGACCGCAGTGTTCAACGCGCTCAGAAGAAGGACTCCCGCGGTGAGGGTCGGATCGGTCTGCCGCTTGCTGATCAAAGAGAAGAGCAAAAACCATGAGGTGGACTTTGTGGCTGGGGACGCACTTCTCATGCGGGCTTATAGCCTGATTCAGGTGAGTGTGGATATGGCAAGTGAGAAAACGCGCGAGCGCGAAATTGCCGCGCTTGATGCCTCGATGGCCCAGTTCGATCTTGGCGAGTCGGCAATCGTTACCATGGATGAGCAGGCCGATATTCCATGCGAGCACGGTGTGGTACACGTTGTTCCCGCATGGAAGTGGCTCCTTGCCTAACCATCTACGGATCTGTGGGGCCAGGACCTCCTGGCCCCTTCATCACGGTTGGGGAGCACCATGATGCGCCCGGCTAGTCCTGGGCCTTGATGCTTGGCATCAGAATCTGGGCGAGGTAGTCGGTCTCGAGTTTGGTCGCGGCGTCGGCCTTGCCGTCTTTGCCGACCAGCACGTTCTTGATCTGGCTATAGGTGTAGCGGTTGCCGGTCGTGAGCTCGACAAGCTCAATCGCCGTATCCATGGGGTAGGTCGACACGGGGTCTTGCGTCCGTCCGTTGATGGTCTGGGGCACCACGTACGGATAGACGGGGCCGCTGGCGTAGACGGTGTAGCCGTTGCCGAGGTTTGCCGCACCCAAAACCGCGTCGCCCTCATCGGGCGTAAAGCTCTCGCCCTCGCGCACCGCGACGAGCGTCACGAGCGGTGTGTTGGTGTCGCCGTCCAGATAAATGCACAGCGTGCTGCCGTTTTGCCAAGTCGCGACTTTGCCGTACCACTCAACGGGAATATCGAGCTGATACAGGTCCGTTGCCTTATGTCGAGCATCGGCGTCGCGGGCCGCCTGTGCCTCGCGGGAGCTCACGGCGTTGACGGCGGCGTCACGGCGCGCGGTTGCCGCCTGCTGGAGCACCTTGGCGGTGGCGGCAGAGCTCGCGCCGCCTTCCTCGGCATACTTGGCCGCGGCATCGATCTGGTCGTCAGTTACCGTGTCGGCCGAAGGCACCTTGAGCTTAAAGGTGGCCTGGGCACTCAAATCCTGCCCATCGCTCTTAACGGTGACCTGCGCCTTGGTGGTCGGGACAGTGTAGATGGTGCCGTCGGCCGCGATGGGGGATCCAGCAATGGAGAGCGTGTAGTCACCGGGTAGCAGTTTGATGCCACGGCCGTGCTCGTCAACATAGAGTGTTTCGCTCACGGAAGAACCGTCGGAATCCTGCCCGCTCACCTGCACGGGAATCTTGGAGCCGGCGGAACAGTCGAGCCCCGCGGCGTGTACGCCAATCTGCACCGACATCATCGTGTGGGCATTGGCGGCGGTGATGGCAGCCTGCTCTTGCCGGTATCCGTTCCAGGCTGCGTAGCCTGCGCCGCCGGCGACGAGCGCGACGGCCACAGCGCCGGCAACCATCAGGTTGCGGCGCTTGGGCGACATCTTGCGATGACGAACCTCGGCTTCGTGTGCCGAAGGAACGGACGGTAGTGGAATATCGCCCATGGCGATGGTCTCGTCCACGGCGGGTGCGGAGCCCAGGCCGGGAAGCTCGCGGGTCAGCGAATCTTCGGCCGGCAAGCTGTCGAGCAAGATGGTTTCCTCGCTCGTGTCGGATTCGGGCCGGTCGTCGGCCTCGCATTCGGATTCCTCGTGCCCCGCCTCGTCTTCGGTGAGCGCGGTGCCATCGTCTTTTGCATCCCGATCATCGGGCTGTGCCTCGATTTCCGGCTCATCCTGCACATCAACGCTCGAATCGTCAAACGCAATCTCGGACAGCGCGATCTGGTCTAGACTCTCCAGGGCCTCGGCACATGCTTCTGCATCTTGGGCCGCATCCTCTTGGCCCATCGTCTCATCTTTCATATATCCCCCAAGCTCAATATCGGGACAACACTGTACCCAAAAATTGAGCCATATAAAGCGCATGCGAAATATAAGATCCGATTTAACCCGAGCGCATCGTTCAATCGCATCCTCGCGGCAGCAAAAAGCCCCCGGAACGCGAACGAATCACATTCCGGGGGCTCTGCAATGCGTTGAGTTGCGCGGAGCCGGTTATGCGGCTTCGTACTCAAGCGATGTTTGCGTCAGGCGCGTTACTCAGCGTGCGCGTAATCCACCTTGGCGCGGCGAGCGGTAGCCTTCTCCCAATCGCTGGTGCCCTCAAAGACATCCTGCTTGTAGGGATTGCGACCGAGCTTCTTGGCGCGGTAGGCGATGTAGATGATCGCGGCGACGTTGGCGATCAGCGCGGCAATCGAGACCGCGGTGGCGGCGCCGGGGTCGAGCGTGGAGTGGGTCACAAAGATGGACTCCTCCTGGAAGTACGGGAACACCTGGGCAAACATGCACCAAATAGCAAGCGTAAAGGCGCGGTTCTGAATCCAGCCGCCCTTGTTCCAGATAAAGGCGGCGACGGTGGGCGCCAGCAGCAGCGCAAAGCCGCAGAACCAGGAGTGGGTGGGCAGGCAGTTGTAGGTGTAGCAGAAGTTCCAGATATCGTAGGCGATGATGTAGACCCAGGTCATGTCGGGCCACAGCATATCGGTCTGATCCTCGGAGGCGTAGACGCTCCACCAACCGGTCATGCAGAAGATGTTGATGATACCGGCGATGCCGTTAAATACGTTGTTCCAGCCGGCCAGCTGCGTGGCGCCCTCGGAGGTGACCCAGGTGGACTCGCCCAGGACAAAGAAGTGATATGCGCTCTCAAAGTCGGACACGACGGCGATCATGATGTTGATGGCGACGATCACAAACGGCCACGCGCGGAACCAGTGCGCCTTGCCGATCTTGCCCCACTGGTACTTAATGGCAATGAAGCCCCAGCAACCGGCGAGCGCCGCGTATACCTTGGCGTAGTGGAACCAGCTGTTCTGGTACACATGGGTGGGGTTGGTGAGCGCCCACTCGGCACCCTGCGAAACGCCGACGGCGATGGCGACGCAGTAGATGGTCATGGCCAGCGGAGCCACGCCAAAGATGATGGCCGCGCCGAGCTTGGTGCGGCGGCCGACCTCGTTGAGCACGATCAGGCCGATAAAGACCATGGCCCAGCCGGCCCAGTGGATAAGGGTATCGCTACCCCAAACATCGAACAGCATGCTGCTCTCCTTTCACACGCCCGCGGCCCCTCTTCTGATCGCGGGCAGTTTGGCCAAATGTCGTCAGTTCTGGGGCTTGCGCTCCGGATACTTGGCGGTATAGCCCTCGATGTGGAGTGTCGAGGCGATGATTTCCTTGACCGTCTCGTCGGGCACATCGGGGTGCGTGCGGATATACATCAACAACCCCATGATGAGGGTGTAGAACGTCTCGTAGACATGGTCGATGCGTAGCTCATGATGGGCGACAAAATCCACCACGGTGGTGTCGCAGATATACTGCGCCACGCGCTGGACCACGTTGTGCAAAAAGCCGCCGTAGAGCGCGCCGCTGCTGCTGGTCAGCGTGTGCGGCAGCTCGTGGCCGCTGGCGACCAGACGCTTAAAGAGCGGGGCGACGGTGTCGAGCGCACCTTCGATATCGCCGACGGTGCGGCTGGCGTTCCACTGCTCGAGCTCGGAGATAAAGCCGTCGATCGCTTCGTCCATGACGGCGGTGACGGCAGCGTCCATATCGGCAAAGTAGTGGTAGAACAGCGAGCGCGTGCAGCCGGCTCGCTTGGTCACGGCCGATACCGAAAGGTGGGATACGCCCAGCTCGGAGCTTACGGTGCGCACGGCATCGAGGATCTCGCGGCGGCGTTCGTCGCCCGACAGGCGCTTTGCCGCGCCGTCGGTTGTAGCGGCGACATCGACGGCGGGGATAGCATTGACCACGGAGGTATCTGCCGCGCTGTTGCTCATGTTTTGCCGCCTTTCGTCCTCTTTTGCCCGACCGTTCGCCTAACAGTCTTGAATATTGTTGACGGTTCGTCAATACTATTTTTGACACAATGTCAACAATGGCGGGTGAACGGCATGGGGGCATGCTTGGCCTGCAAAAAAGAGGGGCGCTGCAGTCTCGCCGGGCTGCGGCAAGAGAAGGGACAACCATGATTCTCAACGGACCGGGAATTAGCTATACCGAGCCCGACATCGGTGCGGAGTTTGTGCCGCCGATACCGGAGCATCCGCGCGAGGCCATCGTCAAGCTGTGCGAGCACTGCACTAACCGTCTGCTTCATCGCGACGAGCTGCTGGGCTACGAGTACTGGTCGTTTGCCGAGGCCGCGACCGACGAGCAGGCCGAAGTGCTCTGCAAGATGAAGATGCGCCGTCCCTACACGCTGCCCGAGATGGTCAAGCTCACCGGTATGCCCGAGGCCGATATCGAGAAGATGCTCGACGACATGAGCTACACGGGCTTGCTCGAGTACAACTGGGAAAACCCCGAGCGTGCCAAGCAGTGGGTGCTGCCCATGCTGGTGCCGGGTTCTGCCGAGTTCCTCAACATGCGCGTGAGCCAGCTCGAGGAGCACCCGGTCTACGCCAAGTTCTTTGAGCAGGCATCCAAGGGCCCGCTGTCCAAGGCCACGCCGATGGTGCCGCCCGGAGGCGCCGGCATCGGCATGCACGTCATTCCGGTCGAGAAGGCCATTGACGCCGCGAGCACCTCGGTGCCTATTGAGCATATCGAGCACTGGCTCGACAAATACGAGGGTAAGTATGCCGCCAGCACCTGCAGCTGCCGTGCGAGCCGTCGCGTGATGGGCGAGGGCTGCGCCGATGACCCGGCGGACTGGTGCATCGCCGTGGGCGATATGGCCGACTACGTGGTCGAGACCGATCGTGGCCATTACGTGACCCGCGACGAGGTGTATGACATCCTGCGCCAAGCCGAGGACAACGGCTTTGTGCACCAGATCACCAACATCGACGGCGAGAACAAGATCTTCGCCATCTGCAACTGCAACGTCAACGTGTGCTACGCCCTGCGTACCTCGCAGCTGTTCAACACGCCCAACCTGTCTCGCTCGGCCTACGTCGCCAAGGTCGAGAAGGACAAGTGCGTGGCGTGCGGCCGCTGCGTTGAGGTGTGCCCGGCCGGTGCCGCCAAGCTGGGCCAGAAGCTCTGCAGCAAAAAGGCCGGCGGGCGCGTGCCCGAGTATCCGCGCCAGGAGCTGCCCGACGCCACCAAGTGGGACCACACCAAGTGGTCGCCCAACTACCGCAACGACAACCGTATCGAGACGCACGAGTCCGGCACGGCGCCCTGCAAGACGGCCTGCCCCGCGCATGTCGCCGTTCAGGGCTACCTTAAGCTCGCGGCGCAGGGCCGCTATGACGAGGCGCTGGCGCTCATCAAGCGCGAGAACCCGCTGCCCGCTATCTGCGGCCGCGTATGCAACCGCCGCTGCGAGGACGCCTGCACCCGTGGTCGTGTGGACGCTGCCGTGGCTATCGACGAGGTCAAGAAGTTCATCGCCCAGCGTGATTTGGACGCCGCGACCCGCTATGTCCCGCCTGTGGTGACCCCGACGCGCGCCGGCGGCTTCGACCAGAAGATCGCCATCATCGGTGCCGGCCCGGCCGGCCTGTCCTGCGCCTTCTACCTGGCCGAGAAGGGCTACAAGCCCGTCGTGTTCGAGAAGAACGAGCGCCCGGGCGGCATGCTCACCTACGGCATCCCCAGCTTTAAGCTGCAGAAAGACGTCATCGAGGCCGAGGTCGAGGTCATTCGCCTGATGGGTGCCGAGTTCCGCTACGGCGTGGAGGTCGGCCGCGATGTGACGCTCGACGAGCTGCGCGCGCAGGGCTTTAAGGCCTTCTACGTGGCCATTGGCTGCCAGGGCGGTCGCCTTGCCGGTATTCCGGGCGAGGATGCCGAGGACGTGACCGTTGCCGTCGACTTCTTGCGCGAAGTCAACAGTGGCAAGGTCGACGCGCTGCCCGGCCGCACCATCGTGGTGGGCGGCGGCAACGTGGCCATCGACGTGGCCCGCAACGCCTGTCGCCTGGGCTCCGAGCATGTTGAGATGTTCTGCCTGGAGAGCGAGGCCCAGATGCCCGCTAGCGTGGAGGAGCGTCGCGAGGCCATCGAGGACGGCGCGCACATCAGCTGCGGTTGGGGCCCCAAGGAGGTCCACCTGGACGAGGCCGGTCGTGTGTGCGGCATTACCTTCAAGCGCTGCACGCGCGTCATGGACGACGAGGGCCGTTTTGCGCCCGAGTACGACGAGAACGACCTGCGCCGTGTCGACGCCGACCGTGTGGTCATGTCGATCGGTCAGTCCATTGTGTGGGGCGACCTGCTGGCCGGCTCCAAGGTGGAGCTTGGCCGCGGCCAGGGCGCTCTCGCTGACCCCCAGACCTATCAGACCGCCGAGCCCGACATCTTTGTGGGCGGCGACGTCTACACCGGTCCGAGTTTTGCCATCGATGCCATCGCCGCCGGCCACGAGGCCGCCGTGTCCATCCATCGCTTTGTGCAGCCGGGCTCTACGCTCACCATCGGCCGCAACCAGCGTCGCTACGCCGCGCTCGATCGCGACGATGCCGTGATCGAGAGCTACGACAACGCGAGCCGCGAGGTTGCCCACGTGGACCGCGAGCGCGAGAAGGCCGCGCCGTTTAGCGAGTACGTCGAGACCTTTACCGAAGAGCAGGTGCGCGCCGAGACCGCCCGTTGTCTGGGCTGCGGTGCCTCGATCGTCGACCCCAACAAGTGCATCGGCTGCGGCCTGTGCACCACCAAGTGCGCGTTCGACGCCATCCATCTGGATCGCGACCGCCCCGATTGCTCAACGATGGTCAAATACGAGCAAAAGCTTCCGAGCCTAGGTAAGTATGCTTTGAAACGTGCGATTAAAATCAAATTCGGTCGCAAGTAAGTAGCCAAAACGGGAACGACGGAAGGAATCAAAAGTGCACGAGCTCGGAATTGTCTATCACATTATTCGCGATGTCGAGAATGTGGCGCGCGCCAATGGCGTGAGTCGCGTTTCGAGCGTGACGTTGCTGCTGGGCGAGGTCTCGGGCATCGTTCCCGATCTACTACTCGACGCCTGGCGCTGGGCGGCAGATAAAAAGTCCATTACCGAGGGTGCGGAGCTTCTTGTGGAGCCTGTCGAGGCCGTGACGCATTGCGAGGCGTGCGGCCGCGACTATGCGACCGTCGAGCACGGCAAGACCTGCCCTCATTGCGGCAGCGGCGAAACATACCTGCTGCAGGGCCAGGAGGTCATGATCAAGCAGATCGAGACCCCCGACGAGGACCCGGCAGGCGCTGCCCCCGATGGCCCTTCCGACGCTCCCGACGCCGTCGACGCCGCCAACCCCCTCCACATCGCCTAACTTGGTTGTTGGGGACGTTCTTAAACGACTAGTCGTTTAAGAACGTCCCCAATGACTGCTTGCGCTAGAGCATAAGTCACGCTAATAGTCAAGTTATGTCTGTTTAAACAAAATAGCGGCAGTACAAGCGCATTCACGCTTGCCTAAAATCGATATTAATGAACAGCCTGTTTGTATCTGTAAAATGCATGGCTTGATGTGCGACGCCTTGACGTGTAATGAGTCAAAAAGCAATAAAGTAATCAACTTGTAACAAACCTAGACGTTTAAACAAATAAACCAACCTTTTGCGAATTTAGCTATAATTCCACAAACCAAACAGGTATACTTCCTTAATGTCGTGTAGGAAATACGTAGACAAAAAGGAGGTTATGTGATGGTAAGTATTGTTCTTGCTAGCCACGGGGACTTGGCTGCTGGAATCAAGCAGACGGGCTCGATGGTCTTTGGCGATCAGCCGTCTGTAGCCGTGGTCTCGCTCGAGCCGAGCATGGGCCCCGACGACTTCCGTGCCAAGGTCGAGGAAGCAGTCGCTTCCTTCGAGGACCAGGAGCAGGTGCTCTTCCTCGTTGATCTGTGGGGCGGCACGCCGTTCAACCAGATCAGCGGGCTCATCGAGGGCCACGATTCCTGGGCTATCGTCACCGGTGTCAACCTGCCTATGCTCATCGAGGCATATTCGCAGCGCTTTGACGCAAAGAACACTGCACATGCGATCGCAAAACATCTCGTGACTGAGGCTAAGGCTGGCGTACGCGTCAAGCCCGAGTCTCTGGAGCCCGAGGAGAAGAAGCCGGCTGCGGCCGCCGCTGCTCCTGCAGGCGCCATCCCCCCGGGAACGGTCATCGGCGACGGGCACATCAAGATCGCCCACGTCCGTATCGACACCCGTCTGCTTCATGGTCAGGTGGCCACCACGTGGACCAAGCAGATCAACCCCAACCGCATCATCGTGGTTTCCGACGGCGTTGCTCACGACGAGCTCCGCAAGACCATGATCGAGCAGGCTGCCCCTCCGGGAGTCCATGCCAACGTCGTGCCCATCAAGAAGATGGCCGAGGTCGTCAAGGACACGCGCTTTGGTGACACCAAGGCCATGCTGCTCTTCGAGAACCCGCAGGATCTGCTCAAGGCCATCGAGGCCGGCGTCGACATCAAGGAAGTCAACATCGGCTCCATGGCTCACTCCAAGGGCAAGGTCGTCGTCACCAACGCCGTCGCTATGGGCGATGACGATGTCAAGACTCTCGAGGCCCTCAAGGCCAAGGGCGTCAAGTTCGAGGTCCGCAAGGTTCCTTCGGATTCCTCCGAGGATCTCGATGCCATGTTGAAGAAAGCTAAGGCCGAACTGGCCGCTCAAGCATAGTAAAGGAGGGTCCGATACATGTCTGCAATCACTATTCTGCTTGTTGCGATTGTCGCGTTGCTTGCCGGTATGGAAGGCATTCTGGATGAGTTCCAGTTCCATCAGCCGCTCGTGGCATGCACGCTTATCGGTCTCGTAACCGGTCACCTTCAGGAGGGCATCCTCCTGGGCGGTTCGCTCCAGATGATGGCCCTTGGCTGGGCTAACGTCGGCGCCGCCGTCGCGCCTGACGCCGCTCTGGCCTCGGTCGCCTCTTCGATCATCATGGTGCTCGCCCTCAACGGCGGCGCTACCGATCCGTCGAAGGCCGTTACCGCCGCTATCGCCGTCGCCGTCCCGCTGTCGGTCGCTGGTCTGTTCCTGACCATGATCTGCCGTACCCTGGCTACCGCTATCGCTCACGCCATGGACGGCTGCGCCGAGAAGGGCGATTTCGCCGGCATCGAGCGCTGGCAGTACGCTGCCATCCTCATGCAGGGCCTTCGTATCGCCATCCCGGCAGTGCTTCTGTGCATCATTCCGGCCGAGGCTGTTACCAACGCGCTTAATGCTATGCCCGACTGGCTGTCCGGCGGCATGGCTGTCGGCGGCGGCATGGTCGCTTCCGTCGGTTACGCCATGGTCATCAACATGATGGCCACCAAGGAGACCTGGCCGTTCTTCATCCTCGGCTTTGTCCTTGCTGCCATCCCTCAGCTCACGCTGATCGCCCTTGGCCTCATCGGCATCTCCCTTGCCCTCATCTACCTTGGCCTTAAGGATCTGGCCAAGCAGGGTGGCGGCATGGGCGGTGGCTCCGGCGACCCGCTCGGCGACATTCTGAACGATTACGAGTAGGAGGGGAGTGATACATATGGCAGAGAACAAGATTCAGCTCACCAAGGCTGACCGCAAGAAGGTTTGCTTCCGTCATCAGTTCCTTCAGGGCTCGTGGAACTACGAGCGTATGCAGAACGGCGGCTGGTGCTTCGCAATGATCCCTGCGATCAAGAAGCTCTACACCAGCAAGGACGACCAGATTTCCGCTCTTAAGCGCCACCTGGAGTTCTACAACACCCACCCCTATGTTTCCGCCCCCGTCATTGGCGTTACCCTCGCTCTCGAGGAGGAGCGCGCCAACGGTGCTCCGATCGACGACGTCGCCATCCAGGGCGTCAAGGTCGGTATGATGGGCCCGCTCGCCGGCGTCGGCGACCCCGCCTTCTGGTTCACCCTTCGCCCGATCCTGGGCGCTCTGGGCGCTTCCCTGGCCCTGTCCGGTAGCATCGCCGGTCCGCTGCTGTTCTTCTTCGCGTGGAACATCATCCGTTACGCCTTCCTGTGGTACACGCAGGAGTTTGGCTACAAGGTCGGCTCCTCCATCGCCAAGGACCTCTCCGGTGGTCTGATGGGCAAGGTCACCGAGGGTGCTTCCATCCTGGGTATGTTCATCATCGGCGCCCTGGTCGAGCGCTGGGTGTCCATCTCCTTCACCCCGGTCGTCTCCAAGGTCACGCAGTCCGCTGGTGCCTTCATCGACTGGGCTAACCTGCCTTCCGGTACCGAGGGTGTCAAGCAGGCTTTGTCGATGTATGACTCCATCGGCTCCACCGCTCTTGACCAGGTGAAGGTCACCACGCTTCAGGGCAACCTCGACCAGCTCATCCCCGGCCTTGCCGCCGTGTGCCTGACCCTGCTGGTCTGCAAGCTCCTCAAGAAGAAGGTCAGCCCGATCGTCATCATCCTGGCTCTCTTCGCCGTGGGCATCATCGGTCGCGTCTGCGGCTTCATGTAAGCACGCTTCGGCTTAAGACCGAGGTTTGCTAAGCAAGGGCTTTTGAGCCATTGAAACGGACCGCACCCGGTGGGTACACTGGATGCGGTCCGATTGTTTTATTTGGAGGGCGAGGCGCGCATGGCGCAATCTCAGAACAGCACGGTCGATCTGGCAACGCCGGCAACCTGCCTGATGGG
>ERZ1026866.1282-NODE-1282-length-13324-cov-5.436129_pt1 | contig 13324 bp, 12 predicted proteins | sample MGYA00380163_ERZ1026866 | MGnify/ENA primary metagenome ERZ1026866 (study PRJEB33269, sample SAMEA4719799) | human gut metagenome | biome: human-associated habitat; feature: organic feature; material: feces | place: Cameroon | collected 2013-10 ...
TCTCTATATGGTGCTCGACCCCACTAAGAAGGACGCTGCCAACATTGAGCTTAGCTGCGACCAGAACGGCATCGGCTTCACTCCGATTATCGGCGTTGACTTCAAGACCGGCAAGTGGAACTTCTCAGCCAAGTACGAATTCAAGACCCGTATGCGTCTGAAGAACAAGTCGGTGAACCTCGTGCCGAGTATCGGTAACCTTCCCGCCAACCTCTCTTCTCAGATGACTCAGATTCTGACCGCTCAGTTTACTCAGGCTGGTCTGCCTGCTGAGCAGGCTGCTGCAAAAGCAGAGGCTGCAGCGACTGCAGTACTTGCCAACCAGACTGTGCAGAAGACTATGCTGGGTCTGAAGAATCAGTTCGACACCGAGCTGGACGAGGCTATCGGCGAATATGCTGACGGCAAGAAGATTGCCGCTGACATCCCCGCATACCTCAGCGTAGGCGTAGGCTACAGCCCCATTGATCCGCTCCGCATCAACGTAGGCTTCCACTTCTTCGACGACAAGAACGCCAAGGCATACAATAACCGTCAGGAGAAGCTCGACCACGGCACACTGGAGTATAACGCCGGCGTGGAGTATGACATCAACAAGAAGTTCACGGTCAGCGCCGGATGGCAGAGCACCAACTACGGTCTGCCTGAAGAGGAGGCCACAACATCGAAGGACAAGCGCTTCATGGACGACAAGTCGTTCGTGACCAGCTCTAACTCAGTGGGCTTGGGTGGCGTATGGCACTTCAACAAGAAGATGAGCCTCACCGTGGCTTACTTCCACACTTTCTATCAGCACAAGAAGACAACGGAGTCAGTGGAGCTCATGCCGGGCAACGCCATCAACTACTCCGCCGACTACTCGCGTAACAACAACGTCTTCGCAGCTGGTATTGACATCAACTTCTAAAAGAAAATGTCATAAATATAAAAACTCAGTTCACTCAAAGAAATATGGACAGCCCCAATGGCTGCCCATATTTTTTTTGCTTGTCGTCCCCCATGCAAATATCGTACAAAGAGTAAAAACATGTTACAAAATAAAAATTGATTTTAGAGTTCTGATTTGCTGTTTTGGGCGTGTCAAGCTACGCAAACTGCACCCGTGCTTAACAATAAAGCCTCTTTTACAGTCCAATAGTGCCACTATCAGAGTGTAAAAGAGGCTTTATTGTATGACAACAGTGGCTGTATCAGAGTGTAAAAGAGGCTCTATAGCAGATAAAAACGGCTCGTTTGCGAGTCTGATTTCATATCGCTTCGCTCGGAAAACAGTATAATACACTGTGTATAAGCATATTATCTCAAACCGCTCAAAACTCAAGAATTTCGCACCAAAGATTTTGTTGTGCGCTCAACTCACAGTATTGAGCATCAGAAATGCAAATATTGTCATACTAATCCTGCGTCAGCGCAGCCCTATTGACCTTCTTTCTTTATGCTTTGACGCTTTCTGAATTCCGTCGGCGAGACGCCGAGGTGTCCCTTCGTGAACTTTCCGAAGAAGGAGAGGTTGGGGAATTCCAGCTTCTCCGATATCTCCTTTATCGACATGTTGGAGTATTTCAGATACCTCACGATGGCCTTCATCGTATAGTCGTGCACCCAATAGAGTGCCGTCTTCTGGCTCACCGACTTGGATATGAACGAGAGATATTTCGGCGTGATGCAGAGACGCTCGGCGTAATACTTCACGCTGCGCATGCGTCCCTCGTTCTTGCTCAGCTCATCTATGAACTTCTTGAAGATGAGGTTGGCCTGCTTTAGGTTGCCGCCGCCTAACTCATAGTTGACGTGCGGCGAGATGAGGGCGCAAAGCTCGTAGAAGGCACACTCGAAGATGCCGTGCATTATCTCCTTGTGGAAGAGTCCGTGCGGATTGTTAATCTTGTGCAAAATCATCGAGTAATATTTCGACATGAGCACCTGACGCTCGGCGTCGAGATGCACGATGGGGTTCTGTGCTACGTAGCTGAAGATGTCGAGCGCGTCGCTTGTGAGGCTTATCTTTCGCTGCGATGCGCTGTAAGACAAGCCAATGATGTGCGACTCGAAGTCAGGAGATATGAGGTAGTTGCTCAGATACGAGTTGGGGAGGCAGATGATGACATCTCCGGCATTAGCCATATAGGTTTTTTCGTTGATGTCGCACTGCATGCGTCCCTTCGTACAGAACACCATGAGGATCATATCCAGCTTTATGTTCTCGTTGATAGGCTTCACTCCCAACTTGTCGATGACGATGATATCGCCGTCAGAATAGTCGGCCACACCGCTGTCCGCGATAAGATTGAAGTCTACCTTTCGTTCTTTCTTATCTTTATTCACTGTATCCATATTCTTTTATCCTTCTTATGCGTGTTAATTATCTTTTATGCTTTAGAGTTAGTCTGATGAATTTGTTGTGTTACAAGTATTCTTTTGCAAAGATAGTCATTATTTCCTATATCTATATTATCAGTTCTTCCTTTTTTATAACATATTATTCGTTTTTCATCTCTTTTTAATGACAAAATAGTATAAAAGGCTAATTCTTGGGTTGCAAATATGATAAGCGTAAAAAAGCACGGTGTTTATATTGCTTTTGTCGTCTACTTTACGTATCTTTGCATAACTATGGCAAATGAACAGACTTCCGTTCGCGACCGTGTTCGCTCCGACCTGAAGGAGCCGCGTCGCTATAAGGTTATTATTTTCAACGACGACTTCACTACGATGGACTTCGTGGTGAAGGTCTTGACGTCCGTATTCTTCAAGAGCCAGCCCGAGGCTGAGGCTCTCATGCTGGATGTCCACCGCAAGGGCAGCGCCGTAGTGGGCGTATACAGCTACGACGTGGCACGCTCGAAGGTGAGGAAAGCCACGACTATGGCGCGTGACGAGGGTTTCCCGCTGCGCCTCGAATGTAAACCACTTTAAGCACACAAAAGACACATGACCAACAGTAACGATACATCAAAAGCTTTTCAGTACGCCATTTCGCTTTGCGACAAGTGGCGACATGAGTTTGTCACGCCTGAGCATGTGCTTTACGCCATCGCCGAGCAAGAACCTTTCGTGGAGGCAGCCTCCACTGCCGAGCTGGACGCACGGGCCATTCAGGAGAAGCTGCGCCCTGAGCTGACGAAGATGGAGCAGGTGCCTGAGGGTGTCTCTTACACCATAGAGGGTTCGGAGCAGTTCAGCGAGATGATGGCGCATGCCGTGAAGCAGGCGCAGTTTGCGGAAAGCGACGAACTGGACATACCGCATATCATCTCAGCCATGATGGAGCTGAAGGCTTACTGCCTGCACCTCGCTGTAGGCGACGACCAGCCGGGATTCATGTCGTTCCTCGTCAGCTGCTACGAGATGTCGCGCATGAGCTTCATGGACATGTCGGAGGACGGCGATGAAGAAGGCGACCACATGCAGCCCAAGCAATGGCGCAGCCTCGTGACCTGCCTCAACGACACGTACGCTTCGCACAATCCGCTCATCGGACGAGAGGACGAGCTGGAGCGCACCATTCGCGTGCTCTGCCGCAAGGACAAGAACAATCCGCTGCACGTCGGCGAACCGGGCGTGGGCAAGACGGCTCTCGTCTACGGACTGACGGCGATGATTGAGCGCGGCGAGGTGCCGGAACGTCTGAAGGGGGCACGTGTCTATATGATGGACATGGCCACGATGGTGGCTGGCGCACAGTTCCGAGGCGACTTCGAGAAGCGCATGAAGATGGTGATGGAGGGACTTGCAGCCGAGGGCAACGCCATCCTCTACATCGACGAGATACATAATCTTGTTGGTGCGGGACGTTCAGGTGGCGACTCTTCACTGGACGGTGCCAACATCCTCAAGCCTTACTTGGAGAACGGCGTGATAAGGTTTATCGGATCGACGACGTACGACGAGTTTAACCGTTACGTGGCCCGTCAGAAATCTCTGGTGCGCCGTTTCCAGCAGATTGACATTGCGGAGCCGTCCATTGACGATGCCATCCGCATCGTAAGCGGACTGTTGCCGGGATATGAGAAATTCCATGGCGTGAAGTATGCCAAGGGTGCGGCGGAGTATGCCGTGCGCTATACATCACGCTATATGAAGGACCGCTTCCTGCCTGACAAGGCGGTGGACCTGCTGGACGAGGCTGGAGCTTACCGCGAGACTCATCCGCTTACCACGCAGAAAAGGCAGAGCGTAGACCGAAAACTGCTGAGCGACGTATTGGCGAAGCTCTGCAAGATTGACGCAGACGTGCTGAAGGAGGGTCGAGACGACCGACTCATGACGCTTGCCGACGATATGAAGCGTCAGATATACGGTCAGGACACCGCCGTGGACAAGGTGGTGGAGGCTGTGCAGATGGCAAAGGCAGGTCTCGCCGAGGAGCAGAAGCCTATGGCAAGCCTTCTCTTCGTCGGACCTACGGGTGTGGGAAAGACGGAGGTGGCAAGGGTTCTCGCCAACCAGCTCGGAGTTCGCCTTGTACGCTTCGACATGAGTGAGTACGCGGAGAAGCATGCCGTGGCTAAGCTTATCGGTTCGCCTGCGGGATATGTGGGCTACGAGGACGGAGGTCTGCTGACCGACGCCATCAGGAAGACGCCCAACTGCGTGCTGCTCTTTGACGAGATAGAGAAAGCGCATCCCGACATATATAATATCTTCCTCCAGGTGATGGACTATGCTTCGCTGACCGACAACCGCGGACAGCGTGCCGACTTTCAGGAGGTTATCATCATCATGACGTCCAACGCCGGAGCGCAGTACGCTTCAAGAGCTAACATCGGATTCGGCGGAACGGTGTCGAGAGGTGAGGCAATGCTGACGCAGGTGAAGAAGACCTTCAAGCCGGAGTTTCTCAATCGCCTTACGGACACTATCGTCTTCCACGACATGGACCGCCACATGGCAGAGCTGATACTTGACAAGTCGCTGCGTCGTTTGGCTGACAAGCTTGCCGCAAAGAAGGTGGAGCTGACGGTTTCGGACGAGGCACGCGAGCTGTTGCTGAAGAAAGGATTCACGGCGGAGTACGGAGCGCGAGAGCTGGACCGCGTGGTAAGCAACATGCTGAAGCCTCTCCTGATGCGCGAAATACTCTTCGGATGGCTGCGCGGCGGCGGTAAGGCAGAGGCTGTGGTGACGGAAGGAAAGATTGAGTTGAGGAAGGCTGTGCTCTAACAAAAACCGGAATCCACAAGCCTTTTGTTGGCACACCCTTCGGGTTCATGATATTGTTTGAAGAATGGGCTTTACGAGAGCGTTGCTCTCGACACCCATCCTCCTAACAATATAATGAGTGATGCCACAGCATCACTGTGCCAACAAAAGGAAAAACACACAAAACACAATCTGGCGATTTGTCGCCCAATATCCTTGTGTTTTTATATGTTTTTCCGATTATGGGCGCGTGCTATGCACAAATAAAAGACTTTACGTTAGGGCGTCGAGAACGATGTTCTCGTAAGACCTAATGTAAAGCCTTTTATTTAAACCCGATAGGGTTTGCGCCCATAAGCGGTATGTGGAGAAAGGTTTTTGTTAAAGCACAGCCTATCGTCACATTTGTATTCTTCCAATTATCTAACAAAAAAAGACAAATATGATATACAGAATAGGTAAGGAACTGCTGTTCCCTATACCGGTGAACGTTGAGCCGGACGGACTGTTGTGTGTGGGTGGCGACCTGAGTGTCGACCGCCTGCTCCTCGCTTACTCCCACGGCATCTTCCCTTGGTTTTCGTTCCGCGACTGCGACGAACCGCTTTGGTATTGTCCGCAGCAGCGCTTCGTGATATTCCCTGACGAAATACACGTGTCGCATTCTATGCGTACGCTGCTGAACAAGGGAACGTATGATGTCTCCATCGGCGAGTGTTTCGACGGCGTCATCAAAGGTTGCTCGGAGGCACAGGGAAGGGATAAGAGCGCGGGAGCTTGGCTCGGCACGGAGATGATGGAGGCTTACAAGGAGCTGCACCGTCAGAATCTCGCACAAAGCGTGGAGGTCTGGCAAGGCGACCGCCTCGTCGGTGGACTCTACGGCGTGACCATCGGACGCTGCTTCATCGGCGAGAGCATGTTCTCGCTTGTGCCCAACGCCAGCAAAATAGCCCTAATCTTCCTCGCCGACTTCATGCGTGAACACGGCGGAAAGATGATAGACTGCCAGCTGGAAACCCCTCATCTGAAGTCGATGGGAGGAAAGTTTATCAGTTACGAAGAGTATATGAAGATATTGCGAAACGCATAAGAGGATAAGTGTTTCGCAAATAAAAAAAAGGAGGTACAGCTTCTTGCCGTACCTCCTATATTTTTATGTTTTATTTATCCCTCGCGCTTATCAGCGATGGCTTGCTTGATAAGTCCTTCGAGTTCTTCCATGAGTTCGGGATTGTCCTTGAGGAGCGACTTTGTTGCGTCGCGACCCTGTGCCAGCTTCGAACCGTTGTAAGAATACCATGAGCCTGACTTCTGGATGATGCCATACTCTACGCCGAGGTCTACAATCTCGCCAACCTTTGAGATGCCTTCGCCGAAGGTAATCTCGAACTCGGTCTTGCGGAACGGAGGAGCCACCTTGTTCTTGATGACCTTCACGCGAACCTGATTGCCGATGATCTGGTCGCCGTCCTTGATGCCCGTAACCTTGCGGATGTCCAGACGTACTGAAGCGTAGAACTTCAGGGCGTTACCACCCGTTGTTGTCTCAGGATTGCCGAACATCACGCCGATCTTCTCACGCAACTGGTTGATGAAGATACATGTGGTGTTGGTCTTTGAGATGGTGCTGGTGAGCTTGCGGAGCGCCTGCGACATCAGACGAGCCTGGAGACCCACCTTATTGTCACCCATGTCGCCCTCAATCTCCGCCTTCGGAGTAAGAGCTGCAACGGAGTCGATGACGATGATGTCGATGGCTGACGAGCGGATCAGCTGGTCAGCAATCTCGAGCGCCTGCTCACCGTTGTCGGGCTGTGATATCCAGAGGTTGTCAACGTCTACGCCGAGCTTGGCGGCATAGAAGCGGTCGAAAGCATGCTCAGCGTCGATGAAGGCAGCGATGCCGCCGTTCTTTTGTGCCTCTGCGATGGCGTGGATGGCGAGCGTGGTCTTACCAGACGACTCCGGACCATAGATTTCTATGATACGTCCCTTCGGGTAGCCGCCAACGCCGAGAGCGGCGTCCAGACCGATACTGCCGGTCGGTATGACTTCGACATTATCCACCTGCTCGTCGCCGAGCTTCATGATGGCTCCCTTGCCGAAGTCTTTTTCTATCTTTGACATTGTTGCCTGGAGAGCTTTCAGCTTGCCCTCCAAAGCAGCATTCTGTTCTTCTGTCTTTGCCATAAAAGAATTTTGAGTTTTGAATTCCTAATTACAGTTCAAGGTCGCCGCCGAACACTTCGTGCCAGGGCAGTCCCTGCTTGTTGAGCTGCTCCATGAACGGATCCGGATCGAACTCCTCTACGTTCCATACGCCCGGCTTGCGCCACAGTCCCTTGAAGAACATCATGGCACCAATCATTGCGGGAACACCGGTTGTGTAGCTTACGCCCTGCATGCCTGTCTCCTTGTATGCAGCCTCGTGCGAGCAGTTGTTATATACGTAGTAAGTCTGCTCCTTGCCCTCGTTGTCGATACCACGGATGCGGCAGCCGATAGAGGTCTGTCCGTCGTAGTTCTCGCCGAGGTCCTGCGGGTTAGGCAGCACAGCCTTGAGGAACTGCAGGGGCACAATCTTCACCTTCACCTTCTCTGAAGGATTGTCAGCGAGCGGAGCCTCGTATGTGATCTCGTCGATGCGAGACATTCCGAGGTTCTGGATGCAGTCGAGGTAAGTGAGATACTGCTGACCGAAAGTCATCCAGAAGCGAGCACGCTTGATGGTCGGATAGTTCTTTACGAGGCTCTCAATCTCCTCGTGGTGGAGCAGGTAGCTCTCCTTCGGACCGATTTCGGGATAGTTGAGCGGCTTGTGTATTTCGAGCGGAGCAGTCTCCACCCACTTGCCGTCTTCCCAATAGAGACCCTTCTGAGTGATCTCACGGATGTTTATCTCAGGGTTGAAGTTAGTGGCGAAAGCCTTGTGATGGTTGCCGGCGTTGCAGTCCACAATGTCGAGATACTGAATCTCCTTGAAGTGGTGCTTTGCTGCGTAAGCTGTGAAGATGCTTGTCACGCCCGGGTCGAATCCGCAACCGAGGATAGCGGTCAGTCCGGCATCCTCGAAGCGCTTCTTGTAAGCCCACTGCCATGAATACTCGAAGTGAGCCTCATCCTTCGGCTCATAGTTGGCAGTATCGAGATATGAGCATCCGCATGCCAGACAAGCCTCCATGATGGTGAGGTCCTGATAAGGCAGGGCGAGATTGATGACAAGTTCCGGCTTGTAGTCGTTGAAGAGAGCCTTCAGCTGTTCCACGTCATCAGCGTCCACCTGCGCGGTCTTGATGTTGGGGTTGCCGATTGCCTCAACAATCTTGTCGCACTTCGACTTGGTGCGGCTGGCTATCATAAAGTCAGTGAAGACATCAGCGTTCTGGGCTATCTTGAACGCTGCAACGGTAGCGACGCCACCGGCGCCGATCATTAATACTTTTCCCATTTCGTCGTTGTTTTTTATTTGATTGTTATTATTATATTTCTGATTATTATATCTCGTCACCCTTTATTCCGAGTGCATTCATCAGCGAATAGCCGAGTATTTCCTGCTTGAAGTTGCCGCCTGAGAGCGGCTGCATGGCGAAGAGCGTTATGCGTTTTTCCTCGTCGTCGATGTCGCGCAGGGCGTGTCTTATCTCTTCCCACAGCGGCGCATGTTCTGCATTGGGCACAGCCATCACGCGGTGTACGTCCTTATGGTTGACCACGGTCTTGAGGACATCGAGGAAGAAGTCGTCGTGCTTCACCACTTCCTCCACGGGATAAGAACTGATGATGAACTCTCCGAGCGTATCCTTGAAAGCCTTGGCGTTGAGGTCAGTCTCGTACGAACCCGGATTGAAGTTGTCGAGAGCAGTCTTCTCCTTAGAGTGGATGAATATCACCTGCGTCTCTCCGTCCGAGTCGCGTCCCTCGCGCATTCCTCCGTCGAGGGCTATGCAGTCAATCCATCTTGCCGTATCGGCTTTCTGTATGCGTCTGCCGATCATTCTTTCGAAGTTGACGATAAGGTTGAAGGCGACATTGTCCACGTAGTCGCCGTCAACGAGAATTATGTTGCGGCTCCATTTGGTATTGTTGAAGTCCTGTATATTCATGTCTTGTTAAGTTTGGTAGTGGCAGTAGTATGTCCACATTTCCTCATTATAATATGTGAAGCAAATTTACGTATAAAAGTTGAGACCCACAAATGTTTGAGGGGGTTACATTATGCTAATCTATATTAATTTATCACGCTCTACACTTTTTTGATGATAAATCAGCTGTTTACTTTTCTAATACGTCTACCACTACAAAGCACCGATTTAATCGTAATATGTGATGCTGCGTTCCTCGTATATCGGTCCTTCCGTGTCGTTAGCAGGTACCGTCTCGCGTCTGGTCCAGTTGCCGTGGTCGTCAATGCCCTTATACTTATATGTATTCTTCACATCCACCTTCTCCGGCTTGTCGGCTCCCATCTCCGTGTATTCGCCGACTTGGTGGTCGCTTGTAAGGAAGCCTGCCTCATTGTATGTGTAAGTGGTGACACACTCGCCCATGTCATTAGTGATACGCTTTTCCAGGAAACCGTTCTTGCCGTAAATCAGTTTGTTCGACAACACCATGTCGTACTCGCCCTCAGTATATGCCGAGATTCGGCCCTGCTCGTCGCGCTCTACGTTCTGATACCACTCATTGGTCTGTACACCGTTGATGGAGATAAGCTTGCCCTCCTCGTCGAAGTTATAGCGTATAATGTAGTTTTAGGTAGTGATTATACAAAAAGAGGGTGTCGCAAATCTTGATATGTGATTCTCGATACCCTCTTTTGTTGTTGATTGTGTTATTGTTTGTTCTTTCTTAGCAGAACTTCTTCTCTTACTTCTGGAGCAAAGCCATAGTGTCCTTTGCGATCATCAGCTCCTCGTCAGTCGGGATTACGCATACCGTAACCTTTGAGTCGGGAGTAGAGATGATGGCCTCTTCGCCGCGAACCTTATTGGCCTCCTCATCAATCTTGATGCCGAGGAACTCAAGGTCAGAGCAAGCCTCGAGACGTGTGCCAATCTGGTTCTCGCCGACACCGGCTGTCCATACGATGATGTCAACGCCACCCATAGCGGCTGCGTAAGCACCGATGTACTTCTTGATGCGGTAGTTGTACATTTTGAGAGCGAGCTTTGCACGTTCGTTGCCCTCAGCAGCAGCGTTCTCAATCTCGCGCATGTCAGAAGAGATGCCGGTGATGCCGAGCACGCCGCTCTCCTTGTTGAGGAAGTCAGCCATCTCCTGCGGCTTCTTGCCGAGCTTCTCCATGAGGAAGGTTACGGCAGACGGGTCGATATCGCCAGAACGGCTACCCATCATAACGCCTGCGAGCGGAGTCAGACCCATAGATGTGTCGACGCACTTGCCGAACTTAACGGCAGAAACGCTGGCACCGTTGCCGATGTGGCAGGTGATGATGCGCTGTGTCTTGATGTCGCGACCGAGGTATTCGCAGACGCGCTGCGATACGTAGCGGTGGCTGGTTCCGTGGAAGCCGTAGCGACGTACGTGATACTTCTCGTACAGCTCATAAGGAATGGCGTAGAGGTAAGCGTAGTCTGGCATTGTGCTGTGGAAGGCGTTGTCGAAGACGCAGACCTGCGGCACGTTGGGCATGAGCTTGTCCACGGCGCGCAGACCCTTGAGGTGACCTGCGTTGTGAACAGGAGCGAGGTCGCAGAGGCTCTCGATGCCGTCCTCTACAGACTTGTCCACGATGACGCTCTTCTCGAAGAGGTCGCCACCCTGCACGATGCGGTGTCCTACAGCGTCGATTTCGTCGAGGCTCTTGATGGCACCGATCTCAGAATCGAGGAGGCACTGGAACACGAAGTTGACGCCTTCCTTGTGGTCCGGCATGTCGTGCATAATCTTCTTCTTCTCGCCGTTGGGGAGAGTCACCTTAATGAATGCCTCGTCGAGGCCGATACGCTCAACACCGCCTGCAGCCAGCACGGAGTTGTCGTCCATATTGTAAAGCTTGTACTTGATGGAAGAACTTCCACAGTTAAGCACTAAGATTTTCATATTATGATTTTTGAGTTTTTGGGTTTATTTGTAATAACGCGACATTACTTCTTTGCGTCCATAGCCTGGCAAGCTGTGATTGCTACCATGTAGTAGATGTCGTCCACTGAGCAACCGCGTGAGAGGTCGTTTACCGGACGGGCGATACCCTGGAGGATCGGGCCGATGGCGATGGCGTCACCGAGGCGCTGAACCAGCTTGTATGAGATGTTGCCCACCTCGAGGCAGGGAACAACGAGGACGTTGGCGTGACCAGCGATGGGGCTACCGGGAGCCTTCTTCTCGCCTACAGCAGGAACGAGAGCTGCGTCAGCCTGAAGCTCACCGTCGAGCTTGAGGTCAGGAGCCAGCTCGTGAGCGATGCGTGTGGCCTCCACTACCTTGTCCACAACCTCGTGCTTTGCCGAACCCTTTGTAGAGAAGCTGAGCATAGCAACGCGCGGATCCTGGATGCCGGCTACCGAGCGGGCTGTCTGTGCTGTGCAAACCGCAATCTGTGCCAGCTGGTCAGCTGTAGGCATCGGAGTAACGGCAACGTCGCCCATTACGATGATGCCGTCGTCGCCGTACTGATGCTCGTGTGTGAGCATAAGCATGGCTCCACTAACACATGTCACGCCGGGTGCACACTTGATAATCTGGAGAGCGGGACGAAGAGTGTCGCCCGTGGTGCTGAGAGCTCCAGAGATCTGTCCGTCTGCACCTTCAGTCTTGATGATCATACATCCGAGGTAGAGCGGGTTCTTCACCAGCTCACGAGCCTGCTCGATGGTCATGCCCTTCTTCTTGCGAAGCTCTGCGAGCAGTTAGGCATACTCCTCTGCCTTGGGGTTGTTCAGCGGGTCGACGATAGTGGCCTTGTCGATGTTGTGGAGGTCCCACTTCTCTGCGAGGCTCTTCAGCTCGTCGGGGTTGCCGATAAGAATAAGGTTGGCGAGGTCGTCGGCCAGTACACGGTCGGCAGCTCTAAGTGTGCGCTCCTCTGTTGCTTCAGGGAGCACGATGCGCTGTTTGTCGCTCTTTGCGCGCGCAACGATGTGTTCAAGTAAATTCATAATTTTCTTTTATAGAATACTTAAAAGTTTATTGTCAAGGTGATGGTGTATAGTACGATTTCGCTTATACCGCGAGATTGTCACATACACTTTGCAAAAGTAGTAAATTATTTTCATACTACGTATATTGTTTACTCGAAAATACATCTATTGAATATCCTTTATAGACGAGCTTTCAAGGACGGTTTTAAGTGATAATAGTCCTTGAAAGGAAATAACGAACAATAATTTGGATGAAAAACGTAAGAAAAGTAACAAAAACGCTTTGATGGTATTCCTTTTTGCCCTATCTTTGCAACCGGTATCAGTAATGATTCCGAATATAGTAAATCAAAATCAATTAACAAACTAGATTCGTTTTATTATGAAGAAGATTTTACTTACAGCAGTAGTGATGCTCGCATCTGTAGCATCTTACGCACAGCAGGTAGTCGGCACTTTCACATTGCAGCCGAAGATTGGTATGAACGTAGCATCCCTCACAAAGTGTGACGGCTGTGACCCGCGCATCGGTCTCGCAGCAGGTGTTGAGGCAGAATATCAGGCAACTGATATCTTCAGCGTCAGCGCTGGCTTGATATACTCTATGCAGGGTAATAAGGCGAAGGAAGAAGGTGTTACATTAACAACTAAGCTCGACTACATCAACATTCCTATCCTCGCTAACGTATACGTAACAAAGGGTTTGGCTGTTAAGCTTGGTGTTCAGCCAGCCTTCAATGTCAGCGATAAGCAGAAGTTGAGTGGTGGTAAAGCTTCTGTTGAGGCTGAAGATGTTGGCGCTGAGTCGTTCGACTTCTCTATCCCCGTTGGTTTTAGCTATGAGTACAATAATGTTGTATTCGATGCTCGCTACAACTTCGGTGTAACAAATATTGCTGACGGTGGCGACTCTAAGAACAGCGTATTCCAGTTTACTCTTGGTTACAAGTTCGCTCTCTAATCGAATATAAGAATATAAAAGTAGCGGAGGTCTCCGGCCTCCGCAGCAAACAAATTAGTAACATTACTTGTGTTATTCTTGCTTGCTGCGGAGGCCGGAGACCTCCGCTACTTTTATT
>ERZ1026866.1289-NODE-1289-length-13282-cov-19.386936_pt1 | contig 13282 bp, 8 predicted proteins | sample MGYA00380163_ERZ1026866 | MGnify/ENA primary metagenome ERZ1026866 (study PRJEB33269, sample SAMEA4719799) | human gut metagenome | biome: human-associated habitat; feature: organic feature; material: feces | place: Cameroon | collected 2013-10 ...
CAGGCCGGGGACACCCTGCATCTCTATCTGGATGCTGACCTGCAGCGCACCCTGCGCAGCGCATTGCAGCACCAAATTGAAACTTTGCAGGTCACAAAGCCGGAGGGCAAAGGCAAAGAAGCCTGCGCAGGGGCGGCTGTGGTGGTGGATGTGCAGACCGGCGGCGTTCTGGCGGCGGTCAGCCTGCCGGATTATAACCTTGCCAGCTGGCGGCAGAATTATGCCGCACTGGCCACAGCCCAGGGAGCACCGCTGGTCAATCGGGTGCTGAACGGCCAATATGCGCCGGGGTCGGCGTTCAAACCGGCAGTAGCGGCATCGGCCCTGACGGCGGGGATCATTACCCCGCAAAGCACTGTAAACTGCGGCGGGCGGTACACCTACTATGCGGGTTACCAGCCGCGCTGTTTGCAGCTGGGGCACCGCGGGGCCGTCAGCATGGTTACGGCGCTGCGCCACAGCTGCAACATTTATTTTTATGATGTCGGCCGCCGCCTTGGGGTGGATACGTTTTCCGCTACCGCGCAGCAGCTGGGCCTTGGAGCACCCTGCGGTACTGAGCTGCCGGAAACAACAGGCCGCCTGACCTGGAGCACCGATGAGAACTATCAGGCGGGCCTTGCCCTGATGGCGGCCATCGGGCAGGGCAACACGTCGGTCAGCCCGTTGCAGCTGGCGGCCTATGCCGGGGCCCTTGCGCGGGATGGCCAGCGCCCGGCACTGCATTTTGCCCAAAGCACCACCGATGCCGCCGGGAATATAACCTGGCAGGCGCAGCCGGAAGTTTTAGCCCAGGCACCCGGCGGGGCGGCAGTGTTCGCCCCCATCCGGGAGGGTATGGCCCAGATGGCCCAAACGCTGCGCACTTTGCGGGAATCGCCCATTCCCCTTGCCTGCAAGACCGGCAGCCCCCAACTGGCGGGCACGCTGCCGGATGGCACCCACTACACAAACTCGGTGCTCATCGGGTATGGGCCGGTGCAGCAGCCGCGGTTTGCGGTGGCGGTGGTGATCGAATACGGCGGCGGGGGCAGCAATGCCGCGCCCGTTCTGCGGGCTGCGGCGGACTGGTTTGCCGCAGCCGGAATGGCCTGAACAGGATGGAATTTTGTGGGGAATTTTTGCATTCAACATGCAGGATGAACTTTTCGCTTTTTGTCCACAGACGGGGTGGGGAAAACCTGTGGAAAGTGAAAAAACGGGCAAAACCCCCGTAATAATTGTAAGTTTTACCCGCAAAAACGGGGGTAAAACTGGTAGTTTGCCCAGTGAGCGGGGGTGTTTATCCGTACTGTTATGTTGAAAGGTTTTCCACAATATGTTGAAAACACCCCCTGAAACGGTGGAAAACTGGCCATACAAGCGGGTTTTCCACGCTTTCAACAGGGTTTTCAACATCTTCAAAGGAAAACCTTTCCAGTACGGTTTGTATAAACCGCGAAAACACGCACAAAAGCACCGCGCAAAAGGGTGAAAAATCTGTACTTTTGACGCCAAGGAAAAAGGTGACAAAAGCATAGGAAATGTGCTATACTATATCTGTATAATTATCGAATCATGCCAGAAAGCTGTGCGGGCTGCCATACGCGGCAAAATGGCTGCCAAATGCCGCCGCACAGGGCTTTACCCAATCGTTTTAAGGAGTAACCACATTGCAGATGGAAAATAAAAAACGCATGCCCCAGCAGGCCCCCCAGGCCAAGGCAGACAAAAGCCCCGAGGAGCAGGATACCGCCCTGGTATGGGGCAAAAACCCCGTGACCGAACTGCTGAAAAGCGAAGCCGGGGTGGACACCCTGCTGCTGGCAGACAGCATGGAGCCGCGCATGGCCGGGTATTATACCGCGCTGGGCAAAGCGGCCGGGGCGGTCATCAAGCGTGTACCCGCCGGCAAGCTGCAAAAGCTGTGCGGTACCCAGGACCACCAGGGCGTGGCGGCCTGGGCTGCCCGCATCCAGTATGTTGGCGTGGAGGAACTTTTGCAGATCGCAAAAGACCGCGGCGAACCGCCGTTCCTTGTGCTGTGTGACGGTATTGAGGACCCCCACAACCTGGGCGCAATCCTGCGCAGCGCGCTGCTGTGCGGTGCCCACGGCGTGATCATCCCGCGGCGCGGCGGCGTTGGCGTGACCGGCACGGTCATGAAATCCAGCGCCGGGGCAGCTGCCCGTATCCCGGTGGCGCGGGTCGCCAATCTGCCTCAGGCCATCCGTGACCTGAAAAAGCAGAACATTTTTGTCTACTGTGCCGACCTGGGCGGTGCTCCGCTGGAAAAGACCGATCTTTCCGGCCCGGTGGCGCTGGTGCTGGGCAGCGAGGGCGCAGGCCCCGGCGCACTGGTGCGCAAGCTGTGCGATGCTGCCGTTACGCTGGATATGGCCGGTGGCGAAACCGGTGTGGACAGTTATAACGTCAGCGTGGCCGCCGGTATTTTGATGTACAACATCATGCAGCGCCGCAAGTAACGGCTGCGCAAAAAAAGGAATCCCATACCAAAGGGGAGAACAACATGCCAAGCAAACGTACAAATGATTCCGTGGACCGCATTCTGGAAGAGCTCAGCCATGAGCAGGCCGAACGCGGCATCCGGGATAGTGTAACAGACCGCCAGGTGGATGCCATCCTGCAAAGCCTGGGCCACGGCAGCATGGAGGAATCCTCCGGCGGCGGTTCGGCATTGGGGCCCATCCAGAAAGAGGACCTGCCGGATATCACGCTGGGCAAAGGCAATAATTTTAACACCGAGGACAGGTTTTCCACCGCTGTGCTGGACGACCTGCTGGGCGATCTGCCCAGTATGCGGGCTGCCAAAAAGAATAAATCCGGCCCCGCTGCCCCGGCCCGCCGGCCTGCTTCTGTGCCGGAGCCGCGCCGCATGCCGGAAGTTGAGCCTAAAGTAGAAAAACAAAATAATATACAAACTGTACAACCGGCTCAGCCGGTGCGCTCGGAACCTGTTCCGCAGCCTGCCCGCCCTGCCCCGGCACAAACTGTGCCCCAGCAGCCAGCCCCGCAGGTACAGCCGGAGACAAAACCGGCCCCGCAGCCGGAACCAAGACCGGCGGATGCAACATCAGGGGATACCACCCGCACCAGCATCATCAAAGCCTTTTTGGGCCGCATGGTGCCGGAAGCGGACAGCAAGTTCCTGGATGCAGGCAAAAAAGATTTTACCAACTTTTTTGGCACCAGCGTGGCCGTTGTTCCGGATGATATGAAGTCCGAGCAGGAGCGCCAGCAGACCCCCAAGAAAAAGGGCTTGTTTGGCTTTGGATATGCTACCGATACCGGGGAGTTTGAACCGATCAATGTTTCGGTCAGCGGCAGGGTGGAAAACCAGAGCACCCAGCAGCTGGAAGAACAACTGCCCCGGCTGCAGGATGTTCTGCAACAGGATGAACCGGACGAGATGGAGCTGCGCGAGCAAGAGCCGCCCCGCCACCACGCTGCAAAGAAAAAAGGCTTTTTTACCAGCCTGTTCGGCGGCAAAAAGCATGATGTCTATGACGAGTTGGAATCCTATGACCCGTATGAGGGCGAGCCGGATACAGCCCCGGTAGAAAACTGGGAGGTTCCGGAACAGCCCCGGGAGGAGCCGGAAACAGAGGAAACGGGCGAGATGCCCCGCCTGACCGCTACCAACGCAGGGCTTTCCATCTCCGGGCGGCAGACTTCCCAGTTTGCCGCCACAGGCAAACCGCGGCTTCCGAAGGATGAGCCGGCCCCGCAGCCGGAACCGCAGCCCAATGTTTACCGCAAAAATAAAAAGCGGGATACCGTGGAGTTCACCCCCCGCAAGGAGCGGGAACGCACCATGCCGTTCACTCGGTCTGCCCCCCGCCGCGAAGCGGAACCCGTGGGCGAGCCGGTCATGACCCCAAACGATACGGTGCAGCCGCAGCCCGCGCCTGCCCCGCAGGCGACCACCGGTTTTACCATGCAGCTGGGGGACGAGCCCGCACCGGAAAGCACCCAGTCGTTCCTGCATGAACTGAACGCAGCCCTGCCGCCGCGCCGCAAAAAGCCTGCGCCCAAAGCTGCCCCCGTGCAGGAAGAACCCGCCAGCGGCGATACCTTTGAGGAACTGCCGCAGGAGCTGGCCCAGACCCTGACCGGACAGATCCGCCTGAGCGAGATTGCCGAAGGGGTGGAAGAGCAGCCGGAAGAACCGAAAAAGCCCGCCCCGAAAAAAGAGGAAGAAAGCTTTGAGGAGCTGATCGGCCCCCTGGTGGATGAAAAGCCCAATACCGCGGAATTTGTGCGCGGCATTGAACAGTCCATCAACCTGGAAAAGATCAAATCGGATTCAAAGGCAAAAACAGAAAAGACCGATACCGATTACCAGGCGGCTGCCCAGTACCTGAGCGACCCCAACGCCGGGGCGGAGCCGGAAGCGCCGGAACAGAAAAAGCCCGGCAAAGGCTTTAACCTCTTCCAGTTTGCAGGCAAGCCGAAGGACGAAACCACCCCCGATGGCGAAGCGCCTTTTGCCGCACAGGCCGCCGTCCTGCACCGCCACGAGTATGAAACCACCGATGATGCCCCTGTGGTGCGCCATGATCTGGAACTGCGGGTGATGATCACCACCGGCACAGCAATCGCTGTGGGCGCTGCAGCCTTGATTATGATCGTTCTGGGCACTATGGCGGCCACCGGAGCCAATCTTGGCCCGCTGGATACCACAGCCAGCACCAAACCGCTGCTGGTGATCATGCTGATCCTGCTTGCTGCCAGCGCGGCCCTGTGCTGGCAGACGATGCTGGGCGGCCTGGCCGGGCTGATCAGCATGCGCCGGGGCAATACCGCAGATACCATGCCCGCCATGGCCGCGGTGGCCTCCATCCTGCAATGTATCATGTTTTTGGCAAAGCCGGAATGGTATAACCCCGCAACCCTCTGCCTGATGACCGGCCCCGCAGCGCTGCTGCTGTGCGGCAACGCTGCAGGCAAGGCAATCGACGCCCACACCATCCGGGATAACTTTACCCTTGTCAGCGCCGGGATGGACCACGCTGTGGCATACCGGCTGAAAGATGCCGGGGTACTGCGCACCGTGACCGCCGGGCTGGCGGAACCGCGCCCCAATGTGCTGGTCAGCCGTCCCACCCGCCTGATGAAAGGCTTTTTGGCGGGCAGCGAATCCCGCCGCACATCGGATAAAAACCAGCAGCAGTTTGCCCGCATCCTGCTGGGCTGCGGCGTGGCTGCATTCCTGTTCACCCTGCTTTACCGCAAGGATGCCGGAACGGCGTTCACCGCGCTGGCCGGTGTACTCTGCCTGGGCGCGCCGCTGGCCGGTACGCTGATCTCCGCCATGCCCATGCGTTTGATGCAGCGCAGTGCCGCGCAGATCGGCGCGGTCATCCCCGGTTGGAAGGATATCCGACTGCTGGGCCGCGTGAACGTGCTGCAGGTCACGGCGCAGGATCTTTTCCCCAAAGGGTGCATCACGCTGCGCGGCATCAAGCCGGTGCGCAAAGAGGATATTGAGCTGGCCATCATCTACTCCGCTTCCATGCTGGCCGATGTGAATACCCCGCTGAAAGATATCTTCCTTGGCATGACGGGCGATAACCGCAAGCTGCTGTGCAAGGTGGAAAACCTGGAAACGCTGGACGGCCTGGGCTATGTGGGCTGGATCAACGGCGAGCGGGTCATGATTGGCTCCCGCCGGCTGATGGATACCTATGATATCCAGCTGCCCAGCATGGAATATGAACGCCGCCATACCGTGAACCAGCGCCGGGTCATCTACCTGGCGGTTTCCGGCAAGCTGTTCAGCATGTTCCAGGTGGCTTACCAGAGCGACCCCGATACCGCCGCCGTGCTGGATTCCCTGCGCCGCGCCGGACTTTCGATCATTGTGGACTGTGATGATTTTAACTGCGATGAAGCGCTGCTACAGACTGCTTATAACCTGCCGGTTGGTACCGTCAAGGTGCTGAGCGGCAAGGAACACAAGTCGCTGGAGCCCGCTGTGGCCTGGCTGCCGGAAAGCGAAGGCAGCATGCTGCACTTGGGCAGCTTTGCCAGCTTTGTCGGCGGCCTGGAAGCCGCTGCGGGTGCGGCAGAGGGGGAACACCGTTCTTCGATGGTGCTGTCGGCCTCGGTGCTCATCAGCTGCATTCTTGCCATGATCATGGCGCTGGCCGGCGGCCTGGCCGGGCTGCCGCTTCCGGCACTGGCCTTGTATCAGGTCGCTTGGGCGGTTCTGGCCATGATATTCCCCCTGATCCAGAGATATTAAGGGATATCTGAAAACAAAGAACTGGATTGAGTTTTCGGCTTTTCAGATATATCCCAAGCGTTTTTGCGGGAAAAATAAAAACGGGAACAACATAAAAAGGAATGGTGCAACCATGTACCGCACAATTCAACATCAGATGAGCATTGATGACTACCTGCCGCCCTATGAAGGCGAGCTGGTACAGGAGAACCGCTGGGTGCGCCTGGCCCAGGCCATTGACTGGGATGCCATTGAACAGGAGTACAGCGGCCATTTTGCTGCTGGCGGCAAGGTGGCAATTCCGGCCCGCATGGCGTTCGGTGTGCTGGTGATTCGTGCAGCGTGCCGCACAACGGACAGCGAAACGGTGGAGATCGTGCGCGAAAGCCCCTACCTGCAATACTTTTTGGGCTTTGATTCCTTTACCTATGATGTGCCGTTTTCTTCCCGCAGCATGGAGCGGTTCCGTACCCGCATTTCCCCCGCCCGTGTGCGGGAAGCCGTAGCGCTGCTGCGCGGCTTTGAAACCAACAAAGGCAGTAAAAAATAAAAAAGGGCCGCATGGCTCCGGGCAGCTGCTCCGAACCGTGCGGCCATGTTATGCCCTGCAACCCCAACCTTTGCAACAGATAGGAGAATTATGGAAATTATTGTTGATGCTTTTTTGGATGCACTGATCGACGGTGTAAAAATGCTGCCGTTTTTGTATCTGGCATATCTGCTGATCGAATGGCTGGAACGCCACCATGGCGAGCGCATTGAAAACGCGCTGGCTGGCGGCGGCCACTGGGGCTTTGTGCCCGGCACACTGCTGGGCTGCGTACCACAGTGCGGGTTTTCGGCGGTAGCGGCCAACTTTTATGCCAGCCGGGTCATTACCCCCGGTACGCTGCTGGCCGTGTTCCTGGCAACATCGGATGAAGCCATCCCCCTGCTGGCGGCGGAGCCTACCCTGTGGAACAAGCTGAGCCTGCTGCTGGTGCTCAAAATCGTGTTTGGCATTGCGGCCGGTTTTGTGTTGGATGTTCCGCTGCGCCGCATCCTGCCCAAAGGGCTGTATGGCGGCTATGAGGGCCATGCCGATGAGGTGGACTGCCACGAAGAACACGAGGAACACAGCAGCATTTTCCTGGCGGCACTGCGTCACACGCTGGAAATTTTTGTGTTTATCTTGGTGTTCAGCTTTATCATTGGGCTGATCTTTGGCTTTGTCGGGGCGGATTCCGCCGCGGCATTCCTGGGCAGTCTGGGCATTTTCCAGCCCATGATGGCCGCGCTGATCGGTCTTGTACCCAACTGTGGTGCCAGCGTGCTGCTGGCCCAGCTGTATATGGGCGGGGCTATTACCTTTGGCAGCTTTTTTGCGGGGCTGTGCTCCGGCGCAGGTATCGGTCTGGCTGTGCTGTGGCGTGTCAACCCCAGCTGGAAACAGAACCTGTTCATGACAGGGCTGCTCTGGTTCTGCGGCACCTGCTGCGGCATTTTGCTGCAATGGGTGGTGTAAGAGCTGCCGGCGGCCATAACCCGTAAAATAATAAGTAGGGGACGATGCGGAAGCATCGTCCCCTTTGATATGCCTTGTGGGATGTTGTAGCCAAGGCTTGCGATAAAATTCTATTGTGGCATCTACCGCATGGTTCCGGAACGGTCAAGACCGTTCCCTACGGAGCATTTTATAGTGGGTGATAGAACATAAAACATTCGGTAGGGCGGGGTGCCCTCACCCCGCCGCGGAGAAACCTTGCCCTATTGCCGCGAACATTGCAAATGATTTGTAGGGGACGATGCTCGCATCGTCCCGCCCGCCGGGCCTTGCCACGCTGCTACCCCCAAAACGTGGGAAGAACCCTGCCGTGCACGCAAAGGCTCTCCCTCCAAATACAAATTTACCCCCAAAACAAAAAACAAACGCCGCAGGGAGCATCACGCACTCCCTGCGGCGTTGTCATTTATATCGTCTCGCCTTCAGCCTCTGCAGCCGGTTTCTTCTTCCCAGTCGCCGAAATCTTCGGCTTTGGCGATGGTGGTAGGGTCCACCTTGCCGTCCTCCGTCAGCTTAACGGGTTCGGTCTTGTCCTGGACCGGATTCACATTCGGCACATCGTTACCACTCTGGATGGGAATGGTAACGCCGTCATCTTCCTGCGCGGGTTCTTCCACCGGGGCAGCAGGCTCCGCTACAGGGGCCTGCTCAGCGGGGGCAGGTTCCTCAATCGGTGCGGGCTGCTCCTCGTCCGGGGTAGGCTCTGCCGCCGGTTCTTCTGCGGGGGGTTCCTCGTCGGCATCCTCTTCGGTTTCGTCCGTATCTTCGGTGCTTTCGGAAGCTTCGCTGTCGTCAAATGCGGAGTCATCCACAATATGTTCGCTCTCTTCGTCCTGAGCCAGATACTTGCTGACAACATAAACGCCAACACCGATGGCTGCGCCCAGCACAATGGGAATCAGATGAAATTTTGCCATAGTAATTTCTCCTTTCGTGCGCGGGCAGCTGGCCCGGCAGCTGTTTGGGGCGGTTGTGCCTGGAACGATTGGCACAACCTTAAATTAGTGTCAGTATAACACCCTGCGGGGCAGAAATACAAGTCAAATTTGTTAAAAGTTACACAAAATGCAAAAACGTGAACCCACGGCCTTACATCTTGTGGTCAGCAAACAGCGGGTCATCCTGCCACAGTACGGTGTGCCCGGCGGCGCGGGTGGCGTTCAGGTCAATAATGCGCTGGTTGCCGGAGCCGCGGAACCGCAGCGAAATATCGTGCTGCGCGGGGATGAATTCGCCGTCCACCAGCACATCGATCAGGCTCAGCATCTCGTCCGTTACTTCGCAGCGGGCGTGGCTGGGCTGCAAAAGTTCGGTTTCGTACACATTGCCGGTATAGCACCAGATGGTTTTGTGGGGGTACAACACCCGTACTTCGTGCAGGAACGGCACCAGCGCACGCTGGTTTTCCGGCTCAAAGGGCTCGCCGCCCAAAAGGGAAAGCCCATCAATATAATCCGGGGCAAGGCTGCCCAAAATTTCATTGCGCACGGCTTTATCAAAGGGCAGGCCATAACCAAAATCCCAGGCAACGGCGTTAAAACATTCCGGGCAGTGGCGGCGGCAGCCGGAAACAAACAGGCTGGTGCGCACGCCCGTGCCGTTGGCAATATCGCAGTATTTTATGGTTGCGTAGTTCACGCGGGGGTCCTCCTTATAACATGCAACACTATATCTTGTATAGCGCTGCGGTAAATCATCACAATAGGCAGGTGCCTTGCACCAGTATACCAGCCGCGCCGGGCAAAAGCAAGCGACCAGGGAACGATAAAATCACATATCATCGCAGCTTTGAAAAAAGTGCCTATTTTACCCAAAAAGCCAGCGCTTTTTTCGGCGTTTTGTTTTGAAATCTTTTTGAACGTCCCATCGCGCTATATGGCATATATGGGTATTATTGGCAAATCATATACAATATATTGTGGTATATTGGCTTGACTTTGCCGGGTCGATGCGGTAAGATAAATACGCTCGCCAAAATCATGGAGCGGTTTTGGCGTGGGGTATCAACCCGGCAGCTTTTATTGAGGTAAGGAGATAACAGTTCATGAAGATCATCAAGCGCAACGGCAGCGAGGCCGTTTTCGATATATCCAAAATTATTGCAGCGGTGACCAAAGCCAACAACGTTGTTGCCTCCAACCAGCGCTTGACCAAGGAACAGATCACGGCCATTGCCGACGATGTGGCGCAGGAATGTCAGAGCCGCAACCACGCCATGAACGTGGAGGAAATCCAGGATCTGGTGGAAGACGCCATCATGCAGACCAATGCGTATGAGGTGGCCCGCAAATATATCACCTACCGCTATGTGCAGAGCCTGCGCCGTACCCATAACACCACCGACGACCGCATTCTGTCCCTCATCGAGTGCAACAATGAGGAAGTCAAGCAGGAAAACGCCAATAAAAACCCGACCGTCAACAGTGTTCAGCGCGATTATATGGCCGGCGAGGTCAGCAAGGACCTGACCATGCGTATGCTGCTGCCTGCCGAGATTGTAAAGGCACATGAGGATGGCATCATTCATTTCCATGATGCTGACTATTACGCCCAGCATATGCACAACTGCGACCTGGTCAACCTGGACGACATGCTGCAGAACGGCACGGTTATTTCCGGTACCCTCATCGAAAAACCGCATTCTTTCTCCACGGCCTGCAACATTGCCACCCAGATCATTGCGCAGGTGGCGTCCAACCAGTACGGCGGCCAGAGCATCAGCCTGACCCACCTGGCACCGTTTGTGGATATCAGCCGCAAAAAGATCCGCCGCGATACCGAAGCGGAGATGAAGGAACTGGGCATTGATCCCGGTGAAGAAAAGCTCTCCCAGATCGTTGAAGCCCGTCTGCGCGAGGAAATCAAGCGCGGTGTGCAGACCATCCAGTACCAGGTCGTTACCCTGATGACCACCAACGGCCAGGCACCGTTCATCACGGTATTCATGTACCTGAACGAAGCGGGCGAAAACCAGCGCCTGAAATCTGACCTTGCCATTATCGTGGAAGAAATGCTCCGCCAGCGCTACCAGGGTGTTAAGAATGAGGAGGGCGTCTGGATCACCCCCGCGTTCCCCAAGCTGATCTATGTGCTGGAAGACGATAATATCCGCGAAGGCACCCCCTATTTCTACCTGACCAAACTGGCCGCCAAATGCACCGCAAAGCGTATGGTGCCGGACTATATCAGCGAAAAAAAGATGAAGGAATACAAGCTGTCTAAGGGCGAGACCGAGGGCAACGGCGATGTATTTACCTGCATGGGCTGCCGCAGCTTTTTGACCCCTGACCGTTCCGGCACCGGTTGGAACAATGTGGCCAACGCCCAGAACTATGTGCCGGGCAAGCCGAAGTACTATGGCCGCTTCAATCAGGGTGTTGTTACCATCAACCTGCCGGATGTGGCCCTGTCCTCCGGCGGTGATCCGGATAAATTCTGGAAAATTTTTGATGAGCGCCTGGAACTGTGCCACCGCGCTTTGCAGTACCGCCATAACCGCCTTAAGGGTACCCTGTCCGATGCGGCACCCATCCTGTGGCAGTACGGCGCTCTGGCCCGCCTGAAAAAGGGCGAGCCCATTGATAAGCTGCTGTACGGCGGCTACTCCACCATCAGCCTGGGCTATGCGGGCCTGTATGAATGCTGCAAATATATGACCGGCAAGAGCCATACCGACCCCGCCGCAAAACCCTTTGCCCTGAGCGTGATGCAGCACATGAACGATAAATGCAACGAGTGGAAGAACGCCGAAAATATCGATTACTCGCTGTACGGCACCCCGCTGGAATCCACCACCTACAAGTTTGCCAAGTGCCTGCAAAAGCGGTTTGGCATTGTGCCGGGCATTACGGACCGCAACTATATCACCAACAGCTACCATGTGCATGTAACCGAAAAGATCGATGCGTTCACCAAGCTGAAGTTCGAGAGCGAATTCCAGCGCCTGTCTCCGGGCGGCGCCATCAGCTATGTGGAAGTGCCCAATATGCAGGATAACCTGGAAGCTGTCATCAAAGTGATGCAGTTCATCTATGATAACATCATGTACGCCGAGCTGAATACCAAGAGCGACTACTGCCAGGTGTGCGGCTATGACGGTGAAATCAAGATTGTGGAAGATGACGGCAAGCTGGTGTGGGAGTGCCCGCACTGCCATAACCGCGACCAGAGCAAGCTGAACGTTGCCCGCCGTACCTGCGGCTACATCGGTACCCAGTTCTGGAACCAGGGCCGCACCGCCGAAATCAAGGATCGTGTGCTGCATCTGTGATGCGTTGAACGGTCAAAATCTACAAGAATATTTTAATAGGTATATGTTGAAAGCCGCTTCCGCTGAATAAGCCGGGGCGGCTTTCACTTTTCATTATGCGGCTAAAAGGCGTTTTTTGATGCAGAAGTGTTTCTGTTTTGTGCTTGATCATGAATGGCAGCATACTATATCCGGGAAAATAAGGAGCAGTATAGGAATGTAGTGGTTTTATCGGCAAAAATGTGGCGATGATAAAATCATAATTTGATTTTTTGCCGAATTTGCAGTATACTACTGTTCGGGAGAAGGTGATGACATGACATACATTTCTGTCGCTGAAGCAGCAAAAAAGTGGAATTTGTCAGAACGCTCGGTAAGAAATTACTGCGCTATCGGCAAAATTCCTGATGCCGTCCTTGAAGGAAAGACGTGGAAAATTCCAGCGAACGCAGATAAACCCAAACGTATTAATGCAAAGGCAGAAAATACCCTGCTCTCCATCCTGCAGGAGGAAAAAAAGAAACAACGGAAGGGTGGTATCTATCACAAAATCCAAATTGATTTGACCTATAATTCAAATCATATAGAGGGAAGCCGCTTAACACATGATCAAACCCGTTATATTTTTGAAACGAATACAATCGGATTTGAAGGTGGGACAGTAAATGTAGACGATGTTGTAGAAACCGCCAATCACTTCCGCTGCATTGATATTATTATCGACAACGCGATGCAGCCGTTATCGGAGGCGCTTATCAAACGGCTGCACTTTACGCTAAAAAACGGAACAAGTGATTCAAGAAAAGACTGGTTTGCCGTTGGCGAATACAAACGGGTTCCCAATGAAGTCGGAGGCTGTGATACTGCAGCTCCGGAAGAAGTAGAACCAAGGATAAAAGTGCTGCTAACCGCGTATAATGCGCACAAAACACATTCGCTTGAGCAAATTGTGGCATTCCATCATGATTTTGAATGTATCCACCCGTTCCAAGATGGAAATGGCCGTGTGGGACGCCTGATCCTTTTTAAGGAATGCCTGAAAAACAATATTGTGCCGTTCATTATTGAAGATGATTTGAAAATGTACTATTATCGCGGCTTGCACGAATGGAACAGGGAACATGGCTATTTGCTGGATACCTGCTTGACTGCACAAGACCGATTCAAAGCTTATTTGGATTATTTTAGAATCAAGTATTCCGATGAAAGGGAAAAGCAAAAACGTTAATACTTGGATAAATACAAAATAGCGGCGCAGCACAAA
>ERZ1026866.1291-NODE-1291-length-13256-cov-42.837134_pt1 | contig 13256 bp, 13 predicted proteins | sample MGYA00380163_ERZ1026866 | MGnify/ENA primary metagenome ERZ1026866 (study PRJEB33269, sample SAMEA4719799) | human gut metagenome | biome: human-associated habitat; feature: organic feature; material: feces | place: Cameroon | collected 2013-10 ...
TATTCATGGGCTTTGCTCCGATGAACAACCCGAAGATTGCCATTGCCGTGTATGTAGAGAATGGTGGTTGGGGTGCTGACTATGGTGTGCCTATCGGCGGTCTGATGATGGAACAGTATCTCAAGGGTAAGTTATCTCCTGATTCTGAGCGCAGGGCTGCAGAGATGCAGGCCCGTAGAATCGCCTACGGATTAAGCAGTAGATAGTTTTCTGTTAATAGTTTATAGTTTATAGATTATGATCGATAATAAACAACCTAGTGTGCTTGCTTCACTTGACTGGTGGACGATAGGTATTTATCTGGCACTCCTCATCTTCGGATGGGTGAGCGTCTGTGGAGCCAGCTATAACTATGGTGACAACGAGATATTCAGTCTGGGTGCCCGCTCGGGTATGCAGATTATATGGATTGGCACATCCATAGCACTGGGATTGGTAATCCTGCTGCTTGATGACCGGTTTTACGATACCTTCTCGTATGTCATCTATGGCGTCCTGATACTCTTGCTCTTTGCTACGATATTCAATCCGCATAGCATCAAGGGTTCCCACTCCTGGCTGGTGTTGGGACCGCTCCGACTGCAACCGGCTGAGTTCGGTAAGTTTGCTACGGCTCTGGCGGTAGCCAAGTTTATGTCAAGCTATGGTTTCAGTATGCAGAACCTGAAGCATTTCATGGCAGCCGTAGGCATTATCGTTCTGCCGATGCTCTGTATCGTAGGTCAGCGCGAAACGGGTTCTGCCTTGGTTTATCTTTCATTCTTCCTCATGCTTTACCGCGAAGGAATGCCGGGTGCCATTCTCTTTACCGGCGTGTCGATGGTGGCTTACTTCGTAGTGGGTGTGAAGTATGAGAACGTGATGATGTGGGATACCTATACTTCTGTGGGTAAGTTTGTCGTGCTTCTGCTGGTGCAGATTTTTACGGCTGGCATGGTGAACTCCTATACGGGCGACAGGAAACAGGCACTGATAATCCTTGCCTATTCGGTAGGCATTACGCTGCTCTTCGTGCTCTTTTCTACCTATGTCATTCCGTTCGACATTGTGTGGATCCAGCTCTTCCTGTGTGCTATGCTCATCGGATTCCTGGTTTATCAGGGACTGAGAACCCGGTTCCGGAATTACTTCCTCATCTCCATCTTTTCGTTGGGAAGTATCGCTTTCTTCTATTCTGCCGATTATGTGCTGAATCATGTGATGGAACCTCATCAGAGAGTGCGTATCAACGTACTGCTGGGACTGGATGAAGATTTGGCTGGTGCGGGATATAACGTGCATCAGAGTGAGATTGCCATTGGTTCCGGCGGACTTCAGGGAAAAGGTTTCCTGAATGGAACGCAGACCAAACTGAAGTTCGTGCCTGAGCAGGATACAGACTTTATCTTCTGTACGGTAGGCGAGGAGGAAGGTTTCCTCGGTTCGGCAGGCGTGCTGCTGCTTTTCCTGGCTTTGATATTGCGGTTGATGCATCTGGCTGAGCGGCAACCTTATAAATTCGGGCGTATCTACGGCTATTGTGTCCTGTCGGTATTCCTCTTCCACCTGTTTATTAATGTGGGAATGGTGCTGGGTTTAACACCGGTTATCGGTATTCCGCTGCCGTTCTTCAGTTATGGTGGCAGTTCGTTATGGGGATTTACCATCCTTCTTTTCATCTTCTTGAGAATTGATGCGGGAAGGAACTTAGTGAGAAGTTAAAAAAAAGAGTGAACAGATTGTTGATGAATCTGTTCACTCTTTTTTTATTGTATCTTGGAAATCTTGATGCCGATGTCACTCACACCGGGCAGGATTTCTCTTTTCATATCATGTCTGATGGCTACGTGTATGGAATCGCCCTGATGCATCTGATAGATGTTGATAGGGAAGTTATACTGATAGTAGCTGATACCCTGTCCTTTGCTCACGCCGTTGTTGTCAATCAGCTGGCAGTTTACCGTATCTATCTTGCATTCGCCAGGTATCTTTCTGTTTTGGTGATAAACCGTCTGTTCTACGATGAGCGTAAGTCCCATGAACGGATAGGCACCTGTAATGCGAAGTCCTAAGCTTTGTTTGTAATGCCCGGGCTCGAGTAGAGGTGATACTTCGAATGATAGGGTGTCGTTCTTCTCCCATCCTGCAATCGGTGTATGGGCATACTCATCGTATACAGTCGAACCGCTGCAGGCAGAGAGAATGTGAACGATCGCTGTCAAAACGATGAAATAAACAGTCTTTTTCATCTTTTTCTAGCTCCTATTCTTTATTCTTGTGGGGCGTTATTGCCTTGTGGAGCATTATTGCCTTGTAGCTTGTTTCCACCCTGCGGGATATTATTGCCTTGAGGCTTGTTGCCATTCTGAGGGGCATTATTGCCTTGCGGCTTGTTTCCACCCTGCGGCTTGTTGCCATTCTGCGGCTTGTTGCCCTTGTTAGGTCGTCTGTCGTTTCTTGGCTGGCGGTTGTCACCCTTAGGATGATTGCCCTGATTACGGTTGTCGCGGCGCTGGTTGTTTGGCTTGCCTTCATTCTTCTGAGGTTTGTTGTCGCCATTCTGCGCGCGGTTCTCGTTCTTCTGAGGCTTGTTGTCTCCCTCCTGCTGACGAGGTCCCTTATTCTTATTGTTCTTCTTCTTCTTTTTCTTAGCCTTGTCAAAGCGGCTCAAATCAGCTTCGGCAAGCAGGTCGATTGGCTTGGCTACAGGTTTTGCCTTACCGTCTTCCAGCAGACTCAATGGCTTCTCGCCCTGACGGTTCATTTCGATGATAGCCTTGGCACGCTCGATGCTGATGGTTTCGAGGTTGGAAGCAAGGTTCTTGTCAGAAGAGTAGGTGATAAGGCCTGCCAGGATATCCACCTTGAACTGATGGAAATCACCGTCGGCAGTCTGCAGTACGGCATCCTTAGGAGGCAACTTTCTGCTAGCCTCTACATAGCTGTCTACCTCGTAGTTGAGACAGCACTTCAGTTTGGCGCACATACCGGCAAGTTTCTGAGGATTCAGAGAGATGTCCTGGTAGCGTGCTGCATTGGTGCTAACGCTGATGAAGTTCTTCATCCAGGTAGCGCAGCAGAGTTCTCTGCCGCAAGGACCCGTTCCACCGATGCGGCCTGCTTCCTGTCGCGCACCGATCTGTTTCATCTCAATGCGTACATGGAAGGTATCGGCAAGAACCTTGATGAGCTGGCGGAAGTCCACACGTTCGTCAGCGATGTAATAGAAGATAGCCTTGTTGCCGTCTCCCTGATATTCTACATCACCTATTTTCATCTTCAGTCCGAGATCTTTGGCTATCTGGCGGCTCTGGATCATGGTGCCGTGTTCACGGCTCTTAGCCTCCTTGCATTTGTCAAGATCCACCTGCTTGGCGATACGGTAGATACGCTTGATATCATCCTGCGACTTGAGGTTTGCCTTCTTAATCTGGAGTTTTACCAGTCTTCCGGTCAGCGTAACCACACCGATGTCGTGACCCGGGTTAGCCTCTACCGCCACTATATCGCCCTTCTTCAGGTCGAGGTTATTCACATTGTGGTAATATCCCTTACGGGTATTCTTGAACTGTACCTCCACGAGGTCAGTACTTTCAGCATTGCCGGGTACATCGGCAAGCCAGTCGTATGTGTTGAGCTGTCTGTCCTGTCTTCCTACGCCCTTAGCGCACAGACCACGGTCGCAGCCGTTACACATCCTGAATTTCATATTTTTGTAATCCACGATCGTCTAATTTATAATGTATAATTTATAATGTACAATGAATAATGACCAGGCATCTGCCCCGTTATTCATTTGAATTCTTCACTCTTCACTTCCTCAACAGGAGGACGATGATTTTGAGCGCCATATCGAAGAACACGATTTTGGCATTGGCATTTTGCGAAATCATGCGCTTGCTGTCTTCGAAGAGGTTGGAGATGTCAATGATGTTTGCCTCGTTGATGAAGCGGGCAAAGTTCTTGGCAAAGTTCTCCTCATCCTGCGTCATGTAGCTCAGTTCCGGATTCCGGAAGTTGTACATAAAACTTTCTCTGAGCATGTGCATAAAGTAGTCGAGCATGCGTTTCTGCTTTTCTCTTCCGAAGGTTGCTATCACATCGGTCCACTTCTTGAGGTCACCTATTTTGCGCATGTAAGCCAGTCGCATCAGCATGATGAACATGTCGAGATGCTGCCGGTTTTCGTTTCCTGCATCCAGTTCTTCGAGTGCGAGGTTCCAGTTACCGTTGGCGATACGGGCTATGCGGTGTGCCATGTCTGGCTCCAGCGCTCTCCGCTCTATCAGCGCTTTTTCCATCTCTGCTGTTTCTATCTTCTTGAAGTCGATACGCTGCGTACGGCTTCTGATGGTTTCGAGCAGCAGTTCCGGATTCTCGCTTACCAGCAGGAACACCGTCTGGCGTGGCGGCTCCTCCAGCAGTTTCAGTATCTTGTTGGCACTCTGGATGTTCATACGTTCCGGGAGCCATATCAGACTAATCTTATATCCGCCCTGACTCGACATCATCATCAGTTCGTGAGAGATGGCATCGGTTTCTTCGGCAGTGATGATAGCCTGTTTGTTATAGTCGGCATCCGTCTTGCCCATCTTCAGCATCCAGTCGCTAATCTGGATATAGGGACCTTTAGAAAGCAGCAGCTCTCTCCATTCCTTGATGAAGTCGAGGCTCACCGGTTTATGTTCGCTGCCCATATTGGCGGTCTTGATGGTAGGAAAGGTGAAGTGGAGGTCCGGATGTTCCCATTTCCTGAGCATCGGTGAATCGCCCAGAAGATAACTGGCAAAAGCCAATGCCATCGCCAGTTTGCCGCAACCCTGCGGACCGCAGAACATCAGCGCATGGGGCAAACGGTTCTCCTGAACCATCTCCATGAGACGGTTCCATACTTCTTGCTGACCTATAACTTCATTTCTTTGCATTTAAAACAATATTTTTGCTATTTGCTTGACGCTGTCTACAGCCGATACGGTGAAGAAGTGAACATTGTTGTAACCATGTTCGAAGAGATCTTGCACCTGAGCGGTAGTCCACTCGATACCGAGCTGCTTGGCATCTTCGTCGGTTTTACATTTTAATACCTCCTGTGCGAGTTCTTCAGGAATATCGCAGTGGAAGGTTTTCGGCACTACAGTGAGCTGGCTCAACTTGGCGAAAGGCTTGATGGCAGGAATGATAGGGATGGTTACGCCCATCTGTCGCGCCTTTTCAACGAAAGCATAGAACTTCTCGTTGTCGTAGAAGAGCTGGGTAACGGCATACGCTGCGCCCAACTGTTGCTTCTCCAGGAGATGCTGCATATCCATTTCGAGGTTTGGCGCCTCTTCATGCTTCTCCGGATAGCAGGCTACACCGCAGCAGAACTTGTCGCCCGGGTGCTTGATGGGAGTGCCATCAAAGAAGAAACCTTCATTAAACTGATTCACCTGCTTCAGAAGGTCAGTGGCATGGGTATGACCGTTTTCGGTTGGTGTAAACTGCCGGTCTTCTTTCGCCTTGTCTCCTCGCAGAACGAGAATGTTGCTGATGCCCAGAAACTGGAGGTCGAGCAGTTCGTACTCGATGTCTTCCTTCGTAGCACCGCTGCAGATAATATGAGGGATGACAGGTATGTCGTACTTATTCTGTATAGCGCCTGCGATGGCCACGGTGCCAGGGCGGCGGCGCACACGCTGGCGAGTGAGGAGACCGTTTTCCAGTTCCTTGTATACATACTCGCTATGGTGCGTAGTGATGTTGATAAAGCGAGGACCAAACTCGCTCAGCGCATCGATGGTACGGAAGAGTGCTGCTGTTCCGTTACCTTTCAGCGGAGGTAAAACCTCGAACGAAAAGCCTCGCTTGTCGCCCTGCTGATGTAGAAAATCTGCTATGTTCATATTACCTAAATTCTATGTTTCTTCTTATTTTGGTGCAAATTTACAAAAAAAATGGGGGAAAACCGCATGTTGAACGTAATATTTATAAAGAAAAAACGTATATTATTAGGTGGGGATTGATTTTTTGCATGAAAAAAGGAGATTTCCTGCCGTTAAATGCTACGCTATTCTACAGAAAAGTGATTAAATTTTAAACCTAAGAATAATGGAACAAAAACAAACGGGCTCAAGAGCCTATCTTATTTCAATTGTGATGGTAGCCGTTTTGGGCGGCTTGCTTTTCGGTTATGATACCGCGGTTATCTCGGGAGCCGAGAAGGGTTTGCAGGCATTCTTCATGGGTGCTGAGGATTTCACCTATACCGATTTCTGGCATGGTTTCACTTCATCCAGCGCCCTGATCGGTTGTATCATCGGTTCGGCACTTTCGGGTGTGCTGGCTTCTAACTGGGGCCGTAAGCGTTCGCTGATCTTTGCGGGTGTGATGTTCTTCATCTCTGCATGGGGATCTATGTGTCCTGAGTCTTTGGTGTTGCCAAAGGGTGAACCTAATCTTACGCTTCTCATCGTGTTCAACCTCTACCGTGTGATTGGCGGTGTCGGTGTGGGTCTGGCATCTGCTGTGTGCCCGATGTATATCGGTGAGATTGCGCCTAGTAACATCCGTGGTATGTTGGTTAGCTGGAACCAGTTTGCCATCATCTTCGGTCAGCTGGTGGTTTATTTCGTCAACTTCTTCATTCTTGGCGATCATATTGCTCCTGCTATCCAGAGTGTGGGCAATGGTATGAACCAGATTCTGAATGGTGGCGAGGCTGCCTGGGCTATTGAAACCGGATGGCGCTATATGTTTGGTTCTGAGATGGTTCCAGCGGGCTTGTTTGCTCTGCTTATCTGTTTCGTTCCGGAGACTCCCCGTTATCTTGCCATGGTTGGACAGGATGCGAAGGCAGAGCGTATTCTGGCTCGCATCAATGGTGCTGAGGAGGCTAAGAAGATTTTGGATGACATCAAGAATACGGTTACTGAGAAGAAGGAGAAACTGCTTACTTACGGTGTGCTCTGTATCTTCGTAGGTGTGATGCTCTCTGTATTCCAGCAGGCTGTAGGTATCAATGCCGTGCTCTATTATGCTCCTCGTATCTATGAGGCAATGGGCTTTGATAATCCGATGGTATTGACCGTATTCAATGGTATCGTGAACCTCGGTTTCACCTGTGTGGCTATCTTTACGGTAGAGAAGTTGGGCCGTAAGCCTTTGCTCATCACCGGTTCTCTGGGCATGGCATTGGGTGCCATCGGTGTAGCCATCACCTTCGGTAATCCTAATCTGCAGTTGTTGTGCATGGTATCTATCATGGTTTACTCAGCATCATTCATGTTCTCTTGGGGCCCTATCTGCTGGGTACTTATCGCTGAGGTATTCCCTAATACGATTCGTGGTGCTGCCGTAGCGATTGCCGTAGCCTTCCAGTGGATTTTCAACTGGATTGTTTCTACCTCTTTCGTTCCGATGGCTAACAGCCTGGGCTATTGGTTCACCTATGGTCTGTATGGTGTTATCTGTATCCTCGCTGCCCTCTTTGTATGGAAGCTCGTTCCTGAGACCAAGGGTAAGACGCTGGAGGATATGACCAAGCTTTGGAAGAAAAACTAAGTCCTTATTCTGTGAAATATCAAGACCGCCAGGTGTAGAAAGAAACGCCTGGCGGTTTTTCTTTATGCCCCCGGCTCGTCAGCTTAATCCATACCATGATATGATTTAATTTTTCCATTTTCGTTTTTCTCTTTAAATTGTTAGTGGCCTACCGATTGGGGCAAGCTTGGTGTCCTTCATCGGGAGGAGAATCACATTCTCCGCGCTTTCATGTTGCAAAAGTAATATTTATTTCAGACTTATGCAAATTTTTGAAGAGAAAAAATGCATTTTAATGGCTGATTTGTTGAAAAAAAAATCTTTTTCCTCACGTATTACGTATAATGTAAAAAATGTAAACGTATATATATAATATACTTGGTATAATGTAGGGAAGAAAAATCAGCACCTAACTATCTGATATTCAATATCTTGTATTTTTAAGATTCGCCCTGGTAGTCATTGGGGCATATCAGAAGGCACATGATTGGCTCTGATGGTACCTATTATTGAATCTGGTAGTCATTAAAAAAGGATAATTCTCTCTGGTAGTCATTGCCCACCCAAATGAGGTAAACAAACGATGTACTTCCGTTTACCAACTGATGCGGCTGCGTCGGGTTAAGGATATGGCTGAACTGGGTTACGCAGACGGCTGGACAAGGTTAAGGATTCGACTGCATCGGGTTAAGGATTCGACAACGTAGGCTAACGGAGTCGTATCCGTCGATTTTTCGAGACGTCTTGACTCGCTGACAGAACCATCTGGGGTAGCTGACTGAACCATATCAGTATTCTGCTGCATACGCTTGCGTGCAAAAGTATACATAATTGAGCCAAATAGTGCACAACTGGTACTTATCGTACCAAAGTGGACAAGTGGGGCACCGCCGATGTTGTATCTTTGTATCAGCATTCGGGAAGAGACCGGTGCACAACATTATTATTCACAATTTTAAAATTTTATGTATTATGGCAATTAATTACAGTTTAGTAAAGCTCGCGTCAAAATTTGGTGACAAAGCAGGAGTTCCTAAGTTCTATGCCCGTGCGCAGATGAACGAGTCTATTTCGCTCAAGAAGTTCGCGAAGTTGATCTCTATGCAGACCACTGTATCCTATGCGGATGTAACAGCCGTTCTGGTCAGTATGCAGGAGAACATGGTCATCGAGTTGCAGCGAGGCAACCAGATTGATTTCGGCGAGTTGGGCAAGTTCCGCCTCCAGCTTACCTGTGAGGGTGCGGCAACCGCTGCCGAATTCAAGAGCGACATCAACATCAAGGGTGTGAACATCCAGTTTATCCCGGGCAGCGATCTTGCCAACATCTTCGTAGGCATGGAGTTTGAGCAGGTTGCATCACGTGCCGTACAGAAGGCTGCACTCAAGGCTGAGAAGGAGGGTGCCAAGACCCTCGACATCGAGGAGGCTAAGAAAAAGCCTGCCAAGGACAATGCTCCTTCTGGCGGCGATACCACGGGCGGCAACACCTCTGGCGAGCAGACTGGCGGCACAGGCAGCACTGGCAACGGTGACACTGGAGACGGATTAGAATAATTAACCTTTTAAAACAGAATAGATTATGACAGAAAAGAACAAGCAGAAATGGAATGAGATTATCAAGTTTGCAGTAACCGTACTGACAGCTCTCCTCGGGGCGTTGGGCGTTTCGGCAGGTGGACTTTAGAGTGATGCCTATGAGAGACATCGATATGATAGTGGTGCATTGCAGCGGCAGCCGCTGCGATCACCGTTATACGATGAAGATGCTGCGCTACGACCATGTGCATAACAACGGCTGGACTGACATCGGCTACCATTTCTACATCACGCTGGATGGAGTGGTTCATGCCTGTCGCCCGGTAGAGCGTATGGGCTCTCATGCCATCGGTTACAATGCGCACAGCATAGGCATCTGTTACGAGGGTGGTCTTTCGCCATCTGGCTGTATCAGCGACACCCGCACTCCTAAGCAGAAGGAGGCGATGAAGCAGCTGATTCAGGATCTTCACCACCGTTTTCCGGGCATCCGTACCATCCTGGGTCATCGCGATCTGCCTGGCGTTCAGAAGGCCTGTCCGTGTTTTGATGCCACGAAGCTCCAGTATCTGCTGGATGCTTCCTGATTCTCTTCCATTAAGAGGGCTTTTCAAAACAGAAACCCTCCGAATTTATTTAACAAGTTAGGGCGCATCGGATTGCGATGCGCCCTTTTTCTTTGTCGTCATATTTCTTTCACTCAACACTCAACATTCAACATTTAACACTCAACAAGTCAATACGCCCCCTGTTCATTGTCACGCAGATATCGCAGATGACCTTAATAATATGTGGTCATGTATTTATGACACACCCTCTTTTTATTTTGCCACCAGGCATCAAATGGATGCCTGGTGGAGATTCTGGGGCTAGTCGGCCCAAATTCTCTTATTAGTTGGATTATCCCAGAAATCCTTCACATTTTCTTCGCTGTAATCCACATCTTCCGCCTTCCGGATAACAGAGCCGGCGAGGATGGCTGTGGTTTCCATTTCCATGACGCTAACCACTGGCTTGATATATCTTTTCTTTTTCATATCATTTCTATTTTTTAATTACTTGATGATAACCTTCATGGTCTTGCCACCACGCTTCACGATGTTTATGCCCTTCTGCAAATCCTGGAGGCGACGGCCCTGGAGGTCGTAGTATTCTGCCTTGCTATCTGCTGTAGACTCCAACTGCTCGATGGCTGTGGTGCTACCGCCGACGCTGATGCTGAACATTCTGGCACCTGTTGCATGAGCAGATGAGTTATCTACCATGTAAGCACGGAAAGGCTTGCTGCCAACATGCGCTGTTGTTGTTTTATCCAACAGCTTGGCTGGGTTCATCAGCTTGGCGCCCTTCACGATATAGCAGTTGTTATCAGCATCCTTGCTGAACATCTTTTGGGTATAGAGTCCCTGGAGCTGATAGTTGCCATTAGCAGCTTCAGCAGTCAGAACATCTTTAGCAATCGCCTTGTTTTCTACAGAGATGCTGAGCGAATTTGCTCCTTCGTTCATCTTGATGATAACAGGAGTACCGGCAGCGATGCTTGTCTCAATCTCTTCGAGTTCTACAGTTCCAGCTACTTCGTCAGCTGAATGAAGTTTGAAGGCACGGAAGTTCTGATTTGCGAGCGATACTTCGAAAGGCAGGCAGAGTGTAGCCCAGGTTGTACCAGGATTAATAGTGCGGTTGTAAGATGCAGCCTTGGCTGCGAATGGCTCGTAAGCCACGAAGTCCTTATCGTCATCAAGAACGAGATTCTCCGTAGCAAGATTTTCTCCCGCTGCTCCTATCTTCTCATCACCATTCTTACCTACTAGCTTGGTGAAGTAGCCAGTCTTGTAGTTGGCGTATTCGCAGCTTCTCTTAGTTACGTCATACACAGGAAGAGCACCCTTGAGGTTTTCGTCACCATTGAACATTATAGAATTCAAATTTTCTACCTTGGTTGTTACAAACTTTTCGCTGGTGTAGATGGTTGCGAGATTATTGCAAGAAGAGAACATACCGAGCATATTGGTAACATTTTCTGTATTGAAATTATAGAGATTGAGCGAAGTGAGTTTTGTACAAGAATTGAACATTAAATACATATCCGTTACATTCGCAGTGTTGAAATTGGTGACATCAAGCGAAGAGAGAGCTTTGCACATACAGAACATACCCTCCATAGTTGTCACCATCTCGGTGTTAAGATTTTCCATGCCTTCTATATGGGTTAGATTAAGGCATTCTCTGAACCACGAAAAACAGCTCGTTGGTCTTGCATTGGCAAACGAAGCATCGAAGATTACCTTCTTGATTTTATCGTTTCGAGAACACCATTCAGGCTTAACTCTACCCTCATTTAAAACATATGCTCCTTCGGGCTTGAACCCCTTGTAGCTGAATGTAAGAGTCTCTGTGGCATTGTCAAACATAGCATACCCAAATCCGGGATCAAAGTAACCAGTCTTGCTGCAGTTGGCATAGTTGTGGTCGATTTTGCTATCGTTGTAGCCTCTGAGGTTTGTGCAATCATTGAACATATTATCACCATTAGTAATCTGGTTCGTAACAAACTTATCGCTGACGAATATGCTTTTGAGAAGGCGGCAGTGCTCGAACATGGAGCTCATATCCGTCACATTCGCTGTGTTGAAGCTAGTGAGGTCGAGTGAGGTGATATCGCTGTTCTTGAACATGGAGCTCATATCCGTCACATTCGCTGTATTGAAGCTAGTGAGGTCGAGCGAGGAGCTGGGAGAGCAGGACTGGAACATGCTGCTCATATTTGTTACATTCGCAGTATTGAAGTTGGTGACATCAAGCGAAGAAAGAGCATTGCATCGATAGAACATACCTTCCATAGTCGTCACCATCTCGGTATTAAGATTTTCCATGCCTTCTATATGGGTTAGATTAAGGCATTCTCCGAACCACGAATAACAGCTCGTTGGTCTTGCATTGGCAAACGAAGAATCGAAGACCACCTTCTGGATATTTTCTTTTTGGGCAGACCACCCTGGCTCGCTATTACTCACATTAAGATCATAAGCTCCTGCTGGCTTGGAAATGCCGCATTTGAATGTAAGCGTTCCTGTGCTTTTTTCAAACTCGGCATACGCGTAAGCCGTCTGCGCCACCATACGTGTAGGCAGAAGCAACAACATGAGCAACATCAATGGGAACAGAGCGATCCTTCGGAACTTTGCCCCCCCCATAGTTCATACGGCCGACATGCGACCAATAGGACTGATTGTTAAACTTTTTCATAATCTAATACTATATTTATTATTTAAATTTATTTGCTTATTGTTAAGTTCACACCAGAAAATACAAGAGGTTTAATGACATGATGTATATCGATACCAGAAATAAATAGATATAAAACCGTTCCTGCTTGAAGAAATCGGAAAAGCTGAAACGAGCTTTCCAATGATCCTCAAGATACATCCTGTACTCATGTATCATGACATATCCAAAAAGGATGCCTAACATGAGTGCCGCCACCCCGATGATAATCAGGGCGAGTTCTATCCTTGGCATGGTTTCTAATATTTCTTTCATGGCGCAAATATAGTATTTTTTTTGGAAAAAGGGGTTCACTTTTTGCACTTAGGTGTCTCCTTCGTGGGGGAAGGAGACACCTATTTAACTTATTTTTTCATTTCGTGATGCGTTTTTCTGCTATTTATCGAAAAAAAGTTAGTCCTGCTTTAAATTCTCTGGGGCAACATTTTCAGCCATTTCCTCCCACCATTCGGTAAGAGTACAGCCTTCCTTTAACTTGAAAATGCGGTACAGATAGGTGCGGGCAGAGAAGCCGCACTCGGCAGAAATGATGTCAGTCTCCGAGAAATATCGGGACCGCTCTGTCTGGGGAATATCCAACGAACGCGACATAGGTAACCATATTCAATATGGTATTCCCCTGCCGCCGGTGCACCGGTCTTCCTGCTTCTCGTACTTCTCTTTCCTGAGTCTTTCGGAAAACTTCGGCTGTAAAGTCTTTTCCTTATCAGTCATCATATAATCAAGAGTCTATACGCCACCTTTTCATCGTGGCATATAGACATTCACCATTCACCACCCATTTCCATGCTGGTCTTATTTCTATCTTGAGTCCATCACGTACAATCTCCCCTTCATCATCGTAGGTGATTATCATGGCTCGTTTCAGTGGATACAGACCATGCAAGGCTACTAATGCTTTCACTTCCCGCTCTATGGTTTCTCCGTCGCTC
>ERZ1026866.1292-NODE-1292-length-13251-cov-10.358745_pt1 | contig 13251 bp, 9 predicted proteins | sample MGYA00380163_ERZ1026866 | MGnify/ENA primary metagenome ERZ1026866 (study PRJEB33269, sample SAMEA4719799) | human gut metagenome | biome: human-associated habitat; feature: organic feature; material: feces | place: Cameroon | collected 2013-10 ...
TACTGCTGTCCGCACGAATTATTATTCCGCTTTCGTTGGCGGACTGATTCGAGCAATGCAGCTTCAATCCCTCGCCAACGGAGGCAGGGTTTGAAGCGCGCAAAACACACACGTTGATGGCCCTGCATGCTGCGGGGTCTTTTTGTTGCCGCCCACAAGGCGTAAGGCAACGAAATGAAGACTGCAAACAAGAGAACAGAAGAAAGACGTTATCGACGCAAGCTGGGAGCCGGTAACGCGTGACAGACGTAACAGGAGTAATCCAATGAGTGCAGTCGAAGCAGCCGCTGGCAAAGCGCAGGCAATGGTGCGCGATTCGGTGAAAACCGTGATCGCCGCTTCCATGGTCGGCACCGCCATCGAGTTCTACGACTTCTACGCATACGGCACCGCCGCTGCGAACTATTTCCCGAAGGTGTTCTTCGGAGACACCACCAATCCGACCGTCGCGCTGCTGGCCAGCCTGCTGACCTTCGCCATCGCGTTCATCGCACGCCCGCTCGGATCCTTGGTGTTCGGCCATTTCGGCGACCGCATGGGCCGCAAGACCACGTTGGTGGTTTCGCTGTTGACCATGGGCATCGCAACGTTCCTGATCGGCTGCCTGCCGACTTACAGCCAGTGGGGCATTGTGGCCGTCGCCGCGCTGTGCCTGTGCCGTTTCGTGCAGGGCATCGGCTTGGGCGGCGAATGGTCGGGCGCCGCTTTGGTGGCCACCGAGAACGCTCCGGAAGACAAGCGCGCGCTGTATGGCTCCTTCCCGGAATTGGGTGCTCCGATCGGTTTCTTCCTGTCGAACGGCACCTACTTCCTGTTGGAAACGTTCAACGATGACGATGCGATGCTGGCATGGGGTTGGCGTGTGCCGTTCCTGCTGTCCGCAGTGCTGGTGATCGTCGGTCTTGTGGTGCGAGTGCAGATGGAGGAGACTCCGATCTTCCGCATGGCCCAGGAACAGAAGAAGGTCGTCAAGTCTCCGCTGACCGAAGTGTTCAAGAAGAGCTGGAAGGAAGTCATGCAGGCCACGTTCCTGGTGGCCGTCACCTACACGCTGTTCTACACGTTGGCCACATGGTCGCTCGCTTGGGGCACCAAGAGCGTGGAAGACGGCGGTGGCAACCTCGGCTTCACCAACCGCGAGTATCTGCTGATGCTCATGATCGCCGTGTGCGTGTTCGCCGCATTCATCATCATCTCGTGCGTGAACGCCGACAGGTTCGGACGTCGTCGCGTGATCACCATCTCGTCGGTGCTGCTGGTGGTGTTCGCCCTGCTGTTCCCGTACCTGCTTGATTCGGGTGTGGTGGGCCAGCGCAATTTCGCGGCAACCCTGCTGTTCCTGTGCATCGGTTTCGCTTTGATGGGCACTGCGTTTGGTCCGATCGGCGCATTCCTTCCGGAACTGTTCGACGCCAACGTGCGCTACTCCGGCTCCGGCATCGGCTACAACCTGGCTGCCATCGTCGGCGCTGCGTTCGTGCCGACCATCGCCACTTGGCTGTCGCACCATTGGGGTGTGCATTCCGTGGGTCTGTATCTGGGCGTGATGGCGGTCTGCTGCCTCATCTCGGTGATCACCTGCAAGGAAACCAAGGACGTCGACTTCACCAAGTGAGTCGCATTCGATACTCCCGAGTGCCGAACTTGGTACTCCCGTGTACCACTACGAAAAAAACGTTTGACGCAAAACATAACCACTATGTGAACGCCAGCAACCAATATAAAGAAAGCGGGACTAGAACAGTTCCGCAGGAGAGGCGGGAGTGATTCCTCGGACACAATCCGGGGGGAGCAACATCCTAGGAATCACAAGCCGCTGCAACAACCGAACAAGTAACAGAAATCGAAAGATTTTTCGGGGAAAAGTACAATCCCGAAGCGATAAAAGAAAATAAAAGGAGCGCCAATCATGGCAGCAACTATCTGGTACGAAAAGGACGCTGACCTGTCTGTGTTTGAAGGCAAGAAGGTGGCCATCCTCGGTTACGGTTCTCAGGGTCACGCCCATGCGCTGAACCTGCGCGATTCCGGTGTGGACGTCGTCGTCGGCCTGCGCCCGACCTCCAAGTCCGTGGATTACGCCAAGGAGCAGGGTCTGGAAGTCAAGCCGGTCGACGAGGCCGTCGCCGAAGCCGACGTGGTCATGATCCTGCTGCCTGACCAGTACCAGGCCAAGGTTTACAAGGAAGAGGTTGAGCCGAACCTGAAGCCGGGCGCTGCTCTGGCTTTCGCCCACGGTTTCAACATCCACTACGGCTACATCAAGCCGACTGAAGATCATCCGGTGTTCATGGTCGCTCCGAAGGGCCCGGGCCACATCGTTCGTCGTGAGTATGCCGCCGGCCGTGGTGTTCCGGTCGTTGTGGCTGTGGAGCAGGATCCGGACGGCAAGACCTGGCCGCTGTGCCTGGCTTACGCCAAGGCTCTGGGCGCTCTGCGTGCAGGCGCCATCAAGACCACCTTCACCGAAGAGACCGAAACCGATCTGTTCGGCGAGCAGGACGTGCTCATGGGTGGCATCAACCACCTGTGCGATATGGGCTTCGACGTGCTGACCGAGGCCGGCTACCAGCCGGAGATCGCCTACTTCGAGGTGTTCCACGAGCTGAAGATGCTGGTGGATCTGGCCAACGAAGGCGGCCTGAACAAGGCTCGCTGGAGCTGCTCCGATACCGCCCAGTACGGCGATTACACCTCCACCGTCATCACTGAAGAGACCAAGAAGCGCATGCAGTACCAGCTCAAGCGCATTCAGGATGGCTCCTTCGCCAAGGAGTTCATGGACGATCAGGCTGCCGGCGCTCCGAAGTTCAAGGAGCTGCAGGAAGAGTACAGCCACCCGCATCTGGAGACCGTTGGCCCGAAGCTGCGTGCCATGTTCTCCTGGAACAACCAGATGGACGCCGATGCCGATATGGCCGAGTCCTTCAACGGCAAGATCGCCCGTACCCAGGTTCAGTGATTTCGCTGTAGCGGCTGCATGTTAAAGGCCGCTGAGTAGCGTAGTGGCGCAATACGCGCGAAACGTGTTGGAAGCCACCGTCTCACCACGGTGGCTTCTTTTTTGTTGCTGTGTTGTTTTATGACTGGGATATTTCGTATGCGGGATCGCAGCACTGATTGTCGGGGGAGCCGCACGGTTAGGCGTTAGCTCACTTTGTGGACTCGGTACTTATTTAGGAAGGGTCGGGAGTAGGATAGACCCCAGTTTGCAGGACAAAATCCATGCACAAAAACACGCGAATTCATCTGCGAATGGTAGAAACCCGAACGCCGGGAGGCGTTCACCCCACTACATAAAAGGAGTGCCAATTACAATGGCTGCACAAATCTGGTACGAGAACGACGGTGATCTCTCGGTCCTCGAAGGCAAGAAGGTTGCCATCATCGGTTACGGTTCCCAGGGCCATGCTCACGCTCTGAACCTGCGCGATTCCGGTGTGGACGTCGTCGTCGGCCTGCGTCCGACCTCCAAGTCCGTCGAGCACGCCAAGGAGCAGGGCCTGGAAGTCAAGTCCGTTCCGGAAGCCGCAGCTGAGGCCGACATCATCATGATCCTGGCTCCGGATCAGTACCAGCGCACCATCTGGACCAACGACATCGAGCCGAACATCAAGCCGGGCGCAGCCGTCGCCTTCGCTCACGGCTTCAACATCCACTACGGCTACATCAAGCCGTCCGAGGATCATCCGGTCTTCATGGTCGCTCCGAAGGGACCGGGCCACATCGTACGTCGTGAGTACGCCAACGGCCGTGGCGTCCCGGTTGTCGTGGCTGTGGAGCAGGATCCGCGTGGCGACGCTTGGAACATCACCTTGGCTTATGCCAAGGCTCTGGGCGCGCTGCGTGCAGGCGCCATCAAGACCACCTTCACCGAAGAGACCGAGACCGATCTGTTCGGCGAGCAGAATGTGCTCATGGGCGGCGTGAACAAGCTCGTTGAAATGGGCTTCGAAGTCCTCACCGACGCCGGTTACCAGCCTGAAATCGCCTACTTCGAGGTCTGCCACGAGTTGAAGATGCTCGTCGACCTCATGAACGAGGGCGGTCTGAACAAGGCCCGCTGGTCCTGCTCCGACACCGCCCAGTACGGCGACTACACCAACACCTGCATCGACGAGCACGTGCGTGAGCGCATGCAGTACCACCTGCAGCGCATCCAGGACGGCTCCTTCGCCAAGGAATTCATCGATGATCAGGACGCTGGCGCTCCGAAGTTCAAGGCCCTGCAGGAAGAGTATGGCAACGTCCGCATCGAGACCGTCGGTCCGAAGCTGCGCGCCATGTTCTCCTGGAACAACGGCAAGGATGACGACGCTGATATGGCCACCTTCACCGGCAAGATCGCCCGTGGCTGATTTGACTCATCCGGCTAATCGCTGAGTCTTTTATGAAGGACCGCTGCCTCACGGTGGCGGTCTTTTTGTATGTTCTGTCGCATATTGCTCTAGGATAGATACGTACGGTTTCTTACAGTTTTTCTATAGGAAGAGATGTCATGGTCACTGCGACTGGTCCTGCTCCTGGTTCTGAAATGACAACGTCGGTTGAATCTACCGATGACCGTAGCACGGCAGGAGTTCTGCACGTCGCCGCGATTTTCGCCTCACATATGGTGTTGCAGCGCAACAAACCCATCGCCGTGTTCGGCGCGTTGGATGCCGATTGCGCTGGACTTGAGGTTTCCGCGGAAATCCGCGATTTCGATGGTTCCGTGATCGTGCAGGCGCACGCGTACGCCTCCAAAGAGATCAAGAACGGTTTTTCTCCATGGCGCGTTATGCTGCCCGCACAACCCGAAGGCGGACCCTACACGCTGCGCGTCACCGCAGGCAACGATTTCATCGAATATTACGACGTTCTTATCGGCGAAGTATGGATGGCCGGCGGCCAAAGCAATATGGAACTCGAATTGCGCAACAGCGAAAACGCTGAGGAAGCCCTCGAAAACTGCGCCGATCCGCTCCTTCGTTTCTACAATGTGCCAAAAACCGGTGTGATCAATCGCAACGCCGAACATGCGGCAAGCTGGCAGGAATCATCGCCGGAAAACAGTGGCGTTATGAGCGCGGTAGCCTACTATTTCGCTCGAAAACTGCGTAACGAACTCGATTCCGATCTTCCGATCGGCATTATCGACTGTTATATCGGGGGTACGTCGATTAGTTGTTGGATGAGCGAAGATGCACTGAATTCCAGCGAATCCGGGCGCGGCTATCTTGCTCGTTACGAGCAGGCGGTCGCCGGTAAAACGCAGGAACAATTCGATTTGGAGTATAGCGAATGGCAGTCGCGTTCTGATACGTGGAATGCGTCGATTGCTGCAGCTCGTGAAGCCGATCCTGATGTGACGTGGGATACGCTGACCCAACAGTACGGCGAATGCCCGTGGCCGCCACCGATGACGCCGACCTCGCAGTGGCGTCCGACTGGTCCGTTCCATGCCATGCTGGAACGCATTGTGCCGTACTCCTTGGCTGGATTCCTGTGGTATCAGGGTGAGGAAGACGAACAGTATTGCGGAACCTACCGTGAGCTGTTGGGCATGATGATCGGCGAATGGCGTGCGCTGTGGAGCGAGAATCTGCCGTTCCTGATCGTGCAGCTGCCGCAGTGGATCGACAAGAAGGTCGACGAGGGCGAAGGCGATCCGATGCTGTGGCCGGTGCTGCGTGAGGCCCAGTGGGATGCCGCACAGTCCATCGACAACGTGTTCGCCATCTGCACCATGGATTGCGGTGAATACAACAACATTCACCCGGTTGATAAGCGCACGCCCGGCGAGCGTCTCGGCAATTGTGCGCTTCACCAAGTGTATGGTATGAGCCGTATTCCGGTGTATGGTCCGACTGTGCTGGGCTTCCGCTGCGACGAAGGCGGTCGCGTGCGTCTGTTCTTCCGGTATGCGCACGGCCTGCATTTCAGCGGTACTACGCCCGACAGTTATGGTGATAAGTTCGACAAGAGCCTGCCTTCGTTGGTACGACTGCCGGAACGTTCCGGTTTCGAGCTTGCCGGCGCTGATGGTGTGTTCCATCCGGCCACTGCTGCGATTTTCGTGGATTGCGATATTGACGATTTGATCAACGCGAAGGTCAATGTGGTTGACTATAACGCTACGGAGTTCGGTATTCCGATTAACAGTCGCAGTATCGGCACGATTACGTTGGCCACGCCGGAAGTGCCAGCGCCGGTGATGATGCGCTACGCGTGGCGCAGTTGGGGGCCTGCACCGTTGTTTAATGACAATAATCTGCCTGCTCACCCATTCAAGCTGGACCTGACCGATCACACCGACTCTGATCACGCTGAATAATCACGTTAGATAGTTGCGTTGAACGGCTGCGTCACATGATTGTCGATAGTTGACGATGCATAGCGTGCGATTGCTGTGCTTATAGTGTGCTGCAATCGCACGCTTTATATTGCGATTGAAGTCCTGCTGATCGCACGTCAGTCAAATACGAATCAAATACCAGTCAAATAAAAAATCGTTGGAAAATCAACGTTTTTGCGATTTATGCCACCAAAATCGCAGAAACGAATCAAATAAAATGCGCTGCACTGCGAGCGCATAGGCTATTGCCAGAGGTCCGGGCCGAATGATTCCAGGTATGCGGTCAGTTCGGCGGCCATCTGTTCGTCTTCCGGAACGCGCGGATGGCCATCCGTGCCGCAACCATTGCGTGAATACAAGAAATGTTTTACGTGAAACTCGCCCTCAGTGCCGCGGCCGTTGCCGTGGAAGATGGCGTGGAACTTACCGTCACAGCCAAGAGCTACGTGCGCGACCTGTTCTGCATGGCAGATAAGGTCGACGCGAAGGCTTCGGTGGCCGAGGGCATGGTCTCGCTGCTTCCGGGCGAAAGCGTCGTGCTGCATATCGCCACTGCCGATGCCGCAGCGCTTGCCGCTCCGGGTGCGTTCGCAGCCGCCAACGTGCTGCGTTCCGCCAACGATCCGAAGCGCGAATGGTGAGCTTCCGCGAGTACGCCGTCTACTGAAGCGGTAGAAGAGTGGATAGAGGACTACTGAAATTTCAGTTGACGTGTTCGGTTGAGTAAAAACATAAGTTGAAGCGCCGCCAACCTTAAGAAACGAAAGTGTTGTGAACGCTGACTTTTCAAGAGGTTGGTCGGCGCTTTTACTGTACGATGTAGATGAACCGTTTAAGTTGCGATTTAAGTTAAGAAGAAGGACACGGACATGCCTATTCAAAAAAGCAAGGTGACGATTTTTGACGTTGCCAAGGCTTCGGGAGTCTCTAGTAGCGCCGTTTCGTATGCGCTCAACGGCAAGTCTGGTGTTTCCGATGTGACTCGAGACAAAGTGTTGAAGGTCGCACACGAACTGGGATGGAAGCCGAATGGCGCGGCACAGGCGCTGGCCAAGGCGAAGACGCAGCGCGTGGGTCTAGTGCTGGGTTACGACCCGAAGCTGCTTTCCGTCGAATCCTACATGATGGAACTTATTTCCGGTCTTGGCGCCGAGCTGGAAAAATACGATTATTCTCTGCTGGTACGCATGGCCGTGGGTGAGGACGCGAAGCTTTCGATCATCGATGATTGGATTGCTACTGGCAACGTCGACGCCATGCTGCTCGTCAATGTCGAGCTTGGAGACCCTTGCGTTGCCTTGCTTGAGGAGCATGAGGAGATGCCGGTGCTTGCCATTGCCGATGCCTCCGTGGTCGGCAATCTGCCGAGTCTGTCAAGCGCCGACGCCGATGCCGTGCGCCGAGCGGTGCGATACCTGTATGATCTCGGACATCGTCAGATCGCCCGCGTCGGCGGTCCCGAATCGCTTGCGCACTCGTATATTCGCGATTCCGCTTTTGCGGACGTCGCTTCCGAGCTGGGCATGCGTTATCGTTGCCTGCACACCGACTACACGCCGGAAACCGGTCGCGAGGCCACGAAGCGCCTGCTGGCGTTCTCTGAGCATCCGACGGCGATCATCTACGACAATGATGTGATGGCGTTGGCTGGCCTTGGCGTGGCAGCTTCGCAAGGCATCAAAGTACCGGAGGAAATCTCCATCATGTCGTGGGATGATTCCCTCATGTGCACCGCGGCGTATCCGAACCTGACCGCCATGGGCCGTGACGTGGTCGATACCGGTAGGCAGGCCGCCGGATTGCTGCTCAAGCTGATCGGCGGCGAGCGTGTGGGGCATCTGATGGAAGGGCCGTACGAATTGCGTGCCCGCGCTTCGACCGGTCCCGCTCCGGCAGCGGAATAAGATGCGATGATGAGTTAATGCGATGATGAATTAAAAATTGCGGTTGCGCATTTGCTGCGCCTCGACAAGGGCAGGATGAAAGCGAGCAGCGAGCCGATCGCGGCGATCGCCGCAAGGGTTACGCCATACAGGATTGCGACGGTGTTGCCGGACTGCTTCGACAGGTACCACAGGTCGAACGGCGCGAGTCCCCAGAACAGCCCGGGAATCGCGGATTGGAAATCAAAATCTGAAATCTGAAATCGTAATCTGAAATCAAAAAGCGCCCGTGCCCCTCGCTTGAGGCATGGGCGCATTGTTGCCTTACGACTTCAGGCGCGCTTCTGTGTGATCTGATAGGCGGCGAACAGCACGACCAGCCAAATCACGCCGGCGACCACTGCGATGCGATAGCTTGCGGAGAAGCACATCAGCACCACGACCAGCAGCATGAACGCGATCACCACATACGGCGTCACCTTGGCGAACGGCAGCTTGAACGCAAGTTTGTCAAGTGCTTCCTGTCCCTTCAATCCCTTCAAATCATTCGGACCGTCGCCGGCGGAGACAACGCGACGGAACTTAATTTCCGTAATCATGATCATGATCCAATTAATCGCAGCGGCAATCGTGGCAATCGACATCAAATAATTGAACGCGAAATCAGGCCACACGAACACCACCACCACGGCGATCGCAATGATGATGGCCGACGTGATCACACCCCCGACCGGAACGCCGCGCTTGTTCAGGCGGCCCAGATACGCGGGCGCATTGCCCTGCTTCGCCAACGAATACAGCATGCGCGAGTTCGCGTACAGGCCGGAGTTGTACACGCTCATCACGGCGGTCAAGCATACGAAATTCAGAATGCCGGCGGCCGCATGCACGCCCACCGAGTCGAAAATCTGCACGAACGGGCTGGAATTACCGTCGATCGTGCTCCACGGCACCACGGCCATAATCACGCCGAGCGCGCAGATGTAGAACACGAGAATACGCCAGATAATGCCGTTCGTGGCCTTCGGGATGGTGGTGCGCGGATTTTCGGTTTCGCCCGCGGTGATGCCGATGAGCTCGGTGCCGCCGAAGCTGAACATCACCACGACCAGCGCCATCAGCAGGCCGGTCCACGTGCCGTCCGCATTGCGAGACATCAGGCCATGCGGCAGGAATCCGCCGTCAACGGTAAACCAGTTGGCGAACGACGCGCGAATGCCCGAAGCGGTCGGCACATTCGCGATGATCACATACAAACCGCCGAAAATCATGGCAAGCACGGCCACGATCTTGATGATGGCGAACCAGAATTCAAATTCGCCGAACTTGTTCACGCCCATAAGATTCAGCGCCGCGATGGCCACCAGGAACACCGCCGCCGACACCCACTTCGGAATGTTCGGGAACCAGTAATTCACGAACGAGCCAACCACGGCCAACTCCACCATGGCCACGAGCACGTAGTTGAACCAGTAATTCCAGCCGGAAATAAAGCCGGCTCGCTTCGACCAGTACTGCGTGGCGTAATAGCTGAACGCGCCCGCCTTCGGATCCTCGACCGCCATTTCGGACAGGGCGCGCACGATCAGGAAAATCGCCAGACCGCCGATCAGATAGGCGAGCAGAATGGCCGGGCCCGCCAGCTGAATCGACTCGCTGGAACCATAGAACAGGCCGGTGCCGATCGCTCCGCCCAATGCGATCAATTGAATATGACGATTCTTCAAAGACTTGCGCAGCGTCGGCGGAACCGGCACATCGTCGGTTTCGCGCGGTTTCTTCGCAACGGTTGCGTCGCTCATGAATGCTTCCTCTTCTTGGGTGCCTCGGCAATATTCGGCAAATTCGGCAAAAGTTTGCGATCTTGGCGATGTTGCGTTCGGCAGTAGTGGTAGGTGACGCGCCTATGGTTTTTGGTATGGCGCGTCTTCCCCGATTGTAGCTGTAGCGCGTGGATTCGGTTTCATAGTGTTCAATAGTTCGATAGTTCAATAAAATGAAGGTTTTGGGAGCAATGGTTGGTGCTGCTTGAGCGCTACGGGCTGGAGGTCGTCATGGCATTCATCAAAGACATGGTGCGTATGTGGTTGCATGCGTGGAAGCGATTCATCTCCATCGCACTGATCTCGTTGCTGGGCGTCGCCGTGCTTACGGGCATTTACGCGGGTTGCCGAGACGCTTTTCTTGCGACGGATCGTTTTTTCGACACCCAAGGATTGCACGACATTCAGGTGTTGTCGACGGCCGGATTGACCGATGACGATATTGCCGCGCTCCGTAAGATTTCCGGTGTTGCGAAAGTGCAGGGCGAACGTTCGCAAACCGTGACCGTCGATCTGAACGGCAAAAAAACCGTGACCATGCAGGAGATCGGCACGAACGGCATTGACCAGCCGTATTTGCAAAGTGGCCGTATGCCTGAAAAGTCCGGTGAGATCGCGGTGACGCGCAAATTCATCAAGGATTCCGGATATAAAAAGGGCGACCATATTACGGTGACACCGCAGGATTCGGCGTCTTCTTCTGTGACCGATTCTGCAGAATCGGACACGCAGGATGGCAAAAGTGCCGCACGGGTGACCGATTCTGGTGAATCGGACAATCAGGCACCGAGCTTCCCCACCGAACTGACTATTGTGGGCGTGGTGCTTGACCCGCAGGATCTCACCAATCCAGACGGCTATTCGGGTACGAACGCATTCCGTTCCTCCGCCACCAGCGACTACACGTTCTTTGCGCCGTCCGACGGTGTGACCGGCAGCATGTACACGGCCGTCACCATTCTCGTGAAAGGCGCCGCCGACAAGGACTCGTTCAGTGACGTGTACGACGACACCGTCAGCGAAGTAGCTGACCGCATCGACGGCACGGTGCGAACCAATCGCCAGAAAGCGCGTCATCAGGAACTACTCGACGCTGGAACCAAACAAATCGACGAGGCGAAAGCGCAAACCGACAAACAGTTCGCCGCAGCGCAACAGCAGATCGACAGCAATCGCAGCCAGCTCAATCAGCAAATCGACCAAATCGTCAATATGCAGGCGGGCGCGGCTGCAGGATCCCTCGACGAAACAACCCGTGAAACACTACGTGAAACGGTAATTGCCTCAAGCCTGCAATTAGCGGAAGCCAAAGCGCAACTCGACCAGGCGCAATCGAAATTGGACCAGCAGAAAAAAGACACCGAACAGACACTGCAATCCAAGCAAAAAGAGCTGGAAGACAGCATTCCGCAAGTGCGTTGGTATGTGCAGGACCGGTCGCAAATCGGCGGATTCAGCTCGCTGAAATCCGATCTGGAATCCATCCGATCGCTGGGCAACGCATTCCCGATCGTGTTCTTGCTCGTGGCGGTGATGATGAGTCTGACCGCCATGGCGCGCATGGTCGAAGAGGATCGCGGGCTGATCGGCACATACACAGGGCTCGGCTACGGGCGTCTTGCGGTCGCCTCACGATACCTGCTGTTCGCGCTGCTCGCCTGTCTGATCGGCGGTGGATTCGGCCTGATCGCAGGCTTCCTTGGCATTCCGGCGTTCCTGCTCGTCGTATTGCGAGGCCTGTATGTGATGCCGGACGTACGCTTGGAATACGACTGGCTGTATGGAACGGCCGGAGTCGCGCTATTCGTAATCGGCGTGCTTGCCGCAACCGTGTATGCGTGCGCGCGGGAAATGCGACAGAAGCCGGCCAATCTCATGCGTCCGAAAGCGCCGCGTGCAGGATCGCGCATTCTGCTGGAGCGTATCAAGCCGTTGTGGAATCGCATGAGCTTCCTTGGCAAAGTCACGGCACGCAACATTTTCCGCTTCAAATCGCGCTTGATTATGACGGTCGGCGGCGTGGCCGGCTGCACCGCGCTGATTGTGTGCGGACTTGCGATCAACGACACCGTTGCCGCATTGGGCGCGAAACAGTATCAGGACGTGTATCAGTACGATTTGATGGTGGTCGCGAACGATGATGACGCTGATGCGATGCGGCAGAAAGTCGCTTCGGATGGTCGCGTCACGTCGAGCATGGACGTGCGCGTTGAATCGGGTGATTTGACCGGCGATTCGGGGAGCGAAAGCATTCAGCTGGTTGCCGTGCCCGACAGTGAACGCAGCGAGTTCGGCAAGATGGTCACGTTGCGGCCGGTGCGCTCCAGTTGGGTGGATGGTGCGGCCGATACGGTAAGTCTGGGCGATGACGGCGTGATCGTATCGCAGTCCGCGGCAAGCGCGATGGGCGTCAAAGCGGGCGGTACGGTAACGCTGACCAACGGTGACGATACGCAGGCCGAAGCGCATGTCAGCGCGGTAATCCGCAGCGTGATCGGGTCGGACGTGTACGTCAGCGAAACCTACTATCACCAGCTGTTCGACACTGCTACATCCGGCACGCCTTCCGCATCTTCCTCGTCCGATTCTGGTGAATCGGACAATCAAAACGGCGAATCCGGTACCTCGAATGGCGCATCGTCAAACGGCCAACAACTAGTGTGGAACGCCATGTACGCGAATCTCAAAGGATCGGGCGAATCCCAGGCCGTCTACGCGGAAAAGCTGGAAGACGATGACGCGGTCATGAAAGCCGTGAGCTGCGCGCACATGGCGGAAAGCTTCAAATTCGACCTGATGGGCGCGGTGGTCGCGCTGATCGTGGCGCTCGCGGGCGGGCTCGCGCTCGTGGTGTTGTTCACGCTCGCCAACACCAATGTGTCGGAGCGTGAACGCGAGATGGCCACGCTCAAGGTGCTCGGATTCTTCGACAAAGAGGTTCACCACTATGTGAACCGTGAAATGATGGTGCTCACCATGATGGGCGTGGTGTTGGGCTTGCCGCTAGGCCGTTTCGTCGGCGGATTGCTGACGGCTGCGTTGAATATGCCCGCACTGTATTTCGAAGTGGAATGCACGCCGTTGAGTTATGTGATTGCGGCCGGCGCGACCATGGCTTTCGCGCTGCTCGTGCAGTTGTTCGTGAATCCGGTGTTGGATCGTATCGACCCGATTAGTTCGCTCAAATCCGTCGAATAGGCGCATGTCT
>ERZ1026866.1293-NODE-1293-length-13235-cov-5.053642_pt1 | contig 13235 bp, 9 predicted proteins | sample MGYA00380163_ERZ1026866 | MGnify/ENA primary metagenome ERZ1026866 (study PRJEB33269, sample SAMEA4719799) | human gut metagenome | biome: human-associated habitat; feature: organic feature; material: feces | place: Cameroon | collected 2013-10 ...
CTGCCGCACCGCACGGTACGTCGCCTGGCGGAAGTCGCCGCCCTCGGTGTGCTTAATGTGCGCACGGCCCTTGACCAGCGTGATTTTCATATCGGTAATCTCCGACCCGGTCAGCACGCCGGGATGCTTCCGCTCCAGCAGATGTGTGAGGATCAGACGCTGCCAGTTGCGGTCCAGGGTGTCCTCGCTGCAGACGGTTCCAATCTGCAGTCCGCTGCCCGGTTCTGCCGGCTCCAGCAGCAAATGAACTTCCGCATAATGGCGCAGCGGCTCGAAATGGCCGACACCCTCCACGGTACTGCGGATCGTCTCTTTGTATACAATATTTCCGGCTCCGAATTCCACCCATTCGCCGAAACGCTCGTGGATCAGACTCTTTAAGATCTCGATCTGCACCTCACCCATGACCTGCGCATGGATTTCCGCGAGGCGCTCATTCCAGACAATGTGGAGCTCCGGGATTTCTTCTTCTAACTGGCGCAGTTTTCCAAGCATCTGATGGACATCGCAGTCCGGCGGAAGCTCGATGCGGTACGTCAGCACCGGCTCCAGCACCGGTTTTTCCGCCTCGGTTTCGTTGCCGATGCCCTGACCGGAGAAAGTGCTGTTCAGTCCCGTTACGGCACAGATCGTCCCCGCCGGTGCTTCCTGTACCATCGTATAGCCCGCACCGGAATAAATACGGATCTGGTCTGCCTTTTCTTCGCCGAGCATCTGCTTCACCTTCAGCACGCCGCCCGTGATTTTCAGATGCGTCAGACGGTTTCCTGCCGTGTCCCTTGAAATCTTAAAAACGCGCGCGCCAAAATCCCCGCCGTACTCCGGCGTTTTTGTAAACCGGTCCAGAATTTTCAGAAATTCCGTCACGCCCTCCATCTTGAGTGCAGAGCCAAAGCAGCACGGAAAAACCTTCCGCTCTGCGATCATCGTGCGGATCTGGTCTTCTTCCACGCTTCCCGTTTCCAGATACTGCTCCAGCACGTCCTCATCACACATGGCGAGTTCTTCCAGCAATTCTGCGTTCTGGAGATCCTGCGAGAAATTCAGGCAGTGCTCTGAGAGACGGCTCTGCAGTTCTTCCAGCAGTTTTTCCGCATCCGTGCCTGGCTGATCCATCTTGTTGATAAAGAGAAAGACCGGGATCTCATACCGTGCGAGCAGCCGCCACAGGGTTTCCACATGCCCCTGCACGCCGTCCGCACCGCTGATCAGAAGAACCGCATAGTCCATGACCTGTAAAGTGCGCTCCATCTCCGCCGAGAAATCCACATGGCCCGGCGTGTCAAGGAGTGTGACCTCCGTCTCGTTCAGCTTCAGCACGGCCTGTTTGGAAAAGATCGTGATGCCCCTTGCTTTTTCCAGTTCCTCCGTGTCCAGAAAGGCGTCCTTGTGATCCACTCTTCCGGCTTTCCGGATCTGGCCTGTTTTATATAAAATTCCCTCTGCCAGCGTCGTCTTTCCCGCATCGACATGCGCTAAAATGCCTACCGCCAGTTTTTTGGTTTTTTCCATTTTGTTTCATCCTGTCTGTATGATTCATATTTTTCAGGCCCCCTCATCCCCTGCGGCCCGGCTCACTGCTTATTGTACCACAAAACCTCTCATTGCGGAACCCCGGAGTGAAACGCAAAAAATCTCAAAGCGGATTTCTCTCCTGCTTTGAGATTTTTTATGCTATGTTCTGTTTTATCTCTCCCCCGCCATCGGCTGCCGGTCTGCAATTTTCAGGAAAACAAATCCCAGTGCAAAGAAAATCGCCAGGCATGCAACCGCCACGTTGATCGTTCCGCCTGCCAGTTTTACAGCTGCAATAACTGCAGAACCGAGGAACGATGCACCTTTGGCAAAAATATCGTAGATGCCGAAATATTCCCCGGAGTTCTCAGCCGGAATGATCTTCGAATAATACGACCGTGACAGCGACTGAATCGATCCCTGGAAGCATCCAACGCCGAACGCCAGAATCGCAAAATGCACGAGCGTCCGCAGCGTCAGTGCATAGAGACAGATGCAGAAATAACCGGCGATGCAGATCAGGATCAGTGATACGGTATCTTTCTTCCGAGACAGCTTCGCGAAAAACAGCGATCCGCCGAAAGCCACAACCTGTGTAGCCAGAAGGAAAATGACCTGGCCGACGGTGTTCAGGTTGAGGTCGGTTCCGATGTTGATGCAGTTGTCGATGATGGTTCCGACGCCGTCAATATAGAGGAAAAATCCGATCAGGAAGAAAAAAACTTTCCGGTCGGAAACGGCCATTTTCTTCAGCGTTCCGAAAATTTTTCCAAACGTCTGGCCGACAGTTACCGCTTTCGTCTCGACGTAATTTTTCTGCTTGTATCCTTTCAGCAGCGGCAGCGTTACAATCAGCCACCAGAGTGCCGTCACGCCAAAACCGATGATTTTTGAAACAGAATCCGGCAGCACACCAACCATGTCCGGTCCCAGCACGTAGGCGATCAGTGCAACCAGAAACGGAATGCAGGATCCTAAGTAACCCCACGCATAGCCATAGGAGGAAACCTCGTCCATGCGCTCCTCGGTCGTTACGTCGTTCAGCATCGAATCATAAATGGTCAGCGATGCGTTGTAGCAGATTCTCGTCAGAATATAGATGACAAGAAACAGCACCCAGCTCGTCGCAAAACCATTCAGCACACAGCCCGCGATGCCAAGGCCGGCCGTCGTGGTGAAGAAGATCTTTTTCTTGTCCTTATGATCCGCCAGCACGCCGCAGACCGGACCGATCAGCGCTACGACGACTGTCACGATCGCGATCGCAATCGAATAATACGCCGTCGCCTGATCCGAACTGATCTTCCCCGGCTCCGTACCGATCGCCAGACTCTTGAACCAGATCGGAATCAGGGAACAGGCGATCATAATAAACGCCGAATTTCCCACATCATACAATACCCATGCAAACTCCTGTTCCGTCAGATTCCGGAACACTTTCGTCCTGTTGAGTGCACGAAACAATCCACCCATACTACATCCCCGCTTTCTCTTTTTTGACAATATGGCAATTCTAGCAGACACAGATCAAATCCGATAGCCTCTTTTTGTAAAAAAGAAGCAAAATTCCATCCAGTGCCGTATAGTATCAGTGTAGCATAGATTTCTTGATATTCAAAGTATTTTTTACAACTGCGGGATTTTTTCCCATCCAAGCGCCGATGAAAAACCGGAGAGCGCCCGCTTTTCTGCCTGGCTGTTCTCCGGTTTTACCATTTTGCAAAATAAAATCCCTGTCTGTTTTTATGCTTTTGTCTGCGCTTTCTCTGCATTGCTGTACGCCATCGCGTAAAACAGCTCCTGCGAATTGAGTTTCGTACCGTTCGATTCCCGGTCCACATATTTTCCGCTGGCATTCAGACATTTTCCCTTTTCGTTGTCCTTCATCATCGTCTCAAACATCCAGTCCAGACGCTCTTTTAAGGTCTCATCCAGAACCGGAGCGGCAACCTCGACGCGGCGGATGGTATTTCTTGTCATGAAATCGGCGGATGCAAGATAGACCTTCTCGCGCTCTTTCGTTCCAAACCGGTAAATTCTGGAATGCTCAAGGAAGCGGCCGACAATGCTGACAACCTTGATGTTTTCCGTGTATCCCTCGATTCCCGGAATCAGACAGCAGATACCACGGACAATCATTTCGATCTTCACGCCCGCCTGGGAAGCCTCCACCAGCTTGGTGATGATTGCTTTATCTGTCAGGGAGTTGATCTTGATGCCGATATAGCTCTCTTCGCCCTGTTTTGCATGTGCAATTTCTTCGTCTATCATCTCAAGCACCCGGTTCTGCAGACATTTCGGTGCAACCAGAAGAAGGTCTGTCTTTTCCACGGTCTCGCCCTTTAAGAGCGCTGCAAACACCTCTGCCGCCTCTTTTCCGATCGCCTGGTTTCCGGTGATCAGAGACAGGTCTGTGTAGAGTGCGGATGTTTTTTCGTTATAGTTTCCGGTTCCGATCTGGGTCACATACGATACGCCGTCCTCTGTTTTTCTGGAAATCAGGCACAGCTTGGAGTGGACTTTAAAGCCGTTCAGGCCGTAAATCACGCGGCAGCCGGCCTCCTCCAGGATACGGGAATACTCGATATTGCTCTCCTCATCGAAGCGGGCGCGCAGCTCAACAAGGACAACAACCTCTTTTCCATTCTCTGCTGCTTCGACCAGTGCATCAACAATCTGGCTCTTGTCAGCCAGACGGTACAGTGTCATCTTAATCGAAACAACGCTCTCATCTTTTGCCGCCTCGTCGAGCAGGCTGATAAACGGTTTGATGCTCTCAAATGGATAGGAAAGCAAAACATCTTTTTTCATAACCTGCGGAATCAGCGGCGCTTTCGAATCCAGCTGCGGTGTCATACGCGGGGCGCGGCGCTGATAGAACAGCGATTTCGTGTCGGCCGTTCCGTTCTGCTCCAGACTGCGCAGATATCCCTGCAGTGCAAAGACAAATGACAGATCCAGCGGCACTCTGGACAGGAATACATGGTCTTTGTCCACCTTGATTTCCTTACAGAGCGATGAAGTCAGCTTCTTGTTCAGCTCACGGGACATCTCCATGCGGACCGGGCTCATACGTTTTCTCTGTTTGATCAGGTTTTCCATTGCATCACGATAATCCAGATCCTCATCGTAAATCGTCTCGGTATCGATATCGGCATTCCGCGTTACACGGATCAGGGATTTTTCTTTTACAACATAATTTTTGAACATCTTCGGAAGGAAGTGCAGAATCAGCTCCTCGGAGAGCATAAAGGTTCCCTTTCTGGTCGGGATGTCGATCAGACGGCGGAATACGTTGTTGCTGCATGGGATGATCGCAGCACGGGTCTTTCCGCCCTTCGTCTCAAGGAGTGCGACCGCATAGATATCTTTGTTTTTCAGGAACGGGAACGGCTGCTGTTTGCTCACAATGTTGGCAGACAGATACGGCGCGATCTCATTATCAAAATACGTTTCCAGCAGTTTTCCCTCTTCAGCGGACAGCTTATTGAAGTTGATGAGGCGGATTCCCTTCGGCTCCAATTCTCCCATCAGCTGCTCATAGATCGCCGCTTTTTTCTGATCCAGGTCTCTTGTCTCCTGCAGAATCGCTTTTACCTGCTGTTCACTCGTCATATTCGTTTTATTTTCCCGGACCACTTCTTTGGATTCCATCTGATCCATCAATGTGCCGACCCGGACACGGTAGAACTCATCCAGGTTTGACTGGTAGATCGAAGCAAACGTCAGACGCTCGGCAAGCGGGACGGCCGGGTTTCCGGCTTCGTTTAAGACTCTCTCATTGAATTTCAGCCAGGATAATTCACGGTTCATCATATAGGGTTCTGATTTTAACTGCTGCTTTTTCATGTATTTTAATTCTCCTTCTTCTGCGCGTTCTTTCAAAGATTCCGCTTTTCTTTTCACTTGCTGTAAAAGTCCTGATGGTTATCATATAATAAGAAAATTTTTTCATCTATCCTGCTATTGTTTTGTTTCTGTAAAATCCATGTAAAGCCATTTTTGTTCTTTTTACAAAACTTTTCGTCCATTGACCGTCAGTTTAAACGTAGTTCCCAGTATTTCTGCCGATTTTCTGCACAGCATCATTCTTCCGAGAAAGATCTCAAAATAGTCATACATCGAACAGATTTTTTCATCAATCTGGAGATTCAATGCGATCTCTGATTTTTTCTCATCCACTTTCAGCTTGGAATCTGTAACCGCATAATTTACTCTGTCATGAATATCGAAAGCAGATTGTTCCTTTTGTCTTACACGGCTTCTTCTGACATCTGTTTTATCTGCGATGATCAAGGCGGCTGAGATCACATCCTCCGGACTTCCCGTTGATTCATCGTGGTTTCCAATTGCAGAAACGATGGTTACTCTGTCTTCCAACGTCATATCCGTTTCTTTTAAAAGTTCATTTGCAAGAAGTGCACCGTACTCTGCATGATGTGATCTGTTAATCACATTTCCAATATCATGCATATAACCTGCAATTTGAGCGAGTTCAATCTCATGTTCCGAATAACCCAGCTTTTTCAGAATTTTTCCTCCCTGATGGGCAACCTGCATACAGTGTTTCTGCGAATGATCCGTATATCCCAGCTGTCCCAGGTTTTCGTTTCCTTTTTTCAGATATGCGTTAATTTCTTTGTTTTTTATAATTTCCTTGTATGTCAATCGTTCGTTCTCCTCTTTTTCAGACTACAGTCTTTTGATTGCATCCATTGCAAGCGCAGACCGTTCACACTCTTCTGCAGACAAGGTAATCTGCCAGCAGAGAGAGCTGTCTATCATATGTTTTGCCGCATAGCTCAGGCCATTCGTTCGCTCATCGAGAAACGGTTTATCAATCTGCTGCGGATCGCCAAGCAGAATAATTTTCGTTCCCTGTCCCGCTCTTGTGATGATTCCCTTCACCTGATTGGGTGTCATGTTCTGTGCTTCATCGATTATCAGATATGTCCTTGCTATCGATCGTCCGCGGATAAAATTCATCGCTTCTGTCTGAATGATTCCCCGTTCGAAAATCTCCGTGATTTTATCCCCCAGTTCCTCTTCATCCTCATATCTTCTCTTCTCATCCGAATCCAGAATCTGCTCCAGATTATCAATCACCGGCCGCATCAGCGGTGCAATTTTTTCTTTTTCATCGCCCGGCAGAAAACCAATATCATCATCAAACTGCGCATTCGGTCTGCAGACAATCACACGGCGGTACTCTCCTGTTGGATTATTATAGACTTTTTCCATTCCGACCGCGAGCGAATAAAATGTTTTTGCGGTTCCTGCCATTCCTTTCAGAATAACAAGCGGTGCTTCTTCTGCACTTGTCATAAGTGCTTCCTGCATAAAATACTGCCCGACATTTCTCGGCGATACGCCGTATGGTTTGCTCTTTTTATAAACCAGCGGAACAATTTTTCCGCCAGACACCCGCCCCAGCAGAGTTTTCTTTACAGACTGATCCGGTTTCAGGATAACAAATTCATTTTCATGAAATTCCGGGCTGATCTGTTTTCCTTCCGGGTCGCTCTGGTAAGCATCCGCCAAACAAATTCCTTTTTTCTTAAATTCCTTCACCTTATCTTCCGGAATGTAAACTTCTATCCGCCCGGTATATTGTGCATCGTTATCAGAGATCCGCTCTTTTTCAAAATCTTCCGCCGGAATTCCCAGAATCTGCGCCTTCAGTCTTAATACAATATCTTTGCTGACCAGTATAATCTGATCATTTTTATCTGCATCGGCAAGTCCTTTGCATACTTTCAGAATTCTGTTATCTGCCTTATCTTCCGGAAGATCCTGCGGCAGTTCTACCTGCACAAAATTTTTTTCAATCCGCAGACTGCCTCCCCCTGGCAGTTCTACCCCCTGTAATAAATCGCCGCACTGTCTGTATCTTTCCAGGTTCCGAATTGCTTTTCTTGCATTCGCACCCCGCTCTCCTTCTGCCTTTTTCAGTCCATCCAGTTCTTCCAGCACTACCAGCGGCAGTACCAGACGGTTATCATCGAAGCATTCCAAGGCATACGGTGCCTGAATCAATACATTTGTATCTATTACATAGGTTTTTATCATACACTCGAGCACTCCTTTTTTTCTGTCTTTTTTACTACAATCACGATCGTAGCACATTTGTATTTTAACTGCTATCCTGTTCCGATAAGGTCTATATCAAATGATTGTAAAATTTTTTATATTTCTGATGCAGTCAGACGGGGTTCTGTTACAGCAGAAAAGCACTGCAAATACAGATGGATGTATTTACAGTGCTTATTCTGAGATTTTTTTAATTCTGTACGTCTTCGTATTCTTTTACTTTTTCTTCATACTGCTCCCGGTTCTCGATGGTATGCTGTACAATGTGACCATGGTCTTTCTGTTTATTTTTCAGATCACGGCCGGGGCGCGGTGCATATTCGTCCTCCGGAATTTCGAGGGCATTGGCAGTGGCGTGGATGATGCCGTTGCTGCTGTAGGTGGCGCCGCTCAAGGCGTCGATGTTGAGACTTTGTTCTTCTTTCATCTGTTCAATCACGTACGGCGCTGCACGGAAAAAGTATTCCTCGGTGTCGCAGTAGGAAAGGATGGAGATGTCGGTCACTTTCTGGTTTTCTACCGTTACCTGCACTTCGACATCCCCGCGGAAGGCATCGGCGGTACCCGTGTAGATGCCGTCTTTCAGGTCATGGAAACGGCCGGCGTCCAGGAATGCCTGTTTTTCTTCCGTTGTATCCGTCGATTCAGATGCTGTATTTTCCTGTGTTTCATTCTTGGAATTCTCGTCTCCCGCAGCTGATATGGACGCCGTATTTTCGTCTGGTTCATCCGTTTTTTCCTGGTCGGCTTCTTTTAACGCATTTTGAGCGGCCTCAATCAACCCTTTGCTGCTGTAGGTGGCACCGGAAACGGTATCGATCTCCTCTGCACTCTGTTTTTCCAGAATTTCTGAAAAGATTCCTGACTTGGCTCTGTCCAGATATGTCTGATCATCCTCGGCGTTTTCTATCGTCAGTCCGGTTATGGCTCCCTGTTCTACTTTCACGGAAACGGTCACAGTTCCGCGATAGCCTTCTCCGCTTCCAGAATAGGTGCCGTCCCGGAATCTGCTGCTCGGGTTCTGTTCTGCCGTATCAACAGCCGCATCACCTGCTGTCTTACCAATGGAACTGCTCTCGCTCCGAATCAGAAACTGCGATGCTGCAATCGTAAGGCAGGTCACCCCGACACCGATCCACACGCTGTATCGGTACTTCCAGTGTGCATTATTCTTCGGACATCCGTTTACACATACTCCGCATCCAATACACGCGCCGCCTGCCGTCTGCTTTTTCTCTGCCAGATCAATTCCCATGGTACATTTTGCAGTACAGAGACGGCAGTTTCCGCATTTGCTCCACGGTTTTACAATTTTTAACAGAGCACATCTGGAAATCAGGCTGTAGATGGCTCCCATGGGACAGAGATACCGGCAGAAAAAGCGCTGGATCAAAACAGATCCAACGAAAATCACCAGAAGCAGCGCCCCGCCAATTGAAAACAGAGGCTTCACGCCCGGCCAGTGTCCGATGGAACTGTACTGCCCAAACACCTGCCACGGCCCTGCGATGTTCCATTTTACCATACCGCTCCATACAAAGACTGCCCAGAACAGTAGTACACCATATTTGATCCAGCCTGTTGGAACATTTCTTCCACTCTTCTTTGAATTTGAATGCAGGTTTTTCGCACCTGCTTTTCGAAACTGCGATTTCAGCTTATTCCCTGCAAACCACAGAAAATCCTGCACAGCCCCGAAGCTGCAGAAATATCCGCAGAAAAACCTTCCCACAATAATCACCGCCGGAACCGTCGCCAGCAGCATCCATACCGAATACCTGATCCGTTCCCACGAAACTGTCCCCTGATAAACTGCGGAAACAATCGTCCCAACCGCAGAAAACTGCGCCTCAAACAGGCCCGTGAGCAGCAGGAAAGAAAGAATCTGAATCGCTGCTTTCGGCCAGTTTCTTTTGTCTTGTTTTTTCAAATTTGTTCCTCTTTTCTTATTTTTAACGTTCCATAAAATATTGATCCGACACCATTTCCTCATTATATAAAAATCCACTTTCCAAATCAACTTATTTTTCATTCGGTTTCTATAAAAACAGCCATTGCAGACAATATCTCTATTCTCTGCAATGGCTGTTATCCTTTTACAATTCTTATTTATCTAAATTTTTAACGTTTCATCTCCATTACCGGACCATTCGCTTTATGTTCCTGAATCAGTTCACGAATCTCGGAGAGATCCATTGCCGGAAAATCTCCGGGGACGGTATTCTTCAGGGCGCTTACTGCGTTTCCGATAGATACTGCCTGTGACAGATCTTCTGGATATTTCAAAATTCCATACAAAGCATCTGCAATATAGGCATCTCCGCTTTCAATCCTGTCCACCACTTCAATGTTTTCATACCGACCATAAATTTCCTCTGAATTTTACGTCAAAAGAAATCAGCGTTCCATGCTCTTTAAATTTTCTCATGAGAGTAACTGCTGTTTCTCTCACTTTTTCATCCAGTGCCAATGTAATTCCGCAGGTATGAAAGCATCTGGCAGAAGTAAACATTTCTTCCGGAAACTGTCCGTGAATTTCATTTCTTGCCAGACGCCCAATATCATTCTTTCATTTGCCGGAGGCGAAAGCCGCAAAAGCATCTCACCCAGCGTAAGCAGATCATATTTTCTGCATTCCATGTCCATTACCTCATTCCATAAAATTTTCCAGAATCCTCTGGTTTCAAACGATATAGCTGTTTCTTTCGTCATGATTATAAGGTAACTTCCTTCAAAACCCAATTGGCAGGATTGTTGTGTGTATTGCAAAAATTGCAGTATTATAATTTCAGACAATCTAAAAACCCTCATAAATCGTGTATTATCTGCACTATTTATGAGGGCTCTATATTCTTATATTATTTTTATAAACCCACAGTTGAATTATGCGTTCATCTGTTTAGCAACTTCCTCAGCGAAGTTCTCTTCTTTCTTCTCGATTCCTTCACCGGTCTCGAAACGAACGAAGCCTTTTACTGCTACAGTTGCGTTGTTTGCTTTAGCAACCTGTGCTACGTACTGAGCTACGGACTGTTTTCCGTCTTCTGCTTTTACGTATACCTGGTCAAGCAGGCAGATCTCTTTGAGCTCTTTGTTGATACGGCCCTGGATCATTCCCTGGATAACTTTTTCCGGTTTCTGGGACTCTTTCGGGTCGTTCTGGATCTGAGCCATGAGGATTTCTTTCTCATGTGCGATGTAGTCTGCGCTTACTTCGTCGCGGCTTGTGTACTGCGGACGAAGAGCTGCAATCTGCATTGCAACGTTTTTAGCCATCTCTTTGAGGTCGTCGTTTACAACGTCTGTCTCAACGTCAACCAGAACACCGATTTTACCGCCCATATGAGTATAAGAAGCAACGAAACCGTTCTCCTCTTTTACCTGCTGGAAACGACGGATGTTCATGTTCTCGCCGATGGTAGCGATCTGATGAGCCAGCTCTTCGCCAACGGTCTCGTTGGTATCGAATTTCCAAGGCTCTGCCAGGAATGCTTCTACATCTGCTGCAGTTGTATCCATAGCCTGCTCTGCAACCTGTGCTACATAATTGCGGAATTTTTCATTCTTTGCAACGAAGTCTGTCTCAGCGTTTACTTCTACAGCGACAGCTTTCTTTCCATCCTCGGATACGTTCAGCATAACGATACCCTCAGCTGCGATTCTGCCAGCTTTTTTCTGAGCAGTAGCAAGTCCTTTTTCTCTCAGGAACTCCATTGCTTTGTCCATATCACCTTCGGTAGCTGTAAGAGCTTTCTTGCAGTCCATCATACCAGCGCCGCTTACTTCTCTTAACTCTTTTACCATTGCTGCTGTAATAGCCATTGTTTTATTCCTCCGTATACGTGATTCAGCAGACTGCATCTTCATGCCGGTCTGCTATTGTGAGATTCACCGAAGGGAACCTGAATTTCAAGTTCCCCCCAGTTCATTACTTCGCGTAAATTATTCAGCGTCTGCCTCTGCTGCTTCTTCGTATGCAGCTTCCTCAGCCTCGCCCTGTTTTGCCTCGATCACTGCGTCTGCCATTTTGGAAACGATCAGTTTTACGGCACGGATAGCGTCGTCATTACCCGGAATTACATAGTCAAGCTCTTCCGGATCGCAGTTGGTATCGCAGATACCGATCAGCGGAATTCCCAGTGTATGAGCTTCCTGTACGCAGATTCTCTCTTTTTTCGGATCTACTACGAAGATAGCGTCCGGCAGTCTCTTCATTTCTTTGATACCGCCAAGGTTTTTCTGCAGTTTTGCAAGCTCTTTCTTTAACTCAATGACTTCTTTTTTCGGAAGAACTTCGAAGGTGCCATCCTGCTCCATGGTCTCGATTGCTTTCAGTCTTGCAATACGGCTCTGGATGGTTTTGAAGTTGGTCAGCATACCGCCGAGCCATCTCTCGTTTACATAGTACATTCCGCAGCGCTCTGCCTCAACAGCGATAGCGTCCTGAGCCTGTTTTTTGGTTCCTACGAAAAGGATTGTGCCGCCGTCTGCTGCGATGTCTGCAACAGCTTTGTATGCGTCATCTACCATTCCTACAGATTTCTGCAGGTCGATGATGTAGATACCATTACGCTCTGTGTAGATGTACGGAGCCATTTTAGGATTCCATCTTCTTGTCTGATGTCCGAAATGAACACCGGCTTCCAGTAACTGTTTCATTGAAATTACGCTCATTGTTTTATCTCCTTATGGTTTTATTCTTCCCCATGTTTTTTCACCTTGGAACCTGTTTTTCAAAAAACAGGCACCATCCTTGGTACCGCATGGGTGCTTATTGTGCAACAGTAAGATTGTATCACAGAGTTTTTTTCATGACAAGCATTTTTTTCGCGGATTCTGCGGTTTTTTTCTGTTATTTTTGTGTTTTCCCCTGTTTATCCTTTAAAAACAGATACCAGAACGTTCCGGCGCAGATTACCGCTTCCAAAAAGACGAACATCCATGCACCTGCCGGCGCTTTTTGGGTCATCCAGGATACGAACTGGCTCCGGTAAAGTCCCCAGATATTTTCTGCCATGTGCGCAAGAACCGGGGCAAGGAGTGTTCCGCACCGCTCATAAATAAGGATCAGAAGCACACTTACCACGGCTGCATAGACAAACTGCGTCACATTGCCGTGATATGCACCGAACAGCAGACATGATGCTGCGATGCCCCAGCCGGTTCCCCAGAAATCTTTTGCCCTGCGGTAAATCATGCCGCGGAAAACAATTTCCTCTGCGGCCGCGCTCAGCACACCGACGGACAAGATCAGAAGCAGTGGGTTCTGTCCCTCGTAAATCTTTGATGCCATGTCCTGATAGCCGGAAAAGATTCTGGTAAAGCCGGTCACGTTCATGACAGTGTTCAGGAGATGGCCGAAGGTCATAACCAGCAGAATACAGGCGGCTGCCTCTGCCGCACTCCACCGTTTTTCCGGTTTCGGGAACATGCCTTCATCTTTTTTGTACTGTTTCCAGAGAACCGGGATCGCCGCCAGACTGCCGATTGCTGATGCAAGAACGGATGTCGCGTGCATACGCTCTTCCAGATAACCGCCGGTCGTAAACGTCATCAGGATCAGCGCCAGAAGTACAGTTGCTCCGATCAGAAACAGTTCGTACGTCAGAAGCGGTTTTAAAAGACGCCAT
>ERZ1026866.1300-NODE-1300-length-13195-cov-5.625419_pt1 | contig 13195 bp, 8 predicted proteins | sample MGYA00380163_ERZ1026866 | MGnify/ENA primary metagenome ERZ1026866 (study PRJEB33269, sample SAMEA4719799) | human gut metagenome | biome: human-associated habitat; feature: organic feature; material: feces | place: Cameroon | collected 2013-10 ...
CGGGTGAACTTGTGCAGGCCGCCCATGTCGGCCACCAGCTTGTCGCCGGGGCGCAGGTGCAGATGGTAAGTGTTGCAGAGCATGACCTGTGCGCCGATGTCCTTGAGATCCTGCGCAGACAGGCCGCCCTTGATGGCACCCGCTGTGGCAACATTCTGGAACGCGGGAGTCTGCACCGTGCCGTGCACGGTCTTGAACTCGCCCCGCCGGGCGTCGTGCTCCTGCTTGAGGAGCTTGTATGTGGTCAAAGAAGGCATGGTATCGTTCCTTTCTGTGCACGGAAAACAGCCGTGCAGCCTTACTGAAAAGCCTGTGACGCAGACTTATCAACAACAGAATGAATTGGTGACAAGCAAAAGAGCCCCATGTGGGGCTCTTTTGTTCGGTAGTGCACCGCATATTTATTTTAACAGATATGTCGGCGGATTGCAACCGGTTTTTCGACGGCAGAGAGAGTTAGACAAAATGCTTCTCAGTCATTTCAAGCGCCGATGCGATGACAGCATCCATATCGTAATATTTATACTCGCCCAGACGGCCGCCAAAAATCACATTCGGCTCTGCGTCGGCCAGCTTTTTGTACTCTGCATAGAGCGCACCGTTCTTCTCATCATTCACTGGATAGTAGGGCTCGTCACCGGGCTTCCATTCAGAAGAATACTCGCGGCTAATAATCGTTTTTGGCAAATCGTTCCCATTTTCATCTTTGCCAAACTCAAACCACTTATGCTCAATAATGCGGGTCCACGGTGTTTCGCGGTCGGTATAATTGACCGCTGCGTTTCCTTGAAAGTTCGGCTTGTCCAGCAGTTCGTTCTCAAAGCGAACAGAACGATATTCCAGCGTACCCAACTTGTAGTTAAAATAAGCGTCGATAGGTCCGGTATACACAACCTTTTCAGCCAGTGCATCCAGTTCTGTCTTGCGTTCCAAATAGTCTGTGCTGAGCCGCACCTCAATGCCGTCCAGCAGGTTGGCCACCATTTTGGTGTAGCCACCCACCGGGATGCCCTGATACAGCGCGTTGAAGTAGTTGTTATCAAAGGTCAGGCGCACAGGTAGGCGCTTGATGATAAACGCAGGCAGCTCCTTGCAATCGCGGCCCCACTGCTTTTCCGTATAGCCCTTGATGAGCTTTTCGTAGATATCCCGGCCCACCAGCGAGATGGCCTGTTCTTCCAGATTCTGCGGTTCGCCGGTGATTTCTTTGCGCTGCTCCTCGATTTTGGCAACCGCTTCTTCCGGCGTCACCACGCCCCACATCTTATTGAAGGTATACATATTGAACGGCAGGGAGTACAGCTCACCCTTATAATTTGCCACCGGGCTGTTGGTGAAACGGTTGAACTCCGCAAACTGCGTGATATACTGCCACACTTTTTTATTATTGGTGTGGAAAATGTGGGCGCCATACTTGTGCACATTGATGCCCTCGATGTTTTCCGTGTAGACGTTGCCCGCAATGTTGGGGCGCTTGTCCACCACCAAAACAGACTTGCCGTGGGCTTTTGCCTCGTGGGCAAAGATGGCTCCGTATAAGCCGGAACCGACAACTATGTAATCGTACATGGGTACTCCTTTTGTTATGGTACAAGTTTATTGATTCTTGGTACTCTCTTAAGTGCTAGTGTGATAATGAGCGAGGATAAGTACACTGCTGGAACTCCCCAAACACGCCATTGCCAAGACTGCATATCAAGTTGAAGTGTATCCACAAAATATCGTAAAATGTAAAAATGCGTTAGATAAACACCAAAGCTTGCGCCGGACACCACTCTCAGGAAATGCTTTTTCTTTCCGCTGTTTAAGAATGACCAGTCGTGGTACCAGAACCATACAAAAACGGCGACTGAAAATACAACGCAGGGAAAGCGTTCGTATCCGCTGAAAGTTCCTCCGACGGCTTCAATATGAAAAGATTCCACAAGAGTTCCTACATATCGCAGCAATAAACCAAAAGCACCAAGTGGATATATCATATGTGTCCGTATTTTCTTTGGGATATTATAATGGGCTATGTAATAGCCGAGGAAGAGATATCCGCAGTATCCCCCTCCCCCTATTACTGGCATGTTGAAGGAAACTTTCAGAAAAGAAAGTAATAGCGGCAAGCACGAGCAAATGATGAACGCAATTGCACTTCCGTATAAAAATGTATTTTTCCGTTTATCTTCGGAAATTTGAGAAAAAACTGGAATCACAAGATACAGTGCAAACAAAGGCGGGAAAAACCAATAAATGCTCATTCCCTTAGTGTTTACAATAGCGTCCAAAAAACTTCCAAGATTGCTTAACACATCTGGCGGCAAATAATGCGATATGTACACTGCCCAAAAGATTGACACGATACTCCAAAAGATGAATGGTATACCTGTTTTGGTAAAGCGTTTTTGAAAAAAGACTTTTGTAGAGTAGCGCAAACTGTAATCCAAAAGTGTTGCCCCTGTAATCATAAAAAACACAGGAACTGCCCAATAGCATACGCACTCCGTAATCAGCATCATCGCCCAGTTTAGATTACGCGCAAAACCCCAGATGCCGCCATTCACATGAAGAGCCACAACGGCAATGCAGGCAGCGATATTCATTACGTCAATTGTTGGATTATACTGCGCCACATTTGCTTTTTGTTCTATCATGTCCATCTCTTATTTCCCTACAAAAATTTTCGCCAGCTTTTTCACGCGTTCACGCCGCCTGCTCCCTTTCGGGAACCATTTGTTCAATTTGTTAATCAAACGGATATACATACCGTCAATATAAATCGTTTCTTCCATGCCCGGAATCTGAAGTTGATATGCACTGTCCGCCTCGACTACAGAACCAGCAAGTTTCTTTTTGCCGCCGCAGCCAGCCAACAATTGCTCATAGACCGAAGTATTCCGTGCATATTTCCAAAAGTATTCTGCGAAATCACAATCCGGCACATTCCACGGCTTTTGGAATCCTGCAAAGTGTGCGATTTTGATGTGTTTTCTGGAATCCAGATAGTCCTGATACATCTGATGCGGTGCCATTCGGAGCGTTGCCAAACGACTGGAATTTGCATCTTTCCAGTTCATCATAACATTCCAAGCCGCATCGAGATAGTAAACATGGCCCTCACATATGACGTTTAGAACATCTTGGTCCGGGAAAAGCCATTTTTTTGATTCCGCTAAATCAAAGATATCTTTGACTGTAATATTTTTTCGGAATTGTGTAAGGTTCATAACCAGTACGCCAGAGTTAAAGTAATGATATGGATTGGCCATTCTTAATACTTTCTCATAATATTCTTTACGATCAGGGTCAACGCCTTTATAACAACCTGCAAAATCAGCATCTACAACTGCGGCGATATAGTTTTCTCCAATATCAGTCTCGTATAATTTGGCAACATCATCCAACACGACCAAGTCCGAATCAAGGTATACTACTTTGTCGTATCCTTTCATAATATCTTGCATAAGGAGTCTATAATAGATTTCTACTGTAAAGTGTCGATGAACAAATAAGTTCCGATTTTCCAAATAACTTTTCACATTATAAAATCTAATCGAAATTCTACCCGAGGAAAATTCTTTGGAAACCTTCTTTTGATTTTCGGTACTAATATTTGAATCTAAAATAATAATATCGTACTTATAATCTGTATTTGAATTTTCAATAATGGACTGTATAGTCACTGTCACATATGGAATGTATTTATTATCTGCCGCAAGGACAATAGGAACTGTTTTTCCAGTAAACACGGGAGTGATTTCGGCCTGCTCATCCGTTTCTGTGAAGAAGGAGCGCTGCACTTCCTTAAAACGAAGTTCCCCGTGATTCTTTTTCAGCCAAGTATAATAAATGCCCCACAGCCTTTCAGCAAGAAAACCGCTGACACGATATTCGTCTACATCGTAATCCGAGAAATCAGAGCGCTTTTCATGCTCCTTCAGAATACCAAACAGCCACTCAGAATATTCGTTGAAGATATCTTTCCGTAGGATGTACATATTGCAGAAATATGCTGTTCTGGATTTCATATATTCCTGCGCAGCATCCAGATAATCCGGGTACTGCTCGCTAATGATATCCAGAATTTTCTGCATATCGTCCAACCGATGATGCGGCGAATTTTTATAGTGTTCCCAAACGGTTTTGCCCTGCCCAAGTCCGGCGATATTTTGTCCTTCCGTGCAAATGACATCATAGTTGTTTACGAAGGACTCAATCGTCTTTTCATTCAGTCTCAAATCTTCGACTGCCTGTGCATCAAGCCGTTCATAAAGCACATTGCCAAAAGTATCCTCTTCCAACTGTGACGGGTTAAAGCTAAAATAGCGGCGATAATGCATAAAGCCATAGTAATCTGCATCCGTGTTTTTCCACGCCCAATACTGCGCCGTCAGCTCACAGTACATTCCATTTTTACCAGAGATATTATCTCCCGTATTATCGTGCAGCGTATCTTCATAAATAATGCCGTTTACATCCGTTCCAACCTGAATGGGATAGATATACTTGTTTTTTAACAGCTCGCATTTTTTGTGGTACGACGTAAAGATTTTAATGTTGCTCATTGTGCTTTCCTCTCTCACTTACTTTGATTTATGATTTCTCATACGCGTCGCAGACTTCTTTAGTATCCCCCACCATTTGCACGGTACCGTGCTCCAGCCAGACGACCTTGGAGCACATCTCGCGGATCTGCTCCAGATTGTGGGAGACGAACAGCACCGTAGTGCCGCCGCTCATCATCTCCATCATCCGCTTCCGGCTCTTCTCCTGAAAGTTTGCGTCGCCCACCGAAAGGATCTCGTCTACGATCAGAATTTCCGGCTGTACCTCTGCCGCAACGGAGAAAGCCAGACGGGCCATCATACCGGACGAGTAGTTGCGGATGGGCATTTCGATGAAGTCGCCCAGTTCGGAGAACTCTACAATCTCATCGTACTTTGCTTTCAGGAATTCCTCACTGTAGCCTAGGATCGCACCGTTCAGATAGATGTTTTCCCGGCCGGTGAGGTCAAAATCGAAGCCGGAACCAAGCTCCAGCATGGGGACGATATTGCCGTGGGTCGTGACCTTACCTTTTGTCGGCTCCAGAATGCCGGAGATCACCTTCAGCATGGTACTTTTGCCCGCGCCGTTGTGGCCGATAAGGCCAACAGTCTCGCCTTTTTTCACAGTAAAGGAAACATGGTTCAGCGCGGTGAAGTCCTGAAATGCCAGTTTACCGCGAAGGGCGGTGGTCACAAATTCCTTCAATGACAGGATGCGGTCTGTATTCATATGGAAGCGCATCGTTACGTCATTTACTTCGATCATCGTTTTGCTCATAATGTTCCGTCTCCTTTACAAATACAGCACAAACTTGTTCTGGGTCTTTTTGAATACCAGCGCACCTATCAGCAGCGCGGCCAGTGCCATCAGTAGACACTGCACATAGACCACCGGGTCCGGCGAAACACCGCCCAAAATACAGGTGCGCTCCGCTTTGATGATGTGGTACAGCGGGTTGATCTGCAGAACGAACTTGAACTGATCCGGAAGAATCGTCTCCGGGTAAAACAGCGGTGTTGCGTACATCCAGATCATGCTGATGACATTCCAAAGGAATTGCACATCCCGGAAGAAGACCATCGCCGCTGAGAGCAGCAAAACCACACCCAGCGTGAAAAGGATCAGACAGACCAAAAAATAGAGCGCCAGTAACGCCGATTTACGGAAATGAACGCCCGTAAGCAAAGAAACCATGATCAGTGGGATCAGAGAAATCACCAAGTTGACCACCGAGGACATCACGCGCGTAAGCGGATAGATATACTTCGGCATATAGACTTTGGTAATCAGGCCGGAGTTGCCAATGATCGACATCAGGCCCATGCCACAGGCTTCGTTGAAGAAGTTGAACGAAACGATACCAACGAGCAGGTAAGCCGGGTAGTATTCAATGTCCGACTTGAAGATGGTCGAAAAGATGAAATACTGCACTATCATCGTCAAAAGCGGGTTTAAAAAGCTCCAGAACACACCCAGTACAGAGCGCTTATATTTGGTTTTGAAATCGCGGGAGACAAGTTGTTTAATGAGAAAGCGATATTTCTTCACTGCGAGTATTGCTTCGGCCAGAATATCCTGTCTGCCGCGCTGGTAGCGATTCCATGCAAATACCAGCACTGCCAGCAATACCGCGCCAACAATACTCACCAGCTGCCAATAATGCAGTCCCGCGCGGATATAATCGGTACCCGCCGTGCTGAAACACAAGAGACCGGTCGTTTGCTCTCCGTTCAGCCAAAGACCACCGGTTGAAGGATTTTCTGCATCCATTAGAGGGGAGACCGCCTCACCGGGAGCGGAATCTGCTGTAATATGAAGTGCCAGCTCAACACCCGGCAAGCCCTCTATAGGCTGCTGCGCATAAATGGTTGTTGTGCCACCCTCCGGGATATCCACCGCAGCGAATTGGCCGCTCATAAGAACTTCTCCAGTATCGGTTCGTAGAAGCTCGACGGTAACAGTACCCGCATTGGCGCGGTAATAAGTTCCCCACAGCACGGAAACGGAATCCAGACGCTGTACGCCAGTCATAAAGTACTGCGTCACATCGCTACCCTGATACAGCTCCACCGTTCCCGCAGTCGCTGCTGGCATTTCCTGCTCTCCTCGCGACTCCCGATAAATCAGTTGATCGCCTGTCAGAAAGTAAAACAGCACAACGAATGCACAGTAAAACGCAAAGATCCCGATCAGCACACGCTTCAAAAATCGGGGGTTTTCTTGCATTTCTTTCAATTTCTTCATCTTTATATATTCTCTGTTTTGCATGAATTTGTTCTCTCACTCTCTTATAGTTGATTCCGCATCATTTCGTGTTCCCGCAACGTATTCCACCTTTGGGGCAAAGCCAACCCCGCTTATCATCCCTTGGAACAACACACCGAGGCGTTTCAATCGATGGTCTTTTGCGGAAAGCAAAATCTGCGTTCCGTGCTTTCCGCAACGTGCCAGATAATAGCAGATGCCTTTTATGCCTTCCTGTCGGTAGGTATAGTTTTCATTCCGGTATGCGTACCAATATCGGTTGATACGCTCAATATCATCCAATGCAAGATTGCTACCGTTATTGTTTTTCATGGCATGAATCACTTGGCTCTGACCAACGATATAACAAGGATAATTTCTTCGTACAGCGATTCGCCGGGTGTACTCGATGTCATCTCCCCAGATGAAATATTCGGCAATTGGTAGACCAACTTCACGAACCGTTTCACTTTTTAGGAACAGCGAGACAAATGTTGCCTGTTCCGCTTGCAGAACTCCCTCGCGCAGTAATTCGATGTGTTCGCAAAAGCTTTTTTTCACCTTCGGACGATTCATTCGGCATTCACGGCCATCCGTCCATAGGGCAACACTGCTCATCCATCCATACACTCCCTTCAAAAGAGAGTCTGCACTCAAAAGCTTCTCCAAGGCATCCGTTTTGGGAAAGCAATCGTCATCCATGACCCACAGATAGTCATAATTTGCCTCTACCGCCCAGCGCATACCATAATGGAATCCGCCGGCACCGCCAAGGTTGCTCCCCGTATTATGAAAAAAAATATCTGTCTGCGATTCAAGCCACTGGGCCGTTTCATCGGTACTGGCATTATCCACGACTAAAATATCGCACGGTACGGTCTGTTTATGCAGTGAATCCACACACCTCTTTAGGAATTCCAGCCGGTTGTAAGTAACAACCACTGCCGCGACACGATTTTTTAGGTTATCTTGCAACATCCCACACAATTCCTATCTTCTCTAATTTTGCAACTCTCTCCGGAGTCATAACACAATTGCCGCTTTTCCTTCCCGCATCTTTCTGCCGGGCCAGCCACCGACCAAGCCGATAGCCATCCTCCGTGCAATAAGCATACGGAATGTTCAGATTTCCGTTCTGTTGGTAGTATTCTTCTGCCCGTCGATAGGCATTTTGCCACCGAGCCTCCTGAGTGCCGCCCCAGTCCATCCCAATTGCAGTAAGTCGGTCGATTTGTTCAGCAGTCAACCTTTTGGATTTATTTGCGCCCGTTTTGGCTTTTCTCTGACTTGCAACCCACATCCCCAACAGGAAGCCGTCTTCACAGCGGTAGGAACTTGGGATATCCAGATTTCCTTTTTTATCAAAATACCGCTTCGCTTGTGCATATCGCTGCTCCCATCTGGAATTAACTGTGTCCCACACCATGCCAATTTCATTCAGTTTTGCAACGCGTTCCGCAGAAAGTCGGCCATTCTTCTTTCGGCTGCGCTGGTATGCGGTCCACTTTCCTAGATCTATACCACCGATTTGAAAGCTATCCGGCACAAGCAGATTCCCATTGGCCTCGTAATATTCCTTTGCCAATTTCCAAGTCTCGTTCCATGCGCTGTCCAGAACACTGCCCCATTCCATTCCAATGGCATTCAACGCATTCACTTGTTCATCGGTAAGGTTTCCTCTGGCTTTTCCGTTGAAAACAGCCCGCTGGGTCTGTATCCAAACACCAAGCTGCATTCCGCTTTCCGTAACATACCGTCTTGGAACCGCCAGATTTCCATGAGAAGAAAAATAGGCACACGCTTCCGCATACCACGTATCCCATGTATTATTCAAGGTGTTTTCCAGTTCTTGGACCAGCCGGATGCTATCCTCCACCTGTTCCTCAATCGGGAATTTGTCTACGCGGACCAGATTTTCTTTGCCCGCACTGCGCAATTTCTGAACGGCAGAAGCCATTTCCGCTCGAATCGTACCAACACTGGACAAGCCGTCAAAATTGTTGACAATATCTAAGATAAGCGGCTGTTTTCCATTGCCGGTGGTCAACGCTCTGCCGATCTGCTGTTTGTAGAGAATCGGCGAAGCAGTCACGCGAAACAAGATCACGCCGTCAATATCAGCCACATGAACGCCCTCGTTCAACCGGTTGATGCACAGCAAAAGTCTCAAATGATTCCTTTGGTCTTTCAGGAATTCTTCGTACTCCGCTTCCGTTTCCCGTTCACCTGCGTAGAGGCAATAGATCTGTGGGCTATCATCAATGCCACGCAGCCACTGCGGAAGCTGTGCTTTGATTTTTTGCATCTGTGCCCAATCCGTGCAGAACAAGATGTATTTCCCGTTCCTTTTCAGATAGCGTGAAAAAATTTTTTCCAGTCCATCCGCTTGCCCAAGAGCCCTGCGCAGTGCATTCAATTGACGCTGACTGATATCTTTCGCGCCATTAGGCACCTGCCAATTGATCCGCTTCTGGTAACGGTGCAGCTCCTGCTGGTACTGAAACATTGTTGTCACATATTGCGGTGCTGGCAGGATTCCGCGGACAATTGCTTCTCCCAAGGTCATTTCACTGGCAACACAAAGCTTTCCCTTGACGGTAAAAAGTTCTTCTGCCATGTTTCGGCAGTTATCCAGATACCGAATCGGCGTTGCGGACAGTCCCAGAACTTTTGCACGGGGGCAGTTTTTCAGCAGCCGTTCTACACCAGTTCCCCAGCAGTACGCCCCACACCGATGGAATTCGTCCAGAATGATATATTCCGAGCAGAGCAGATTCAGCTCTTCTTCGTTCATCCGAATCAGCCGGGTATAGGTCATATGAACGACATTGTTGAAATTGCCGCTGACATTCCGCCGCTGGCTTTCAAAGATATAATCATTCGGGGACAACCACAAGAATTGCGCATCGGGATGCTCTTCAATCAGCTTGAACGCGATAAAGCTTTTCCCTGTGCCGGTAGGGTGAATGACCGCAGCGCAACCATAGGTCTTCAGCATTTTATCAGCCTCTTGATATGCTATTTGGTTATGCTCATATAACTCCACAGTCAGAGCTCTCCCTTTTTCATTTGCGACATAATCAACATTATGTCGCAAATGAAAAAAAGGATGGCAGTTGCCATCCTAAATGAGTATAGAAACCAAGCCCTTCTGCGCTTCAAATCATCGCGGAAAGGCTGATTTGTAATGCAATAATACAGAAAGAATCAAGTACGACTTCTGATTTTTATTGGCATTGCAGTTGTGTTTTATGGTTCAATGTGGTAAAATACCAGATGATGTTCTAACAATCGGCAAAGAATGACATAATGTTGATTATGTTTTGAAATATCATAGAGAAATAGCGCAGATATTATCCAATCTAACACACCAGCCCAAGGCTTTCTATTTTTCGACGGTGCTCGACCCCAGTAGTCATAATATAAATTCTGGTTGTGTTAATATTGCTGTGTCCCAAAATATCTGCCAATTTAGCAATATCTTTTTCGATATCATAAAATGTTCTCGCGAACAGTTTGCGCAGATTGTGAGGAAAAACCTTGCTTGGATTTACGCCAGCCTTTTTGCAAAGAGCTTTCATCCGTGCCCATATCGTTCCTCGATTGAGTGGTTTTCCATTTTTGGCAATAAAGATTGTTCCTGAAATGATTCCGCTCTTTTTGGCGTAATCCAGCAATAAACTACGCAGTTTTCTTGGCAGTAGAATAGTTCGTGTCTTATTTTTACATCTTACGGTGATTTCTCCGCTGAAAACGCCTTCAACAGTAAAATAACAAAGCTCACTGACACGAATGCCTGTTCCGCAAATGGTCTCCATGAGAAGTCGGAGACGAGTCTCTTGACCTGCTGCTGCTAGAAGGCGTAAATATTCATCTTTTGTCAGTTCTTTTTCTTCTGTACAGTAAGCCGACTGCTGGAGCTTCAGATTTTTCACTTTACAACTTTGCCACCCCATATAATTCAAAAATCCATTAATACTTGCCAGCATGGAATTGATAGAACGAACGGCATACCCTTTTTCTACTAAGAATTGCTTATACTGGATCAATCTGTCTTTTGTTACAGGGTTCTTTTCTATAAAAATAGAAAACGCACGAACATCCCGGAGGTACTTCCCTATGGTCGCTTGACTTTTTTCCTCTAAAATTAAAGATTCACGAAAGGCAAGGATTGCTTTATCTGTTATAATCTTGTTTTCCATTTACAGCTTCTCCCATGAGACATGAACTATCGTCGGTTTTCTTCGAATGATTCAACTATTTGCAGCTATCCTATCGCGGCTTCTTCATCAAGATGAGGTTTCGAGCAGCGTATTCAAAAGCTTTTTGATACACTTTCATCCTGAAATGACAAAAGACCCGACGGCATAATCGCCATCGGGCCTTTACTTTTTTCTACATACAAATATCGCAAAAAGCGTGAATTTTGTATCAAACTATGAGCATTGCATCCCCAAAGCTGAAGAAGCGGTATTTCTCTTCCACAGCTACCTTATACGCGGCCATGGTCTTCTCATAGCCGTAGAGGGCGGAAACGAGCATGATGAGGGTGCTTTCGGGCAGGTGGAAGTTGGTGATGAGGCCGTCGATGCAGTTGAACTTGACGCCCGGATACAGGATGCGCTGGGCGGTCTCCTCGCTGACGGAGTACCACTCGCTGTGCATCTTGTGGTCGGCGATCTCATCCTCCATCACGGGGCGGAAGGTGCCGAGGCCGACGTGCAGGGTCACTTCAGCGATGCCGACGCCCTTGGCGCGGATGGCATCCATCAGCTCCGGGGTGAAGTGCAGACCGGCCGTCGGGGCGGCGGCGCTGCCAAGCTCCTTGGCGTAGACGGTCTGATACTGGCTCTGGTCTTCGAGCTGCTTGGTGATATAGGGCGGCAGAGGCATTTTGCCAAATTCGTCCAGCTTTTCATAAAGCGTCTCGGTGTCATAATAAAATGTAACGAACTTGTTGCCGTCTTCCAGCGTCTCGTCCACCACGGCCGTCAGGGTGCCGTCGCCGAAGCTCACCTTGGTGCCGGCCTGCATCCGCTTGCCGGGCTTGGCAAGGCACTCCCACTGGTCGCCCTTGACCTGACGCAGCAGCAGCAGCTCGCAGACCGCGCCGGTAGGCTGCTTGACGCCCACGATGCGGGCGGGCAGGACCTTGGAGTTGTTGACGACCAGCAGGTCGCCCGGCTCCAAATATTCCGGCAGGTCGTGGAAGATGCGGTGCTGGATGCTGTCGTCTTTCTGGCTCAGGACCATCAGCCGGGCCGAGTCACGAGGGTTCGCCGGTTCCTGCGCGATGAGTTCTTTGGGTAAATCGTACCAAAAATCTTTTTTTAACATGCTTCGCATTTGCCTTTCCGATGATTGACACGGAGGCCGTATCAATGTTATCATAAAATCTGTGTAAACAGTATCTATTATATTGCATAGGCGTCCGGTTTGCAAGCCGTGTTCTGTGTGAATTTGTTTTTTTGAAAGGAAAGGTGCTGGAAATGGAAAAACAATATAAGGTTGGTATCGTCGGTGCGACCGGCATGGTCGGTCAGCGCTTTGTCACGCTGCTGGAAAATCATCCTTGGTTCAAGCTGACCACGCTGGCCGCTTCCGGCCGCAGCGCCGGAAAGACCTATGAGGAAGCCGTCGGCTCCCGCTGGGCTATGACCACTCCGATGCCCGAAAGCGTCAAGAAGATGGTCGTGCTGGACGCCTCCAAGGTGGAAGAGGTCGCCTCTCAGGTGGACTTCATCTTCTGCGCGGTCAATATGCCCAAGGCCGAGATCAAGGCGCTGGAAGAGGCTTACGCCAAGGCAGAGTGCCCGGTGGTCTCCAACAACAGCGCAAACCGCGGCACCCCGGATGTGCCGATGGTGGTGCCGGAGATCAACGCCGACCACATCGAGATCATTCCGGCCCAGCGCAAGCGTCTGGGCACCAAGCGCGGCTTCATCGCAGTCAAGTCCAACTGCAGCTTGCAGAGCTACGTTCCCGCCCTGCACCCTCTGATGAAGAAGTTCGGCGTCAACAAGGCGCTGGTCTGCACCTATCAGGCCATTTCCGGCGCGGGCAAGACCTTCGACCGGATGCCGGAGATCATCGACAATGTGATTCCCTACATCGGCGGCGAGGAAGAAAAGAGCGAGCAGGAGCCGCTGAAGCTGTGGGGCCACATCGAGGGCGACAAGATCGTCAACGCCGAGAAGCCTGTCATCACAGCGCAGTGCTTCCGCGTCCCCGTTTCGGACGGCCACACCGCTGCTGTCTTCGTGAGCTTTGACAAGAAGCCCACCAAGGAGCAGATCCTCGAAGCATGGGCCAACTTCCGCGGCCCCGCACAGGAGCTGGAGCTGCCCAGCGCACCCAAGCAGTTCCTGCACTACTTCACCGAAAACGATCGTCCCCAGCCCAAGCTGGACCGCAACAC
>ERZ1026866.1302-NODE-1302-length-13183-cov-3.449116_pt1 | contig 13183 bp, 6 predicted proteins | sample MGYA00380163_ERZ1026866 | MGnify/ENA primary metagenome ERZ1026866 (study PRJEB33269, sample SAMEA4719799) | human gut metagenome | biome: human-associated habitat; feature: organic feature; material: feces | place: Cameroon | collected 2013-10 ...
TTTCACTGGCAGTTAAGTCTTTCGGCTGTACCTTTTCCAATGCTTCCACATTGATTTTATAATCTTCCGGATAAAGCATGGCGGTTCTCTTTGCTAATGCCAGTTTTTCCCTGACATTGCCGGAAAGATATTCGTCCGCCATTAAATACTTCGGCTCTATAACATTTCCATAGCCATAAAGCGGATTCAAAAAGATAACACCTTTCAAATCCTGACACAGCGTTTCTTCTGATTTTCCTGAGAGTTCCTGCATATATTCCATGTCGATTCCGGCTTTCTCTCCCATAGAAACAGCAAGTGCTTCACTGGCAGTGTCCACCTTCGTCACTGGTTTGTGTGGCTGGATGGTCCGCTTAAAGAACATATCTGCCTTACGTTCCAACTCTCCATTTTCATTGAGAACTTCCAACGCAGACAACAATGCAAAGGAACTATCATCACTAAAAGCAGAGATATTTGCCCTGCTGTTGATCAGTCCATATTTCTTCGTGTAATTATCATAAAGCGTATTAAGTCTGACCTGTTCTGCACGAATATCTTCATCCGGATACCCTTCCGTCTGTAACTCGATCAGGTTACGGACACAATCACGAACTGCGATCAGTCCTTTGATACGATTCTCTGCGGTTGCTGATACTTCCACTGGATTCATGCGTGAATTTTCCCGAAAATAAATATTATCTTCCACCACCGTATAAGAAAAGTTCCTTACCTCTGGGTTGGCAGGAATAGATCTATCTTCTTCCTCCAGTTCGTCCTCAACTTCATAATCTCTGACCTCTCCATGGATATTTGCCACTGCTTCAGATAAAAGCTCTGACAGGTCAGCATTTTCAAATGGTAAGCAGGTTGCTTCTTCTCCGAAGCGACCACTGACCATTTTCATCTCTCCGAGTATCATTTCGGGGTGCTGCACAAAGTATGCGTTCATCGTAAAACCGTCATCATTTGTACGAAGCTGCACCCAGTCTGGCTCAATATCAATGAGCCTGTCCCGCTTTTGCAGGAACAATATATCCGATACAACTTCTGTTCCGGCATTATCTTTAAACGTATTATTGGGAAGCCTGATTGCTCCCAAAAGGTCCGCTCTCTGTGCAATATATTTTCTGACCGATGAGTTTGTTTTATCCATTGTACCCTTGCTAGTCACAAGAGCCATCACACCACCTGGACGTAATTTATCCAAAGATTTGGCGAAGAAATAATCGTGGATCAGGAAGTTATATTTATCATATCGCTTATCAAGCACCTTAAAATCTCCAAAAGGTACATTTCCGACAACACCATCAAAGAAGCTGTCCGGTACATTGACTTCCTCAAATCCTTGTGCTGCGATGGAAGAATTCTGATATAACTGCTGTGCTATTCCTGCCGAAATCGTATCTAACTCAACACCATAAATCTTTGTGTTTGCCATTGACTCAGGCAACATACCAATAAAGTTACCAATACCGCAGGACGGTTCCAACAGATTTCCTTCCTTAAATCCCATCTGCTCCATTGCCTTATAGATGGCAGTTATCACTTCGGGTGGTGTATAAAAAGCTGTCAGTGTGCTTTCCCTTGCTGCGGTATATTCTTCTGACGAAAGTGCCATGCGAAGTTCTAAAAACTCATCTGCCCACGCTGAATTACGCTCATCAAATGCTTCGGACAAACCACCCCAACCAACATATTTCGACAAAATAATCTGTTCGGCAGGTGTAGCAAAGCGGTTCTCAGCTTCACACTCTTTTAGCACCCTGATTGCTTCCATATTTCTGTGAAAGCGTTCCTTTTGTCCGGCTAGTTCGACCGGATGATTTCTAAGGTCAAACGTATTTCTCTCTGCAAGCGGAATATCCGGGTGCAAGTCAAAGCTTCTGACTTTGCTCCTTTTCTTCTCCCACTGCGGTTTAATCGGTTCCGGCTCAACCGTCTTGGCACTGAGTTCATTGATCAGTCCCTCTAATTCTTTTCCCTGCTCGGCTGTAACTTCTTCTCTGTCTATATCCTTTAAGTAATCAAGAATGTTACTTACCTCATCCGGACTTTGGAGTAAATCTCTTGTATTTTCGATGACTTCCTCATCCGTCTCATTGACTTCTACGTTATCCTGATATCCAAAATAATCATAGTCTTTCATAAACAGCGTAAGTCTTGTCGCTAAGTCCGGTAAGCCATCAACCTGTGCTACTTCCCTCGGTGTTTTAGATTCCAACACCCTCTCAAGCTGTTCATCCGTAATGGAAGTCAGATCATCAAAGTCCAGATATACAAGTGCAGATTCAATCATATCCTCTAATGAGCTGTATCTTGTGCTTTCAATCAACTTACCATCAAGATATTGGTCTATACTAAAATCTACAAGATTGGCATTTACCTGTATCGGTATCTCATCATCCGTGACTGTCGTAAATGCAATGCCGACTTCTTTCAGATTGCTAAAATCTGCGTCCGAACCATATTCATTCTGACAAAATTCATTGATGATTTCCTTTGCCTGCTCCAACAGTTCTGATGATACCGTTTTCTGATCTGGTACTTTCAGATGGTCATTCATCGGATTTTCCCGCACTTTCTCATCAAATTCAATACGGGTAAATTCCTTATTGAACAATGGCATTTCCGTATCATACAGCATGACTCTCTCATCATCAAAAGATAAGATTTCATATTCAGAAGCTCCAATATACACAGTATCGCCAAGATGATACTCATAATGTTCTGCTGAAACCTCCTCTGCCTCCTGTTCCAGTGTTTCCTTTGGATCAGTCGAAAGGATTTGACGATTCTTTCTTTTCTCCTCCAATTCTGCCCGTCTAGCTTCCTGTTCTTCAAGCCACTTAGGATAACGCTCTTTTTCCTTTGGATTTAAGTATCTGTCCATCCGTATCAGTTCCCCGATACGTTTTTCTACCTGCGTCCATTTGAGTGTCATTTTCTCAGCATCTTCGCCATACCCTCTGGAAAGATTGATACCTTTTCCATCATGCAATTCTTGTATGCCTGTGCCGATAATAATCGGATAAGAACCTCCCCAGCCATATTCATTTTTCAGAAAATCTACATTTTCTTTTGCGGATAAGCTCTTTTCAAACTGCTCATAAATCCGCATTTTTCCATTAGAGATACCACTTCCCTGCGTCAGGACTGTATCTATAATCTCCTGTGAAAAAGAAAAGGCAGAGGTTTTTTCTGCCCCTGCCTGTCCGTCTAAAATAAAACTTAGCTGCCCATCCATTGACGGTAACGGTTTGATTTTATCATTTAATTCTCCGAGCAATCGCATTGCTTCAAAGTGCCTTGCAATCACACCCCAATCATAATAGCTCTGCTTCGTTCTGCTCTCATAATGACCTTCCCAAAGATGCAATACATTCTGAAATGTCTTGTATCCAACAGTCCTTCCATCTTCTAATGTCAGTTCCGTATAGTCATGATTAAAAATGCTCTTGATAAACTCCGTCCGTTCCGCATTATCCAGTGTCCTCTCATAAAAATCTTTGATTTCATTAAGAGATGCTGACAAATGCGGTGTTATCCGGAGTATTTCGTTAATATCTTTATCACTGCCAAAGAAAGGAAGGCTCTTATCTTCATGGCTTCGATCATAATACTCTAAACGTAAATGACCTGTGCTTTCACGATCTCCTGAGCCGAGTTCCTGATGTTGTTCATCAGCCGAACCCAGTGCATCATGTCGTCTGCTTTCATCTGTTCGGTCAATCCCTCCCTGGCTGCCATCTCCCGCACCAGTGTTTCCTCCAGTTCGCTCGCCCTCTGCTGTACCTCCGACAAATGCTTTGTCAGGATTCCTTTCGTCAGGAGATTGTAATACTGGACTCTGTGCTGTTCCTTGAGAAATATTCTCCTCATCTGTGACCATTTGCCCACCACCGGCTCCGGCTGTTCTGGCAAGATCAGATTCGGAAGGTTGTAATCCCCGACCATCGTGTATGTGATCTCGTTCATTCTTACCGCTCCTTTCGGTTGTATTTTCATCCCTATTGTATTCAGATTTTCTATCCGCTTCAATGATGCGATTGTTCCGGCTGAGTGCCCGAATGGTTTTGGATATTTCCGAAAGTCCCATCTCTGCAATATCACTTGTAGCAAAACCGAGAGCGTTTAATGTTTCCTGCGTATTAAAGTTTGTGACATCTCTGAAATCTTCTGCTTCAAAATATTCTCCCACATTGATTCCCAGTCGTGTCATCATCATATATGCCACGCTGTTTGTCACAAGTTTTTTATAGATGGTAGTGATCATCCCCTCATCCAGTCCTGCAAGGAAACTGTTATCTGCAACATAAAGTAAATCCTGCAAATAATCCGGGAGATTATCTTCTGCGGCATTCTGTGCAGCACTCATTATAGCGTCCGAAAGAACACTTTTATAAGTCAGTTGTCCGAACGTATTTTCCAGTGTTTCGATGACTTCTTCTGTATATTCCTCCTGCATATCCCAAAGTGGAACCGGACGGGAATATCTTCCCTCATGTGTGTCGGAAATATCAAAGTAATGAGTTAATCTCTGTGTCTTTCGGTCCTCATCAACAAAAACTGCAATACCTCTAGCTCCACGATTTACCCATCGACCAAAATTTCTGTTCCAACGCTCGATTTCAAGTACCGCAATAGCGTCAGGACGCTGTGCATAGATCAGCAACTGCTCATCATATCGCAGCTTATAATTCCGGCAGGCAGACTGCAAAAAGTTCTGCCAGTTCTGTGGATTCGCAACTACTGTTTTGCAAGTCCGGTCATAGAGTTCCGAGATCAGATTGTATTTTCTTGCCACTTACCTTGCACCTCCTGTCGTTTCTGTATCTTCTGATCGTCTGGCATCGTTACTGCGAAGTCTGCTGTTCATCAGCACCACCTCCCAAATAAGAAAACAGCTTATTAGCTTTGGTTTCTTTCTGAAATTCAATGATCAATGCCATATCCGGTATCGTAATCCCTGGGATTTTCAAAATGCTTTCCATGTCGAGCTGTTGTAACTTCTTTTCCGTATTACAGCCGAAATCGAAAAGTTTGGTCAGAAGTTTGATCTTCTGCTGAAATGCTGATTTATCTTTCATGGTCCATCCTCCTCGCTACTTTCTTGCGTAATCGGTATATAACTTCTGCATTTTCTTCCTGTTTCTCCGATATTCAGGCAGACACCCTAACTCTGGATGCGTTGCCTGTATCTTCTGTCTTGTTCTTCTGATGCTTTCAAAATGTGGCAATTTCAACTCTCTGTAATGTTTCATGACCACTTCAAAAGGCATCTTTCCTATTGGATTTTCATTATTGGAATAACTGTTGCAGACAAGAAGATAAAGCACCATGTCGTCACTACGGGACTGTGTATTTGACTCAAGCACAGAGAGAACTCTGTCCTCAATCTTCTCTAACTGGTTCATTTTGACCTCCTTGCTCAAAAGCAAAGGGCGGATTGCTCCGCCCCCGCTTCAAGTTATTTATTTTTTCTGTTTTTCTTCTGTAAGAAAAGAAAGCCGCCGATGATAAAGGCGACCAATACGACTGCTACGATTGTCTTTGCGTCCATTATTCATTGCCCTCCTTTTTCTTCTTTCTCTTGGAAGCAATGACTGTTGCCGCAATTCCCGCTGCGGAAAGACCTGCAAGAACCATCCAAAGACCGGTTCTGCTGTCATCGCCTGTTTTTGGTGTATCACGAAGTTCATTGTGCATTTCAATCTCTACTGTTGAGTCTGCCTGCACAGTAATCTTCTTATCGGCTGGTAAGATATATCCGGCAGATACATTGTCACTGACCTCAGAAACGGTGTATTCTCCGATACGAAGTCCTTCCACAAAGATTTCTCCGTTCTTGTCAGTAGTAAATGTGCTGTCATAACCATTAACACCTGTGATACGGAATGTGAAACCTTCTACTTTACCGTCAGAAGATGTCTTTTTGATTTTCAGATTACCTTTCATCGCCTGATTGATAAAGCCAACACCTGCTTTATTTTCCACGTCATAAGTCTTTTCATCCTCAGTAATGGATACGGAATAAACACCCTCATCAAGAACAAATCCTTCTGGGGCTTTTGTCTCTTTTACAAGATATTTTCCGTAAAGCAGCTCCTTGATTTCATAAATGCCGACAGAAGTTTCTTCCAGATTTCCAACAAGCTCATCTTTGTCGTCCAGTTTTCCGTCGCCATTGACATCTTTGTAGACTTCAAAAGTGGCTCCTGTCAGCTTATTATCCGGATAATCTGCATCCACCTTTGTGAGTCGGATATTGCCATGGATATATTCATTTGTGATTTCCGCTTCAATGACCTGCTCATTCCGATCAATAGTGACTGCATGAGCTGTTCCATCAAGGACAAATCCTTCCGGTGCTTCGATTTCTTTGACAATCCAGTTACCATATGGCACTTTCTTAAATGCGAAGCTGCCATCTTCTCCGGATTTCACAGTCATAAAAGCATGTTCTGCTGTAAATTCTGTTTCATCAGCTTTAAAGATTCCGATTACTGCACCTGCAAGTGCTTCTCCGTTTTCATCCACTTTCTTACCTGATACAGAACCATAGATCAGTTTGTTTTCAATCGGTTTCCCGTCATTGACTTTGATTTCAACTGTTTCAGTATCCTGTCCGGCATAATCAAATGTGAATGCATACTGCTCATCATTCAGGATATAATGTTCATCCGTTGCTATCTCTTTGATATAGTAGCTGCCAAACGGAAGGTCTGTCGCTACTGTCGCAGTACCATCCTCCGCAAGTCCGATGATTTCGATCAGTCCGTCTGCCGGAATAACTGTACCGCTTTCTGATACAATGTCCTCTTTCGCATAAAGTCCGAAGCTGATATTTTTCAGTTCATCATTCTTGCCGATTCCAAATGTTTCATCCTGTTCAAGCACTTTTTCAAGGGAAATCTTCACTTTCTGTCTTTCGTTATAGAAGCTTGTGGCAGTTTCTGTTACTGCAACCTCCTGTCCGGCATAAGTGAGTTCTACCTGATGTCCATCTTTATTGATGACCATGCCTTCCGGTGCTTTTGTCTCTGTTACGGTATATTTACCCAGATAAAGCTCCTTGCTCTTTGCAGTACCTTCTTCGTCTGTTGTGATCATATCAACAACATCTCCTTTTTGGTATCGGAGTGTTCCATCCGGCGTTACCACATCTTCGTCTGCTGTGATTTCATAAGTTGCCCCTGTAAGACCTTTCACTTTGTATACCGGCTGATAGATCACATCTTTGCCTTCCGCTCCGGATACGTTCACACCAAAGAATACCTCTCCTGTTTTTTCCACAGAAATCGTACCCTTCTGAGCCATGTTTGGCTTCTCAACCTTAACCAATTTAATCGTGCCCTCCTGTGTTGCATTTTCTTCTGTCACATCAAATGATACCGGTGTACTGTCAAGCACATAGCCATAAGGAGCCTGAACCTCAACAAGCGAATATCCCTTGCTATACTCCAATTTTTCCGGTGTTACAAGCTGACCGTCTGCATCTGTATAGAAGGTGTCGATGGTTGTCGGTGTCGGATAAGTAAAGATCATAGTTACCTTATTTCCTGCCGGATCGTAAATCTGAAATCCTGCACCTGCATATGGAATGGTTTTACCTGTTTCCGCATCCTTTTTGACCACTTTGATAAAGCTTTCAAAATTTGCATTGTTGATGAGGTAACGATAAGTCTGTCCATCTTTGGAAATGAACACATCAAAATCACTCATCAGCTCTCTGCCTTCCCATCCTTTTGTCTGATGGACGGTATAAACACCGTATGGCATATCTTTTGACTGAGCAAATCCATTCTCATCGCATACAAGTGTATCTCTCTCATCTTCTTCGGCTGCGTCATAGCTTCCGGAAGATTTCAGATAAACTTTAAACTCTGCACCTTTTTCCGGTGTTTCAATCTTGGTTTCTCCGTCATCAGTATGCTTGATAACAGCAATATTTCCTTTCATGACCTGTTCAGTTACATCATTGGCAGTCAGATTGTGTTCCACTTCATAGAGTTTCGGGTCCGCTCCAACTTTGTGAATAGTCTTATCAAGCAAATATCCTTCAGACGGTGTGATTTCTCTGACTGTCCAATCGGTATCGCAGATATATTCTTTCGTTGTAAACTGCCCATTCGCATCGGTCACATATTTATCTACCAGTGTTTCGCCTTTGTAGATACCATAAACCGCACCTGCAAGTGTAGCATCTCCCTGTGCTGTGCCTTCTTCCTTGTCGCTCTTGGTAACAGTGACTGTAAATTTCTTCAAAATGTTACTGAAATCACGCTTTGTCACAGACTTCCACTGAATAGGTGCTGTCTGATTCTCCGGTACAACATAGCGTACCTCTGTATCTACTTCTTCTACGGTATACGGTTCACTTCCGCTGATCAGCACATCTTTGAAAGTTGCTACTCCGTTTGCGTCTGTCACTGCATACTGATCAACTGCGATGCCTGCAAGGGAAGTACCATAAAGATGGAATTTCACACCCTCAACAAGGTTATCTTCTGAGGATTTCACAACCTGAAGGTCGCCCCTTTTCAGAACATTGTTAAAGTTTACAGTTGCCACCTGTCCTGCAACAACGGTAACTCTATGTGTTTCTTGCGGCACATATTTGTCAATGGACTGTTCTGTTACGGTATAGACACCCGGCATCAGATTATCAAGCTGGAACTTACCGCCATTCGCTGTCGTTACTGTCTGGTTGATACCATTACCGGAAATCGTGAAGTTGATACCGTCTACCTTTCCGTCCTCACTGGTCTTGACGATCTGGCATGAACCATAGCTGACCTTCATCTTCACATAGCCACTGACCGGATCGCCAACTTCCTGTGCATAGGAAACAACGTCCTGCACACTGGAACCTGTACCATGTTTCCCCTCGGACCACACAACCACACCTCTGCGTACAGAGTTTTTCTTGCTGGCAGTGATCGTAAAGGCATCGCTTGGTGCTTTCTCCATAGATACTGTCAGCTTATTCCCATTTGTAGAAAAGGAAACCCCACTGATACTTGCACTGAAGCTGTAATTAGAGAGTACGTTATTCGCATCTGTCAGTGTCGTTGTGTATTTGCTTCCATCCCACTCCAGTTCCAGTGTTTTTGCTGAACCAGCGGAACGGTTACAGAAACTCGGCACGACCGTATGTTTCTGAATGCTCGCTACCATTGAGTCATAGTAGCTGAAAATCTTACTGCGAAGTGGGTGTGCGGCATTGACCACATCTTTGACATTGCTGCAACCACTCGCTGCTTTGTGATTAAAGTTTGCGTCACGTTCTCCAACGATGGTTTCCCAGATCAAAAGCTGTGTCGCATAGGCATGGGCGATACTGTTTGCGGCAGCTTCATTCTGTGAACGCCAGCTTGTGGAAATCGTTCCACGATAACCGTACTGTAAGATTCGACCGATATACTGTCTGATCTCATCTCCGGAAATAACGCCATTTGCCTGAATGTTATTGAAATAGTTTTCATCATACTGGGTCATAGACTGCCCCATACTCAGATGCACACCCGGTTCAATACAATAGCCAACATTACCTGAAAAAGAACCAATTGCCTTCAGGTTGGTATGCGTGGCACTGCCTGTATGCCATCCATTTTTCAGTGTCAGGTTATTGTATCCCCATACACCATCGTAATTCGCATCGCCATCACGAGGGAAATCGACCATATACACGTTGGTCTTTTCCCCGGCTGCGGCAAAAGCAGTATTCGCTCCTACGCCCATAAAGGCGGTAAGGCTGAGAACTGTTGCCATCACAAACGAAACAGCCCTCTTGATTTTTAATTTTGCCATTCGTTTTTCCTCCTTAAACGAAACGAACGCACCGGTTATCCACAGTGCGTCCAACTTTTATTGCATTTTTATCCCTGTTGTTCTTCCAATACCTGCCGAAGAAGAAAGCTAAATTTTTATCGTACCAGAACCTCCTGTACTTTTCCAACTGTACGACTGGTTCTTATAGATAACCATAACTTTATGAGATAGTTATAAATATGGAGATAGAATATATATTTTCAGCAGGTAAACTGTAGGTTATAGGGGGTAGAGTGTGAGAAGGGGGGAACGATAAGCATTATCTGCTGTCACGGTCTGCCCTCTGCCTTAAATACTTGTTGTAATGCTCCAATGCCTTGCAGATAAAGTCCTCCCTCTGGCTGATCTTGATACTTTTCGGAATAAACTTCTCTACTCGGTCCATACTCAGCATTATCTTTTCTTTCTGATTTGGCTTCTCCTCCGACATGATTGTCTGAATAACTTCGGTTGTGAGTTTCCCTTCCTCAAAAAACTTTCGCATACGAATGGTCTGATCGTGTGACGGTGTTGCGTCGTTCATATCAATCTCATCAACAACATCTCGCTGACAATCCTCGTCAAGATACGACAATTCCACTGCCGGACGCATTTTGATTCGCCCCTGGTCAACAAATTCAAGCAGTTCAGGGACAAGGTTAGTAAGGCGAACATAACGCTGAATTTGCGTTTTACTATCGTCGGATTTATCGGCTAAAAGCATTACTGATTTTGTCCCCTCCAACTTGTGCCCCAGTGGGTCACAAGTTAAATCTGTTCGTTGTCCCTGTCTTTTCATGGCATCCAAACGCATTTTGTACGCAAAAGCTTTTTCAGAAGGCAGTATCTGTGACCTCTGAAAATTACTCTCCACCATCAAAATCGTGGCTTCATCTCTGCTCATATCCACAACTTCACAACGAAGTGTTTGAAAACCTGCCAGTTCACAGGCTCGTTTTCTTCTATGACCAGATATGAGTTCGTATCTCCCATCTTCCTTCTGTCTGACTGTTGCCGGAGTAATAACCCCTCTGTCCCTGATACTCTCTATAAGCTGTAACATATCTTCATCATCCCTGACTTTAAAAGGATGATCTGGGAAATCGTCAATCAGCCCCAATGGAATATCCCGGATTTTGGAAAGCTTTTCTTCTTCTCTCTGAGCCTGCGTGGTAAACAGGTCATCGAGCTTCGTGAGCGTGAAGTCGCTCTTTCTTCCTGCCATCTGCTAACACCTCCTTCGTGAATGTGGTGTAAGCCTTTGACACCGTACTGCGTGGCTCATAACCATAAATGCTCTTGCCTTTTGAAGAAGCTTCTGCGGCTTTTACTCCGATTGGGATAGATGTCCGGTACATCTTAATATGATTCCCGAAGTTTTCCCTCAGAGCTTCCACCGTACTTTTAGCAAGATTAGTCCGACTGTCTACGAGAGTCAGAAGTATTCCATCAATCTTAATATCCGGATTGATATACTTCTTTACCCTTGAAATCGTCTGCACGAGCTGCGTCATTCCTTTTGCTGGCAGATATTGAGCCTGAACCGGAATAATCACACTGTCTGCCGCCGAAAGAGCATTGAGTGTTACCATACTAAGCGATGGCATACAGTCGATCACGACAAAATCATATCTGTCTTTAATCTGATTCAAGTAATTTTTCATCGTGGTTTCTCTGCTCATGGCATTCATCAGGTTATACTCCATTGCTGAAAGCTCAAGGTTTGCTGGAATAAGATCAACTCCTTCATCATGGTGCAGGATTCCAACCATCGGGTCATTCATCGTTTCATTCATCACATCTGTTAATTTCGTTGCAAGCGTGATACCCAGACTGTCCGTATCCTGCCACCCCAGACAAGTGGTTAAATCTCCCTGTGGATCTGCATCAACAAGTAATACTTTCTTTCCCTGCATTGCAAGACCGATTCCGAGATTGACCGAAGTGGTGGTCTTTCCTACTCCACCTTTCTGATTGCAGATGGCAATCGTTTTGCAGTTTGACACTTCTTGCGTCCTCCTTTCCTGAATATTCATAGCCATTCTAGAATGACTATGTACCTGACCGTTTCATTTCCTAAACGGTCGTGGCAACATTTGTTCTCAACACCCCTTGCCGAGCGTATCGCTCATGGGAAGCCACTAAGGAACAGACTGCTGATCTGTATCATAGGATTCTAACCTCTGCCGGGTACTCCGCCAGCTCCTTAGAGAAGTATCATTATCTTTCTGACTGTCATCGCCATGTCAGGAGCAACCTGACACTCATACCGGGAGTTCTCGCTGTTCTGCATCCACAAAAGTTATGGCGTACCCGATAAGGTGGCTATCATCAGAATTAACGTCTTAGTGACCTGTATATTCAGTTTTGAATTTCAAAGGAAGGCGTTCCATTTTTGTTGATTGGAATTACTCCCTTCACTTATTTGGAATTGCTCAGGCTTTTGACACCCTATTTTTTATAAACTTTTTTAATTATTTTTTTTGAGAGAGTTTTTAGAACAATAGATAAGTAGAAAAAGCTTCAAATCCCGTGTATAATTAAGAGGTAAAGCTAGAGACAAATCGGTATTTGCAGAAGGGACTATGTTCTTATTATGAAAATATTTGAGTGGAACATTGGAATGGCAGCAACTATTCCAAGTAATAGCAATCGCCGGCTAAATGGATGGATTGTTGATGAGATAACCAAAGGTGGACCAGATTGTATTGTTTTAACGGAATTTGTCGTTTCTCCAGGAATAGATTATTTTATCGGAAAACTTGAAGAATTGAATTATCATTGGTTTATATCTAACTCTACAAAAGAAAATGGAATCTTGATTGCGTTAAAGAAAGATACGTTTGATTTTAAGAATACGTTTGATTACAAAAAAAATACCGTGATAAAAAGTGAGGCATTAGCCGGAACAAATTTACCTGATTTTTATGAAATTCAAGTTAAGTGGAACAAAAGGATTTTATCAATTATAGGAGCACGAATTAAAGTTCGTTTAGAAACAGAAGGTAAAAAAGCATTTACGAAAGATCAATTTGATGCATTAGATGAATATTTGAACAACATTAGTCATGATGTGATTTGTATTGGGGATTTTAATGCATTTTGGGGAAATAGATGGAATACAAATGAAAACACTACTTTACCGAATGTAAGTAATAAGTATTATTTATTTACCCCAAAGTATAAAAAAGATGATTGGTGGTCATATGTTCAACCAAATGGTAGCAAGGTTCAACTGGATCATATGATAACAAACATAAATTTAGCACATGTAGATGTAGTATACGATTGGAGTTTTATATCAAATCCAATGTATGGTTCAAATATAAAAAAAGAAACACCTAATAAAATAAAGGGATTACCAGATCATGCAATATTAAAAGTTATTTGG
>ERZ1026866.1303-NODE-1303-length-13177-cov-10.126429_pt1 | contig 13177 bp, 11 predicted proteins | sample MGYA00380163_ERZ1026866 | MGnify/ENA primary metagenome ERZ1026866 (study PRJEB33269, sample SAMEA4719799) | human gut metagenome | biome: human-associated habitat; feature: organic feature; material: feces | place: Cameroon | collected 2013-10 ...
ATTTTTAAATCACAGGAAAAGCTAAAATGAGTGATTTTTCTTTCAGTTTTAAAAACGATAATAACGATCAAATTACAGTTAATGTAATTGATAACAATGATCTTGAAATTTTAAAAAATAACATCAATGTTTTTAATTTTAATGAATATCTAAACAGCACTCCTGCTGAAGAAGTTTTTGATGATTTTGATTACATTGATACTGACTATGGTTCAGGTGGTGGTGACACAACTGTTTTAGGCTTTTTAAACAAATTTCTTATTGGTTCTTTTGCAGCCAATAATCAAATCTTTAATTTTGATTATGCTAATTCTAAAAATGTTTTTACTGGTGCTGAATTAAAATCACTGTTAAAAAATAATTTAATTAAAATTGCTTCTAATTTAAATAGCAACTCTACACAAGAAAAAAAGCTTTTCAGTGAAATTGCTGATAATGAACTTTTAACTCGTGAAGAAAATAAACAGCTTTCTAATAACAATATCATTGTTTTAGATACTGAAACTACAGGTTTAAATGAAAATGCTCAGGTTTTACAACTTTCAATTATAGATGGCAGTGGAAAAACACTTTTTAATGAGTATGTTAAGCCAGAAGGTGTTCAGGGGTGGGAACAGGCTCAAAAGGTAAATCATATCAGCCCTGAGATGGTTGCTAATAAAAAATCTTTAAAAGCTTACGAAAAAGAAATTACAGCTATTCTCAATAAAGCAGATTATATTGTTGGATACAATGTTGCGTATGATCTGAGATTACTACAGCAGAGTGGGATTAAACTTCCAGATAATACAATCAGTAAATCTGTTGATGTAATGAAAGCCTTTTCCTTATTAAAGCCTGTTTACGTTCCTTTTGGTAATTATGTAAATTACTTTACATCCCTTGCAAAATGTTCTGAATATTTTAAATATAAACCTGATGACAACGCTAATTTTCATAATTCATTGGAAGACTGTAAAGCAACTTTAGCCTGTTTTAACGGTATCATGTACAACAGTACTGACAGTTCAACTTTAAAACCTAATATTTCTGAAAATGACTTGGAGTATTCTAAAAATAATTATTTCTCTTCAAACGAATATATAGAAAAACTTAATAATAGAAATCATGAATTGTTAGTTGATGCAGATCTACGTTTATGTTTTTATAATAAAGGTCAAGACTTTTCTTTATTTCAGAATAATCAGATGAAGTTTAATCTTCATTCTTATTTAAAACATACTCCTTTAGATCAAATTGCTTTTGTTTTTGATAATTTTGCTTGGGGAACTAAATATTCAGAAGAATTTGTAACCCATTATTCCCATGAAAATAATCTTGTTACATTAGATGATACCTTTTTTAATGTTGTTGAAAATACAACTGCTCATCCTAGAATTACAGAAGATGATTTTAAAGAAATTGTTAAAGCAACTTTACTAAGCATGGCAGAAAATCTAGATGTTTACACTTTAGAAGATGCTTTTACTGATTCTCCTTATTTTGACTGCACAAAAATCTTACAAGATAAATTTGATAAAGTTCATGATCATTTTCCTGATTTAACCAAACTTCCTGAACAGGATTTCAACAAAATCTCTTTAGCCTATACCTTATTTACTAATAATCAGTATGGTGATTTACATTCATGCAAAAATCATGAAGATCTGCTTTCTTTTGTAGCTAAATTTAACAAAGATGATTATTCTCAGCTCTGTCATTTTATTTCAGATCATAATTATGATGATAAGCTTGAAGAAATATTAAAGCATGAGCCTAAACTTGATGTAGTAAAAACTAAAAATCTTCATGAAAAGAAAAGTCCTTCTGTTTCAACTCCTGAAAAATCAAAATCTAGTGGTATGAAAATTTAACGAGGTAAAAAAATATGAAATTTTATGCTCCTGAAAATTTAGATTTGAATAAATTATCTGCGCCTTTAGCTCATAAAGTAATTAATTTCTTTGTTGATAAAATTAAGGAATTAAAACATCAAGAAGACATAAATAACTGTAATAATTTTGAGCAATTTGTTCTTGATGATTTTGATCATATTGAAGATACATTTCTTGTAAGTGCAAAAGAATTTAATACCGAAAAATATAAGAATTTGAATTTAAATGAACTGACTCCTGAATTAAAAAATCTTATATCCTATGAAATTCATTATTTTCTAAAAGATGCAGATGATGATTTGCAAAAAGAATTAGAACCATTTATTCAATCATCAGAACCAACTGAAAATTATTACTACTACAACGGAAACAATGGAAGAATTGAAATACTTTCTGCTGATGAACTTGAGTATGATACTGATAGTCTTAGAGGCAAATACATTATCAACGGTAATGAGATTTTAAATGGAAGTAGCAGAGCACATCCACGCTCACATAATTCTTTTGATGTTTTTAAAATCTTAGATACTTGTAAAGAAGCAGAACAGTTCATTCTTGATCAAATTAATGATAATTATGATGCTTCTGGTGTTGATTGTTGCATTACTTCTTCTCCTGAAGAGATGAAAGATTACCTGAAAGCTACTATTTTAGACAGTATGGATGAACCTGATGAAGAAATTCAAGAATATTACAATAACCTTATTAAAGAATTTGACGATGATTTAAAAAAGTTGAATCAACCTGAAAATCAAGCTCAATCTGATAATCAAGGAAAAGGTTTTAAAAGATAATTCATTGAGGTAAGTTTTTTTTATAGAGATTTTAATTATGAAATATTTATACAACGATAACTTTGAAGAAAAATTTAAAATTGAAAAAACGTTCTTATAATTTTGAGGTGAAAATGGCAATTTTTAGTTTTGATGAAAAGAATGAAAATGTTACAAGAGACGATGCGGTGATTTTACATGTTGATAATTTTGTAAATAACACCTCAGCAAATAAGCTCTGTGACATCATGAATCAGTATGCTTTAGACTGTAAAGCTCCTGGTTATAACGAATATGTGGCTAAAGTTTATGAGAATAATACCTATTTGCTTGATGCAGAGTATTTTAATCTTGGAGAAATGCTTTTTACTACTAATCAAGATAAAATTCTTAATGCTGATGATTCTGATAAACATAAAGATGATGAAGACTATGAATTTTATGATGAAAATTTTTCTAAAGGATATTTTCAGTTTAATGAGAATGATTTTAAAGATATTGTTAAAAATCAAATCATAGACTTTTTGAATTTTTACAATGAAACTGATTCCTGCTCGCAGGAGGAATTTCTTGATTTCTTAGATCATTTAATTCCAGAAAAACTAAGAAAGAAACTTGATAAGTTGAATGATCAGAAGTCTGTCAATAAGACAGGTTATCATAGATGATTTTTGAATTGTATCTTAAGTGAAGGAATAAATTATGAGTAATTCTGTTTTAACTAAAGAAGATTTAACAAATCTTTTTAAAGAATATTTTGAAGATAATGCAATATTAGGTAATGATCATAAATACCATATTGATTTACATACTGATGATTCAACACAATCATATTTAAATGAAGGTGTTCTTGAAGATCTTGTCCGAAAAGCTAAAAAACAATCTGATTTAGCTCAAAGTTCAATTGATGACATTGCAAATGAAATCTTAGGTGAAGATATTTCTAATTATGAAAATTATGCAATTTCTGATTTTGAACATAATTTTCTTGCAACTAAAGGAATAAGCTCTGATCTGATTGATAATGATCTCGATTTATATTCTGAATTTTTCGAGTTTGTTGATGATAATTGTATTTTTGACAGCGATATAGATCAATATATTGATGATCATGAAGTTTCTTTAACAGTTATTTTAGATAATGGCGATCGTAATTATGAATATTCATCTATTCCAATGTTGCAAACACTTAATGATGAAGATTTAGATTTAACTAATGGTTTAACCATGCTTGCAAATTCTCAAGGTATTTCTACACCTGATTTTATTAAATACATGAAAGATCCTGATCTTATTCCTCAAGATCATTCTGCTAAAAGCAAATTTTTAAATTCAGTTTATAAAGAGTTGTTTAATTATGATTCTTCTTTGAATTTTGCAGCTGTTGGACTTTGTTTTAAAACTACAATCAAAAATTTGGTAACTCTTTTAAGTCAGCAAAAACTGGAAGAAAAGTGTTTAAATGAGTTAGAGCCTGAATCTTATCAGGGAAATTCTTATTTCACTCTTGATCCAAAATTAACTCATTGTTGTCTTTATGATCCTATCAATGGAGGTGGTCCTTTAGGTTTTGAAATTGAACTTTCTAATCCTGTAAAAATACCTTTAGCAAATGCTCTTATTGATTTCTTTGATGGTAAAAGTATCTCATCATGTTATACAGTAGCTCAAATTGCACGTGAAGATGAATTAAACAGAGAATATGTTCAAGATGTACTTAAAGAACAACCTTGTCATCTAATGAATGACGATGAAATAAAGAAAGCAGAAGGAAACTTGCTTGCTTATAATCGAGCAAAAAATAAAGTTCAGGGAAAGGGTAGATTGAGGTAAATTATTATGTCTGAAAAATTTGATGATTATGAAATCCAGGAAGGTTGTACAGTTCAACCTCAAAATAAAGAAGAATTGGTTAACATTATTAGGGATGCAATTGTAACTTATGGAAAAGAAGTTGATTTAAACTTCATTGATACATCTAAAATAACAGATATGAGTTATTTGTTTGCTAGTCCCTTTCCTCCACTCTTTTCTTCTGATTATTTTTCAGGATATGGATTTGATAATTTTAATGGAAACATCAGTAAGTGGGATGTATCAAATGTAAAAGACATGTCTTATATGTTCCTTGATAATTTTGAATTTAACCAACCTCTAAATGATTGGGATGTATCTCATGTAACTAATATGTATTGTATGTTTGGTGATGCTGAATCTTTTAATCAGCCTTTAGACCAGTGGGATGTTTCTAATGTAACTGAAATGGAAAATATGTTTTGTGGGGCAAAAAACTTTAATCAGCCTTTAGATAAATGGAATGTTTCTAATGTAAAAAACATGTCTAGAATGTTTGCTTACTCTTCTTTTAATCAACCTCTAGATAAATGGAATGTGTCAAATGTTACTTCCATGGTAGGTATGTTTGATCATAATAAAGCTTTTAATCAGCCATTAGATAAATGGAATACTAAAAATTTAGAAGATTCTGCATTAATGTTTGTAGGTGCTAATAGTTTTAATCAAAATTTAAGTTCTTGGAATTCTAATAAAATTTCTGATTGTCGTGGCATGTTTAAAGATGCCAAAAATTTTGATAGTGAAATTCCATCATTTGATAATTTTGAGTTTTCAAGTTTTGCTGATAAATGTAAGCATTTATGTTTATCAGATAAATATATAGAAAAACATGATACTCAGTCTTTAAGAAGGGTAGCTAAGGCTACTAAATTTTGTCGTTAGTTTATGTTTAGGAGTTATAAATGAAAAAAATTGTTGATTATGAACTTCAAGATGGTTGTACCGTTCAACCTCAGACTAAAAAAGAGCTGGTTGATACTATTAAAAGAACCTGTAAAAGAAAAGGTTGGAATTGCGATCTTAATTTTATAGATACATCTAAAATTACTGATATGTCTCGTTTATTTGCAAATATTCCAACCTGTTATGGTGGTTATGGCTTTAGAAAATTTAACTGTGACATCAGCAAATGGAACGTATCTAATGTTAAAAACATGGATTGTATGTTCAGTGGTGCTAAAAAATTCAATCAACCATTAAACGATTGGAACACTTCTAATGTAGAATCAATGAATTATATGTTTTTTGATGCAATATCATTTAATCAACCTATAGAAAATTGGGATGTTTCTAAGGTAACTACAATGCATTATATGTTTGGTTATGCTAAAAATTTTAATCAACCTCTAGATAAATGGAATGTATCTAAAGTTAAATCAATGAAAGGTATGTTCGCACATGCTAAAAATTTTAACCAACCTATAGAAAATTGGGATGTTTCGAATGTATCTAGTATGTGTAGTATGTTTAAAAATGCTATTTCTTTTAACCATCCATTAGAAAAATGGAATGTATCTAATGTTGAAATAATGAGTCACATGTTTGAAGAAGCTAAAAATTTCAATCAACCATTAAATAACTGGAATACCTCAAAAGTAACTTCCATGTCTCGCATGTTCAAGAAAGCAATTTCTTTTAATCAGCCATTAGATGAATGGGATACTAAAAGTGTAAATAAATACCTTGGTCCCACTGATATGTTTAAATTTGCTGAAAATTTCGACAATAAAATTCCAACTTTTAAAAATTTAGAGACTAAACACTTTAATAATTTATGCTTTTTATTAGGTTTATCTCATAAATATGCTGAAAAACATCAGCACGACTTTTAATTGTTATGGTTAAAAAAACGTAGCCAAGGCTACTAAATGTTGTCGTTAGCTTATTTTATGGAGTTAAAATGAAAGATTTTGTTGACTATCAAGACTTATGTTATGGTCTAAAAAAAGTATTTGCCGAAGATTTTAATAAAAATCTTTTACCTCAGGTGACATCTGATCCTAATCTAAAATTAGAACCTGAAAATGTAAGATTTGCTGTAGGTCCTTTTTTAGATAAATTTTTTGGTCCTAATACTAAGGTTTCTTTATTGACTGAATTATATCCAATTTATGAACCAGAAAAACTTATAGATAGTGTGGTTAATGGAATTTCTTTAGAAGAAGCAGCTTCTTTAGATAAAGATATAACTTTAAATAAATTCATGGGGGAATATTCAGTTACCAGCGTTCCTTTTTACGCTCGTACTAATAAAGAAATCGCTTATAAAATCAAAGATAATTTAGAAAAGCTTTCTTCTGGTAATTTTACTAAGGAGGATATTGAAACTTTTACTGTTGTAAATCATCTGTGTGATGTTATGCGTGCAGATTTAACCTCAATGATAAACGGAACTGATAAGGCAATTGATCTAAGTGTTAATTTTAATTTAGGCTCATATAAAGCAATCATGCCTTTTATGTCTGTTGATGATCTTCAGATTGTTAAGTTATTTCAGGATCATGAATTAACACCTAAAGAGCAAGAAAAATTGCAACTGTTAAAAGAACAGATTGATCGCTATAACAATTGGGAGACTATTGAATATTCTGCTACTATCGGCGAGCAGTCTAAAAATGGTCATTTTGAGTTAAGTATTCATTTGCCTAAATCTAATGAGAAAATTAAAGCTTGCTTTGATTTTACAAATGTAAATGAGCTTGCAACAAAACTTTGTGCTTTTATACCTACAGACAGTATTCGGTACTATTTAAGTGAAGATCTAGATAAGATCAAAAATTATTATGTTAATAAACCTCAGGATTATTATCCTTCATTAAAACAATCTCATTTGACTCATAAAGATTTTGATAAGATTGATAACAACCTTTTCTTTTTAAACAATTGTGTAGAAACTGCTTTGAGTAATTCTGTAAAACTTGATAAAAATCAAGGAAAAGTTAAATGTAGATAATTACTATAATATAATGAAATATATATTGATAAATGTAGCTTGATAGACTATAATTTAATTACATACAACTTCTGAAGTGTCATGGTCCTAATGATATTCAAAATTTAATTGATTATTTTTAGGACCTTTTACGAGTTCGTAAAGATGAAATTTTTAAAGTTTTTTTGTAAAACCACTTATAAATAATATATTTATAAGTGGTTTTATGTCTTCTAAGGGAGTGATTTATGCAATTTGATTTAAGTAATTTTTTTGGTTTTACAGAAAAACAACGAGAAGCTGTAAAAGTAATCTCATCTGTGTATAACGAATACCATTTAGAATGGGGCTCAGCTACTGAATTTTTAGATCGCATTTATAATTCAGAAACATCAGAGCATGATAATTTTAACAGTGCACTCTATGATCTTGGTAAAGCCTTTAAGACTTTTACTTCTGATTTAAGTCAATTTCCTACAATTCAAAAAGCTTTTCTTGATAATTATCCTAATTTACCTGATGATACAGATATTCTTTATGATGAAAATGTTGACTATGACAATTTAAGTGATGATGAAAAGTATGATTATGAAAGCGAAAATGAAGCTAAATTAGCAGAAATTTTTGATGGTTTAAGAGATGATATTGAAAATTTATTTAGTGCACTAGAAAAGCGTTCTGAAAAGCTTTTAAATGGATTTGCTGTTAATGAATATCTAGATACCGATAATATGCAAACCCTTACTGAATTTTTAAACGACATAATCGTTTCTAAAAATTTTTCTAAAAATTTTGATGAAATTGCTTTCTTTTACCCAGCTTCAAAGCTTTGTTCTATAGCAGAACAATATCCAGAGCTTAAATCTGAAATTGATTTTGATCATGATGTTGTAAAATTAGATTCTGAACCTCCATCATTTGAAGTTTGTAAAACACCAGGCGATTTACGCATGAAAATCTATGCTGAAAATTTTGATCATGAGGTTAATACTTTTAAAGATTTGGCAGATCATGCTTTTTGTTTTGTCCATGAAGATTATCAAGATCATCCAAATTCCGAAGAAAATTATCTGCTTGATGATGTCCTTGAACCATTGGTTGATACCATGGGACTTGTAGATCAAATATATCAGGATCAAATTGATTTAGGACCATACTTACCACAACCAGAACTGACTGTTAAGAAACAGAAGAGCAGGGGAATTTAGTATATGAATATTAGTAATGTAATTGAAGATCTTTCTATTACAGATCATCAAATCTTTTATAAAAAACATGAAGTATTTAATCTTGATGATTTAGTTAAAAATCACAATACAAATGTTTTGGCATACATAATTAACAACTACGCTTCTAACACCTGTGATTACTGTGATTGTCCTTGTTCCGGATCTGAACCTAAACTTGGTCCATCATTTTTTGCTGTAGATGATGAGTATTTCGATGTTGATCCTTATGAGTGTACAGATTATTTAGATGTTTCTGACAAAGATTTTGTTGTAGCTTACAACAACGACTGTTATGGTTATGATACTGTTATAGATCCTGCTACATTTAAGGCAAGAGCTGAAGTAATGTTATCAGAATATCTTAAGCACATAGAAAAGTGTGCTTCATTAAATCCTGAAGAGCTTCAACTGATTAAACAACTTTATTCAGCTGATACTCTTGATTCAATTAACAACATTGATTTTGTTGTTAATGCAAAAGATATTTCTTTTTCTGATAATTCAGTCTTTTATAAATCTAAAGAAATTGTAAATATTAAAGACTTAGTTGCCAAAAATACCTGTGAACAATTATCTTTCATGTTGAATGAATATTACGCTTGGCATTTAAAAGGTACCTGTCATGTCTGTAACGTAGTTAATGATCATGAAATTGCTGTTTATTCATGGCTCTTTAAGGTTGATCCTCTCAAATTTACTTCACATATTGATCTTAAGAGAATTGAATTTAGCGATTTTGATCTTGAATCCTTTAATAAAAAACAATTTGGCTATAACGCTGTAATTGATAAAGAAACCTTCATTAAAAAAGCATCAGAAATCATTTTGTCAATATTTGATAACATGTATGACAATAGAGATGATCCTGAAGAATTATCTTCATATTTAGAGTGTCTTGAACCTGTTATTTCCAAAAAGATCAGTGAAATCATTAAAAATGAAAATCAAAATGAACTGACTTCTAAGCAGTCAAAAGGTAGAGGTAGATAAATTATGAACGAAAGTATTATTGCATTTAGTAATGAAAACATTATTAACCAAGAAAAAAGAGAACAGATTTGTAAAATTTTAGGTATTCAGGATCCTGTAATCAATGATTCACAATTTGATCAGGAACTTTTAGAAATTGCAGCTTCTGGAAAAGTTAATAAGTCTAAACTTGAATCAATGTTTAATGAAAGAGTTAATACTTTAATTAAACTAGAAGTTAAAAAATCTTATCCTAATACTGTAAACCTAGAGAAAGGTTTTGAACTTAATAAAGATGGGATCTTGGATGTACAAAATAACTTGTACATAAATGATCACAACTCTTTTAAAGAGTTTAAAGAAGCTTTTATTTCTGATGCAGATTTAAAAAATGAAGATCTTTCTGAATCTTCAAGAGAACGAATTTTTGAAAAATTTAAAACTGATCTTGTTGATAGTTACAATGGAATGATGAGTTCTGCTGTAGAAGAAGCACAGTTTCTATTAGCAAGTAATTCTTTCTTCTGTCATGATCCTGAAAATGACATCACTTATTATATGGAAGATGATGAAATCAGTATTGAAGCTAATGATGTTTTATGTAACGCAGATTCTGTAGCTGAAGAATGTGCGAACCGTGGCAGTGATTATTTTAAATGCTCAGATCATGGTTTTGAGGTAGATGGTCAGTTTTATATCGGTGAAGGTGCTCGCAGTTCAAGTTCATCAGTAGAGCTTACTCCTGTTGTTGAACAAGATGATGAAAAACAACTGGATATTGATAAATCTATTGCTTTAGATCATTTATCCAGCACTGCTAATGATCTTTTAGATGAGATAATTGATGAGACCAATTCTTACATTCAAAATTTAAAAGAAAATGCTATTAAAGAGGTGCTTGATATTTACTCTATTGAAGATTTAAGAAAGCAGCAGGTAATTCCTAAATTCATAGGTAATAGCAAAAAATTTGAACATACTGTTGAAAATACTAAATCAGCATCATTTAAACGTTAGGAGTGAAATTTATGAGTACACCTGGATATGTTGGAGTCCTAAATGATGATGGCTCCATTTTAGCTAAATACAAGCATTATGATTGTGATTCTACGTTTTTAGGGGTGATCTTATTAGATTTTTATCAAGATCCAGAAAGAGTAAAAGCTGTTTTGGCTGATAATAACTATCCTATAAATCGTTTTTTACCAACTAATGATGAAGAGCTAAAAGAATTTATTAATAAAGCTAAAACTGAAAAATATGATGTTGATGATTTTGACAATATTTTTAAATCAGTAGAAGACTTTAAAAATTCTAGTGTTCATGTTGAATATTCATATCTGTATGATCAGAAAAGTAATGAATGGTTAGTCTCAACTCTACATTCACCTTTAGCAGAGCTGATAGAGGACTTTGAAGATCATTTACTATCAACATCCCTTTTGGGGGATAGACACAAAAATAAAGCTCTAGATCATGCCATTTCTTTGTTTTTAGATAATCCTGATTATTTTAAAAAACTTACTCCTTACCAGCTAAAATTATTTGATGATACCTTAGCTCAAGAAACTATTAACCAAAAGGCAAGAGAATTTATTCCTTTAAAACAATTTCTGCCTTATGAACTCAACAAATACTTAAATTATTGGATACAAAATAATCGAGATCATGAGAGAGATTCAACTATTGAATATTTCAATAATTTAATAGAAGAGTGTGTTGATAAAAATTTTTTTACAAAAATGGATTATAGGAGCTGTTCTGAAAACCTAATAATTCCTGCTCATAATGAGTTTTTTTTAAACATTGATTCTATTCTTAAGAAGCTTTACAACGTAGTATCAGCCTGCAAAGAAGAAGATCAAAAACTGTTTGATGAATATGATAAAAAACTCGTTGATTGTTTTGAACCTTTAGATCTTAAAGGTTTTGTTGGCTTAATTAAAAAGAAGTGTACTGAATTAGAAGTTAAAATTTCAGTTAAATATCGCAATGATATTTATAGTCCCTTTATTGATCTATCTTCTCCTGATGGAACATCAATAACGGAAGATCAAATGCACAAAATCGAAGATTTTATTGATGAAATCAAAATTCATAATACAGGTTTATTCCATGATTTAAACAATGACATAATTTATAAAATCAGTAACCATGTTTTTGAAAATGGAAAGCCAGCTATAGATTTTCCTAAATCTGACAATAAAATTAAATATTTTCCAACTGAATTTTGTCGTATTTATACTTCTGATCTCAATGTTGTTGAGGAGAGTAATGACGTAAAGCAAGATTTAGACGAAAGTATCAAGGCTTCAGATAAAATCGAATCTAATCAGTCAAAGGGATTTCATCTTTAAATCCTAGCCATGGCAAATTTTATAACTAAGATTTTATTTGATTTAATATATTCAAATATATTAAAAATGTTTTAAAATACTATATAGTAAGGTTAAAGGTAATTTATGTCACAATTAAAAATAGTGGTTAAAGATAGTCAGCATTTAAAAAAGCTGATTAAAGAAGATGTCAATCATGAATTAGAGCTAGGTTCATTAGACGTTTCTAATGTTACTGATATGTCACATCTTTTTGAAAATTCAACCAGAAAAGATTTTTCTGGTATTGAAACTTGGGATATGACAAAAGTTAAAAATATCTATGCGATGTTTTATAATGCTTTCAATTTTGATCACAATATCCAAAATTGGAATTTAGATTCTTTATCTTTAAAAGAAAAATCTTTTGATTATTTTTTTAATCAGGTTATTCATGGTACGGGGTTACATCACAGATTATTATCTGAATTTTCTAAAACTTATATCATTGATCAATCTGAATTTAATACTAATTTACCAATTTCTGCTCGCTTTATTTGTTCTAGCAGTTGCCATGGTACTCATTTAAATGACTTTATTTTAAAAAACATACCAGAAGAATGTTCTTTAAACATTATTGATGTTTCTTTAATGCGTGATTTTGCAAAACTGTTTGAAGATAGTAATCGAAATAATTTTAAAGGGATAAATTCTTGGAATACATCAAATGCTCTTTCCTTTCAATTTTTTGCCTCACATGCAAAATATTTTAATGAACCGTTAAATAATTTTGATTTTAGTAATTGTACAGATTTATCTTATTTTTTAGCATCTACACCATATAATCATCCTTTAAAATTTAATTTGAATGATAAAAATGCGCTAAATTGTAGCTATATGCTATCTAACTGCTTGGAATTTAATTCATCATTAGATTGTTTTGATAATACAAGTTTTCCAAATTTAAGAGCTGATCATTTACTTGAAAATTGCCCTAAATTAAAAGTAAATAATTTACCTTCTATTATTCATAATAATAATTTTGTCGCTGTTCCTTTAGCTGCTTCTTTTTTAAATTCAAATTTAAAATTAAGAGAACATTTGAACAATTCTCAATCTATTGATGAATATAATGATTTGGTAAATGTGTTAAACGAAAATTATAATTTTAGAATTCCTCTTGAAAACAAAAAAATACTTGTATGTAGAAATCAAACTAAATTTTTAG
>ERZ1026866.1308-NODE-1308-length-13128-cov-8.878299_pt1 | contig 13128 bp, 9 predicted proteins | sample MGYA00380163_ERZ1026866 | MGnify/ENA primary metagenome ERZ1026866 (study PRJEB33269, sample SAMEA4719799) | human gut metagenome | biome: human-associated habitat; feature: organic feature; material: feces | place: Cameroon | collected 2013-10 ...
GCATATTGCCGTGCCCTGAGCAGCTCCGGCATCACGGATATCCCGGCCTCCGCAAGCGACCTGCCATTCCTTTCCTTCCTGCCTTACGCCATTGCCATGGTGCCGTCTTTCCTTCCCTTCATTCCCTTCCTTCTCTCGTCGATACTCCTGCTCGGGGCCACAAGGCCTGCGACCCTGGCGGCGAAGGCGCCCGTGCCCAAATTCCGGCGCCTTATCCAGATCGTGTTTTCGATAATCGTCGCGGGGACCGCGATGCTCCTCGCCGGCCTTGCACCCGGGGGCATTTACGCCTTGGCCCTAAACGGCTTCGGGCAAATTGGGTACCCGATCGTCTTCTTCCATGACGGCGCGCTTACCACCACGACTGCGGGAAACGTCTTCACAGCCCTGCTTATCGCGCTTCTTGCGGGCGGAACCTTGATATCCGTTTGTTCCGTCGTCCTATCGACCGCAACGAGGCGCGTCCTCGCGGGCCCCCTTACCTCCGCGCTGCTTGTCGCGGCCCCGGCATTCCCGTTATTGTCCGATTCGGCACTAGGGCATAATGCCGTGCTCGGGCTCCTGCCACTGCCCGTATTCTCGCCTATCGAGGCAACGGGTTACGTAGGATGCTTCCCGACGGAATTCATTGGCTCCGGTTCGGGCGGCGCATCGATGCTTGCCGTGGCCCTGGCATACGTCGCGGTCCTTTTTGCGGTCGGAGCCGTTGCGGCACGTTCGCCCAAACAGGCTGGACCCGCTAAAAAGCACCATGGGCTCGAGCTTCTAGACGCGAGCGTGGGATACGGAAGCACGACGATACTTTCAATCGGGTCGCTTTTCCTGGGCCCGGGGACGGCGGCGGGCCTCGTTGCTCCCAACGGCTCGGGGAAAACCACCCTTCTTGAAGCGCTGTCGGGCCAATTTCCCACCCGCATCCGCTCGGGAAGCCTGGCGGCAGACGGAATCTGCCAACGTCGATCAGCCGAATTTGCGGAACTCGTCTACCTGAGCTCTTCGGGCAGCGCGGATCTCTATCCCACGCTATCGGCCATCGAGCACCTTGCTTTCGTTAGGGAGGCGTGGAAATCGGCCGCCGACATCGACTCGCTCTGCGACTCCCTCGGAATCTCCCCATATCTCGACAAGCCGACCCGTAAACTCTCGACAGGAATGAAGCAGCAGGTAAAGCTTGCCATGGCGATAGCGACCGATTGCCCGTACCTCATCCTCGATGAACCGCTGAACGGCCTCGATCCGGGAAAACGGAAAACCTCCTGCGACGCGATGCGCAGCGAGGTGGCGCGGGGACGAAGCGTGCTCATTTCAAGCCATCTGCTCGACGACCTGGCAGACCTCACCGACTCGTTCTACTTCATCGAGTCCGGCACGCTCGTGGAAAAGACCGAGTCGTCCTCGCAGACGCTCAAGCAGGAATACCTCGATACATACGGGGGAGGTGAATGACATGAAGACCGGCTCCGCCAAAATACCCATTGCGCTGGCGTTATTGGTCGCGATAGCCGCAATCGTAGTCTCTGCCGTATCCATAAAAGATGCGAACACCTTGAAACATGGCATTTCCGAAGGGTTCCGCCTAGACGGAGTGTACCGAGACCACGAGACCGGCTTAACCCAGCTCTCCTTCCTTGGGGAAGACGAAAACAGGTGGCAAATCGTCGACAGCAATGGAAATGTGACCGACGGTTCATTTGAGACAACCGGCGATCCGAACATCTTCATGTTGGCCGACCAATCAGGAGATGATTACGGATTTGTCCACCTGGCTTACGCCTCCGCAGACGGAAACCAAGGAAGCCTTTATTTGAACACCGGAACGTCGGTGCTCGAATTTGACAAGGTAACCAGCGGCCCGGCTTTCATCGAGTCGTAAATGCAAATCGAGCGTCATGGGGGAGGAGGGGACTGGCCTTGCCAGTCCCCTCCTCCCCTTACGGTCAAACGTCCAGTTCGTTAAATCATGACCACCCGCTATGCGGGTGGTCATGATTTAACGATGTCAACTGAACCTGATTCAGTTTGGTTGATTTCCGATCCCAGCCGAATGTATTGAGCGGATAGGCCGTTTCCGCAGTCAGCCGAACGCCCCCGGGGCCCTCCCGGGCCCCGGGGGCGGCATTTTCTCAGTCGAAGGAACGGTGGAGATGCGTTTTGCACCACGCGGCTGCGGCACTTGAGCTCGCGTCGGTGCGCTCCTGCACGTTGTCGGTACGCAACCCGACGTGGTGCTCGTAGGGGAAGTCCGAGTAGGCCAGGGCCTCGGCCTCGGTTCCTTCCAGCACCTCGGCGGCCTTGGGGCGGAAACCCTCGATCCGCCTGATGGCGAGCTGGCAGAGCCCGCGCATGCGTTTGTTAACGTCGAAATTGCGGGTTTGGTCACATCGGGTCTCCGGGCTTGAGCACGTAAAAATTAAAACAAATTTGCATTCAAGTTATTATTTACAGTCGTTTTAAGACGGAGTGGAATGCGGGCGCACAAGGAGATGCGGAATCGATGAGAGTCTCAAAAAATACTGCAGTGTTATCATCCTTCATCCTCTCTATTCTTCCATTTCTCATCCTATGGGCGGCTTGGTCGGCCCTCCCCGATACAATTCCAGCTCATTGGAGTGGGGGCGTGGTTGATCGATGGGGAAATAAGTTTGAATTGCTGGTTGTTCCGCTGCTTTCTCTGATCGGTTCTATTGCAATTTCTGTGTACCTTATTGTTTCCACGCGGCGAAGGGAGTTCGCGGATTTCTCCGTTCGAATGCGACGGAACTTTCTTGCGTGCTATATTTCTGGCCTTCTTTTATCGACGACCTGTTCAGTGATAACTGCCGTGTGGGTCCAGTTGATTCTTACGCAAAACACTGCAGTTGATGGAGGGGTTGGACTATCGATCCCGTATTCCCTTCCCGGGCTATATGTGATTTTGTGCGCTTTGCCGCCTTTTCATGCGAGCGGCGGGAGCAAAAAGGCAGAGCGCCTGATAACAGTGCTCATTGGCGGCGCGGAGATTGTTCTTTGTGGAATAGTGCTTGAAGGTTCGGCTGCCTCTTATGCGATGATTGGGCTGATGATTCTGTTCTGTGCGTTTGGGATTGTGTCACAGGTTAGGGATAGCCAGTCCTTATGAGTTGAATTACTCGTGCGGACATCTGAGAAGATATGTAGGCGCCCGCTCTCGGGGGCTGGTGCCTGGGCTCGCCCCCACAATTGCCGATGAGACGTGCAATCGCTCCTGAGGCCCTGAGACGGAGGTTGCCAATGAGGGATATCGAGACATCTCGCCTGCTGCTGCGGGCGTGGCGCGTGAACGATGCCGCAGAGGCAGCGTCGGTCTTCCGATACGCGTCAGATCCTTAAGGGCCAGCCCGTGTTGTGCCGAAAAGACCGTGAACCTTTTGTGGGACACGCGGCGCCGTGGTACCATAGCCGAGTTTGTTGTCTTGGTCGGAAACCAAGACGCCTTATGCGCTGATCGGTAACCAGCGCCTGACCAATAAGGAGTCCTACCATGAAGCAGGGTATCCATCCCCAGTATGTCGAGTGCACGGTGACGTGCTCCTGCGGCAACACCTTCAAGACGCACGCTACCGTGTCCGAGATGAAGGTCGAGCTTTGCAACGAGTGCCACCCGTTCTACACCGGCCAGCAGAAGTTCGTCGACACCGGTGGACGCGTCCAGCGCTTCGCCGACAAGTTCGGTGGCGCCGCTGCCGCCCAGCTCAAGAAGGCCGAGGAGGCCAAGGCTGCCAAGGCCGCCAAGGCTGCTGAGGCCGAGGCCGCTCGCAAGGCCGCCGCTGAGGCTAAGGCTGCCGAGAAGGCTAAGCGTGCCGCTAAGTTTGCCGAGGAGGCTGCCAAGCAGGCCGCCGAGGCTCCCGCAGAGGCTCCCGTCGAGGAGGCTGCTGCCGAGGCCGAGACCACCGAGGCTGCTGAGTAAATAGCTCGCCGAGGACACACTCGCATTCATGGCATGAGGGCCGCGCATCCGGTTGGGTGCGCGGCCCTTTTCCTTTATTGGTGCAAACGAACCTGTCTCCATGGCACCAGATTGGTACGAAGGGGACGGATTGGTTTGCGCCAAATGGCAGAGAGACAGCATTTTCCCAGATAAAAGCTGTCAAATTAAACCAGTCCCTTTTCGGCAGGTTGGTCGTAGTTATTACGTGGCGGTCGAGGTCGACCGTATAGGCCGCGCCTTGTTTGGCTAAAGTACAATCATCTGTGTTTAACTCGCCCGCAGCTGCACGGCGTGGGCGATGGCCAAAAAGGAAAACCACATGGGATTCATGTCAAAGCTGCTGTCCTTTGGATCCGATAAGGACCTCAAGCGCTACTACAAGATCGTCGACCAGATCAACGGTCTTGAGCCCCAGTTTGAGAAGATGACCGAGGAGGAACTCCGCGCCCAGACCGATAAGTTCCGCGAGCGTTACGCCAACGGCGAGTCGCTCGACGACATGCTCCCCGAGGCTTTCGCCACCGTGCGCGAGGCTTCCAAGCGCATCACGGGCATGCGTCACTTTGACGTACAGCTCATCGGTGCCATGGCGCTTCATGAGGGTCATATTGCCGAGATGAAGACCGGCGAAGGCAAGACCCTGGTCTCCACCTTGGCCGGCTACCTCAACGCTATCGCCGGCAAGGGCGTGCATGTCGTTACCGTCAACGATTACCTGGCAAAGCGCGACTCCGAGTGGATGGGCCGCATCTACAAGTACCTGGGAATGACCGTCGGTCTGCTCCAGAACAACATGCCGCTCGAACTCAAGCGCCCGGCCTACCAGGCAGACGTCACCTACGGCACCAACTCCGAGTTCGGTTTCGACTACCTGCGCGACAACATGGTCACCCGCCCCGAGCAGCGCGTACAGCGCGGCCACCATTACGCCATCGTCGACGAGGTCGACTCCATCTTGATCGACGAGGCCAGAACGCCGCTCATCATCTCGGGCGCCGGCACCAAGTCCGCCAGCACCTACAAGGACTTCGCGCGTGCCGTGCGCGGCCTGGAGCGCGGTGAGGACGTGTCGCACGACATGCTCACCGCCACCGAGGACGTCGAGCCCACGGGCGACTACGTCATGGACGAGGCCAAGCACACCATCGCCGCCACCGAGCGCGGTCTTAAGAAGATCGAGCGCCGCCTGGGCATCGAGGACATCTATGCCGACCTTTCGGGCCAGTTGGTCAACCACCTGCAGCAGGCGCTGAAGGCTCAGTACATGTTCCATCGCGACAAGCAGTACGTGGTCACTAACGGCGAGGTCAAGATCGTCGACGAGTTCACCGGTCGCATCATGGAAGGCCGCCGCTATTCCGAGGGCTTGCACCAGGCCATCGAGGCCAAAGAGGGCGTGCTCGTGCGCGAGGAGAACCAGACGCTGGCCACCATCACCCTGCAGAACTACTTCCGTCTGTATGACAAGCTCTCCGGCATGACCGGTACGGCGCTTACCGAGGACGCCGAGTTCCGCGAGATCTACAAGCTGCCCGTCGAGGTCATCCCCTCCAACAAGCCCGTTCAGCGTGTTGACCACGAGGATCTGGTGTACCGCACCATCCAGGCCAAGTACAACGCCGTTGCCGACGACGTCGAGCGACGTCACGCCAAGGGCCAGCCGGTCCTGGTGGGCACCGTCTCCATCGAAAGCTCCGAGAAGCTGTCGGCCGCCCTTACCAAGCGCGGCATCGCGCACGAGGTCCTCAACGCTAAGCATCACGAGCGCGAGGCCCATATCGTTGCCCAGGCCGGACGCTACGGCGCCGTGACCATCGCTACTAACATGGCCGGTCGTGGTACCGACATTTTGCTGGGTGGCAACCCCGACGAGCTGGTGCGCGAGCGCCTTGAGTACGAGGGTCTGACCATGGAGGACGTGACGCCCGAGCAACTCGAGCAGTTTAACGCCGAGGCCAAGGAGACCTGCAAGGCCGAGCGCGAGCGCGTGCTTGCCGCCGGCGGCCTGACCGTCATCGGCACCGAGCGCCATGAGTCCCGTCGTATCGACAACCAGTTGCGCGGTCGCTCCGGTCGTCAGGGCGATCCGGGCGAGACCCAGTTCTACCTGTCGCTCGAGGACGACCTCATGCGCCTGTTCGGCGGCGACAAGATGGATCGTGTCTCCAAGATGATGGTCACGGCCGACATGGGCGACGACATGCCCATCCAGCACAAGATCATCTCCAAGGCCGTCGAGAGCGCCCAGCACAAGGTCGAGAGCATCAACTTCTCCATGCGTAAGAGCGTCCTCGAGTACGATGACGTCATGAACAAGCAGCGCCAGGTCATCTACGCCGAGCGTAACAAGATTCTGGATGGCAAGGACCTGACCGATCACATCACCGAGGTCATGCACGACACCGTGTACCGCTGCGTGCAGGAGTTCTGCACCAAGGACAGCCACGATGGCGAGCGCGATCTCGAGGGCCTGCGCAAGTGGGTCGTGGAGCTGACTGGCCATATCGATACGCCCAAGTTCCCCGACGAGGATTACGAGGCCCTGGCTGCCGATGTCCTGGCCTACGTTGAGAAGTGCTACAACATGAAGGCCGAGCGCCTGGGTGAGGACCTCATGCGCGAGCTCAACACCCAGGTCATGCTGCGCGTCATCGATACCCGCTGGATGAACTACCTGCAGGAGATGGACTACCTCAAGACCGGCATTGGACTGCGCGGCTTTGGTCAGCGCGACCCGTTGGTCGAGTACAAGACCGAGGCTTATGGCGCGTTCCAGATGCTCGTCGACACCATGTACGAGGATTACCTGCGCACCGTCCTGCGCATCGAGATCAAGGCCGCCCCGCAGGCCGTGGAGCACAAGGAGGACCCCGCGCTCGAGGGCGCGCGCTTCTCCGGCCCCGCCGACGTCGATGGCGACAACGGCAACTCGGTGCTGCGCAAGCAGGCACAGGTTCAGGCTCGCACGGCCGTCCAGGGAGGCCCGGCTGCTGTCAACAACGGCGGCAAGGTGACCACCTACCGCAAGTCCGAGAGCGACGACCCGTACGTCAACGTTGGCCGCAATGACCTTTGCCCCTGCGGCAGCGGCAAGAAGTTCAAGTACTGCCACGGCAGGAATCGTTAATGGCCGAGGCTTTAGAGATAACGCCCGCCGAGCTGGACGCGTTTGCGGACCGGCTCGGCGAGGTCGAGTCGTATCTTCATTTGGACGAGAAGCGCACGCGCGTGACCGAGCTCGAGGCCAAAAGCGTGGCCCCTGGCTTTTGGGATGACGCCGACGCCGCTCGCGCCATCATGGAGGAGATCGCTCGCGCCAAGGAAGATATCGCTGCCGTGGATACCGCGCGCGGCGAGCTATCTGACGCCCGCGCGGCGCTGGAGCTTGCCGAGGAGATGGGCGACGACCCCGATGCCGCCGCATTGCGCGAGGAGGCTGCCGCTACGGCAGAACGCCTGGCCCGCGCTATCGACGAGCTCGAGCTTTCGAGCTGGTTTACCGGTGAGTTCGATCACGGCGACGCGATTGTGACCATCAAGCCCGGACAGGGTGGCCTGGAGGCGCAGGACTGGACCTTCATGCTCTTTAAGATGTACATGAAGTACTGCCAGCGTCGCGGCTGGAAGGTCACCATTAACGACTGCCCCGCGGCTGAGGTCATCGGCATCGACCGTGCGACCTTTACCGTCGAGGGCAAGGACGCGTTTGGCATGCTGCGTGCCGAGGCCGGTGTGCACCGCTTGGTGCGCATTAGCCCCACCGACGACAAGAAGCGCCGCCAGACCACGTTTGCCGGCGTCGAGGTCATCCCCGTGCTGCCTGACGATATCGACATCGAGATCAATCCCGACGATATCCGCGTGGACGTGTATCACGCGAGCGGCCCGGGCGGCCAGGGCGTCAACACCACCGACTCCGCCGTACGCGTGACGCATTTTCCCAGCGGCATCGTTGTCACGTGCCAAAACGAGCGCAGCCAGATTCAAAACAAGGCCGCGTGCATGCAGATTCTCAAGGCCCGTCTGTACGAGATCGAGCTCGAGAAGCGTGCCGAGGCGCTTGACGAGATTCGCGGACCCAAGACCACGATCGGTTTTGGTAACCAGATTCGCAGCTACGTGCTCTACCCGTATCAGATGGTCAAGGACCTGCGTACGGGCGTGGAGACCAGCAACGTCGAGGCCGTTCTCGACGATGGCGATCTGGATCCGTTTGTGATCGGCTACCATCGCTGGGCAACCGGCAACGCCGATGCGGAAGGCTCGGACGCCTAGGCACATGGTTGGCTCCGGGTCGATGCAAACACTTCGCAGGGGTGGTATTTGCTCGATGAATCGGTAGAATCGAATACAGCAAGAAGTTCAAAGCGCACTCGTTTGGGTGCGCTTTTTTGAGGGAGGCAGCATGGCATATCGTCTGGACATCAAGCGCATTCTTTCGCTGAACTTCTTTCACGATCTGCCCAAGATTATGCTGGGCTGCGCTCTGGCCGCTATCGCGACGGACCTGTTTTTGATCCCCAACGGTCTTGCTGCCGGCGGCGTTACGGGTCTCGCCACGATTATCCAGGCGGTCGGCGCCTCGCATGGCATCTCGCTGCCTGTCGGTATTCAAACCATCGTGATGAATGCTTTGCTGCTGCTGGTCGTTATGCGCGAGGGTGGCATGTTCTACGTGGTCCAGACGGCGACGGGCTTTGTGCTGCTGGGCTTCTTCACCGACCTGTTTGCTCCGTTTGTGGCGCCGCTGGCGCATGCCGATCTGATGCTGCCCGCTATGTGGGGCGGCATTATCACGGGCATCGGCTATGGCATGGTGCTGCGCGCCGGTGCCAACACTGGCGGCTCCGACACGATCGGCCAGATCATCTCGCGCAATACGTCACTACCGGTGGGCTCCACCGTCATGGCGATCGACGTTGCCGTGTGCGCGCTGTCGGCCCCGGTCTTCTCGGTCGAAAACGCGCTGTATGCGGGCCTTTCGATGGTCATTAGCGGCTACGTGATTGATGCCGTGGTCGACGGCGGCAACAGGCGCCGTATGGTGCTCATCATCTCGGACAAGTTTCCCGATATTGCGGCCGACATCATGTATGGCCTGGGTCGCGGCTGCACCAAGTTTAAGGCGACCGGCATGTACTCGGGTGCCGAGAAGCCGGTGATCATGGTAATCGTGAGTCGTCGCGAGCTCAACACGCTCAAGACCATTGTGCGCGAGCGCGACCCGCGCGCCATCGTGACCGTGGCCGACGTTACGGAAACCTTCGGCGAGGGTTTCAAGGACATTAACGCGTAGGGTCGACTGCGTTCCATCCAAAAGACGTTCACATTGGTAAACCGTTTCATCAGCGATTCTGCCTGCTCAATTGTTCAAATAATGATAAAAACTCTGGTAAAGCCCTCAGTTTCTTCGCATAATGAATGACGTACGTGCATCGCGGCCGGGCTGGGACTACCTTTTCGTGCCGTGCGCATTTTGTCTATGAGGATGAAAGGAAGGCACAATGAGCGACGTAGAGCTCAAAAAGGTTGCCAACGAGGTAAGGAAGGGCATCGTCACCGGCGTGCACGCTGCCAAGTCCGGCCACCCGGGCGGTTCGCTCGGCGCTGCCGACATCATGACCTATCTGTACTTTGAGGAAATGAACGTCGACCCGGCCGATCCCCGCAAGGCAGACCGCGACCGCTTCGTGCTCTCCAAGGGCCACTGCGCACCCGGCCTGTATGCCGTGCTCGCCGAGCGCGGGTTCTTCCCCAAGGAGGACCTGGAGACGCTGCGCCATATTGGCAGCCACCTGCAGGGCCACCCCAACATGAACGACACCCCGGGCGTGGACATGTCCACCGGGTCGCTGGGCCAGGGCATCTCCGCCGCCGTCGGGATGGCCGTCGCCGCCAAGCACTGGGGCGACGACTACCGCACCTACGCCCTGCTGGGCGACGGCGAGAGCGAGGAGGGCCAGGTCTGGGAGGCGGCCATGTTCGCCGGCAACCAGGGCCTCGACAACCTCTGCGTGATCGTCGACCACAACGGCCTGCAGATCGACGGCCCCGTCGAGGAGGTCAACGACCCTATGCCGCTCGCCGACAAGTTCCGCGCCTTCAAGTTCCACGTGGTGGAGCTCGCCGACGGCAACGACTTCGACCAGATCCGCGCCGCCTTCGCCGAGGCCCGTGCGACTAAGGGTCAGCCGACCGCCATTATCGCCGAGACCATGAAGGGCAAGGGTGTCTCCTTCATGGAGAACCAGGTGGGCTGGCACGGCAAGGCCCCCAACGATGAACAGTTTGAGCAGGCCATGGCAGAGCTCACGGCCGCCGGAGAGGAGCTCTAGGATGGCAGACGTCAAGAAAATCGCCACGCGCGTAAGCTACGGCGAGGCCCTCGTCGAGCTCGCCAACGAGCACGACGACTTTGTGGTCCTCGACGCCGACCTGGCGGCCGCCACGCAGACCGGCAAGTTCAAGGCTGCCTGCCCCGATCGCTTCTTCGACGTGGGCATTGCCGAGAGCAACCTGATGGGTGTTGCCGCCGGTATCGCAACCACCGGCCGCGTCGCCTTCGCGAGCACCTTTGCCATGTTCGCCGCTGGCCGCGCCTTTGAGCAGGTCCGCAACTCCATCGGCTATCCGCACCTTAACGTTAAGATCGGTGCCACGCACGCCGGTATCTCGGTGGGCGAGGATGGCGCCACGCACCAGTGCTGCGAGGATATCGCCCTGATGCGCGTCATCCCCGGCATGACCGTGATTGTTCCCGCCGACGATGTCGAGGCCCGCGCCGTGACGCGCGCCGCCTACGAGTGCGACGGCCCCGTGTATATGCGCTTCGCCCGTCTAGCCTCGCCGGTTATCAACGACCCCGAGACCTACAAGTTCGAGGTAGGCAAGGGTATCGTCATGCGCGAAGGCGCCGACGTCACCATCATCGCCTGTGGCCTGATGGTCGGTGAGGCGCTCGAGGCCGCTGAGCAGCTTGCTGCCGAGGGCATCGATGCCGAGGTCATCAACATGCACACCATCAAGCCCATCGATGCCGACCTGATCGTCAAGAGCGCCACCAAGACCGGTCGCGTCGTGACCGTCGAGGAGCACTCCGTGATCGGTGGCCTGGGCAGCGCCGTCGCCGACGTCCTGTGCGAACAGTGTCCGACGCCGCTTAAGAAGATCGGTGTCAACGACACCTTCGGCGAGTCCGGTCCGGGCGCCGAGCTCCTGCACAAGTACGGCCTGGATGCCGCCAACATCGTGGCGACCACCAAGGAGTTCTTGGCCTAAGGCATTTTGCGTTGGCCTTAACTTGAGAGCGGCCGTTCCCATATTGGGCAATGAAAAAGCCGGGGTGCCTTCCATCTGGAGGCACCTCGGCTTTGCGTTTGGAGACGGCAGGGAAAGAAGCTAGAGAGGTTTTACGGTCGGGGCCAGGGTGCCGGCAAAGATTTCGTCTGCCTTGAAGAGCGTTTTGGATTCCTGCGCGTTTGTCGCTTTCATTTCGGAGACGATGGTATCGAATGAGACGGCTCCCAAGGACTGTAAGTCGAGGGTCTCGCGGGCGGCATCATCAGAGCAGGCGCTCGAGCTCGATGAGAATTTGGAAAGATGAGCCATCGCGGCGTCGTAGGACCAGCGCGTAATCCATATTTCTACATAGCGACCGCCGCCAAGGTTAATGTCCTTTACACACCCGCCGCCGATATCGCCGCCACCCCATACCTCATGGTCGTATCCGGAAAGACTGCCGATGTATTTGTCGGGATAGGCGGTCGAGTACAGCCCTATCGAATCCCCGTTGACCTTTGCCGTGACCCTGCCGTCCCAGTACTCGGGCAGGTCGACACTGAAGGTTTGGGCCTCGATGTGGCGTGCGGCGGCTTTGCGCTGTTCCTCGGCTTGGCGCGCCGCTTCCTCTTCGGCGGCTTTCTTGGCCGTGACGGCGGTGTCGCGGCGGTTCGTTGCGGCGTGTTGCAGTGCATCGACGTTGGGCGCGTCCTTGCCCTTGTGTGCCATGGCGAGTGTCACGGCGTCGTTGATCTCGTCGTCGGTCACGTCGACAGCATCGATGGGTGTAAAGTCCAAAACCGAATCCTGCTCGGCGAGTTCTGCCAAGTCAATCTTCTCGCCCTTGGCAAAAGCGTCGTCGAGCGTGAGCTCGGCCTTTGTGCAAGGCACCTGGTAGATAGTGCCATCGGCGGCGATGGGGGAGCCTGCCGCCTTGAGCGTGTACTTGCCCTGGATAAGCTTGATGCCCGAGCCGTCAGAAGCGACATATTCGACCTTGTCGACCTTCTTTCCGTCGACTGTCTTGCCCTTTACGCGCACTGGCACGCGCGAAGCGCCATTGTCGGTATCCCAGCCCTCGGCCTTTACACTCACCACGAGCGCATGCTTGGAATGTGCCGACTCATACTGCTCTTGTTCCTGAACATGCTGCTGATTCAGGTGATAAGCCAGCCCACCGCCCCCGCCAACAATGACTACCGCCGCGATGACGATGGCAATCACTACGCCCTTCTTAGACTTCTTGTTGGGAGCGGGCGAACCCACAGGCACTGGCGAAACCGCAGGTTCGGCCACGGGCATAGCCTGCGTTCCATCAAGCGCAGCCCCGCACCCCGTACAAAACCGAGCCCCCTCAGCAAGCTCAGCCCCACAATAAGGACAAACCATACCAACCTCCAGCAAGCCTAGAACCATCCATCTAGCTCAACTGTAAGACGAGAATCCCAACCCAAGTTGCGCAACATGCAGCCCCAACAGAAGTTGCGGTGAAATAGGGACTGATTAGGGCTTTTAACTGCGAAAACAGTCCCTATTTCACCGCAACTTCTAAAGAGGCCTTATCAAGCAGGACTTCTATTGGGAAAAGGGCCCAATACAGCAAAGTGCAATTCAGCCAACCCAAGGCATGGCGCTGTTGCACCCCAAGATAAGCGCGCCGGCCCCATAGTAGCCGCAGGCCGGACACAGGGTTACCTCCCAAATCTTTCCGCAGGACGGAGGAGCCCCCGCAGCGCGAAGCGCGCAGCGGGGGCTCCGACATGTCCGAGGACGATTTGGGAGGTAACCCTGTGCCCGACCGGTGGGATCCCAAAGCCCGCCATGCTTCTTATGTGCAGCAAAGGCAATCCTGCTAAAATACAAAGCGCTCATGTAGTTTAAACGCACGACGATAAGGAGCACCA
>ERZ1026866.1318-NODE-1318-length-13018-cov-9.114403_pt1 | contig 13018 bp, 6 predicted proteins | sample MGYA00380163_ERZ1026866 | MGnify/ENA primary metagenome ERZ1026866 (study PRJEB33269, sample SAMEA4719799) | human gut metagenome | biome: human-associated habitat; feature: organic feature; material: feces | place: Cameroon | collected 2013-10 ...
GAGCAGCCATGTCCAACGCACCCACGCACTCTGTCCACAGCGCAATCGCAACAGGCCCGCTGCTCCTGCTCCTCTTTTTTCTGATCGGCTGCCTGGCCCCAGGGACCGCACTCGCCGTCGACGGGAGTGACGCCCTTAATTTCCGCACCATAAGCGACGGCTGCGGCCCCTTCGGTGTCGGTAAATACGAGGCACAGGACACATCGATTTCGTACTGTATGAATCAAGACTGCCCCGGCCCCAGCAAGCCGGGAGGGCCATGGCGCACATATAACCAGGGCTGGACATGGCTCGATGACGAATTTGCCGCCATCGTCTGTCACGGATACCCCTCCAGTACATCCTTTGGCGGCCACAACCTGTCGCCCGATCTCGCCCGTGCCGCCACCCAGATTGCCGTGTGGATGCTCAACGGAACCACGCGCCCCGACGGCACCTATTCGTATACAAATAGCAAGGGAGTTGCCAGGAGTGGTAGATTTTACGAAAACGCCGAGGCCGTAGCGGCTGCACGTTGGCTCTACGACAGCGCTAAGTCCGGATCCATTAAGGCAGCCCCACATCGAGCCAGGCGTTATCACGGCCCGGTCTCGGGCGAGGGTCGACACCAGGACATGCTCTATGTTCTGCCCGCCGTCTCCGTATCTTTCCAAAAACAATCGTCCCAGGCTGGCATCACCGCCGGCAACGACACCTACAGACTCGGTGGCGCAACCTTCGATATCTTTGAAAGTGCAGGCGATGCACGTGTCGGCACTATCCAGATGGACGAAAACGGGCGTGCACAAGCAACACTTTTGCCCAATACGGCATATTACCTGGTCGAAACCAAAGCCCCGGCAGGCTATATCCCTCGAAGCGACCGAATAGCCTTCACCACACAAAACAGCGGCGAGCATGTCACTGTCAACGAACAGCCCGGCACCATCACCTTGCGTATTGCAAAAATCGATGCCGCCACGGATGCCGGTGCCCAAGTTGGGGCGTCGCTTGCGGGCGCTGAATTCACCTGCGTCTCGCAATCAACTCCCGGCTGGACTCGCACCCTTACGACCGACGAAAACGGACAGGCGATTCTCGACGACGTTCCTCTGGGTACCTTTACCATCTACGAATCGAAAGCGCCCGAGGGCTACCTGATTGCAAACGACTGTTGGAGCTACACCGTCGGCGCCGAGCAGCTCGGAGATACGGGCATCGTTGAGCTCGAAAGCCGTATTCCCAACATCCCAATCGCCTTTGACCTTGAAATCTCGAAGTTTAAGGACCATGGCGATAACGATGAGTCCGGCCTTGAGCAGCCGGCGGGAGGCGTCGTCTTTGAAGTTGTCAGCAATAGCTCTCAACAAGTCGTCGGCACGTTTACCACAAACGTTTACGGCTTCGTCTCCACCAAAGACCAGCCCGAAGCATGGTTTGGCGCAGGCAAACGACCCGCCGGCGCTCACGGTGCCATTCCCTACGACCGCGCGGGCTACACCGTTCGCGAGGTTGCAGAAACGGTCCCTGAAGGATTTAAGCAAGCAGGGGAATGGACCATCACAGCAGAGCAGACCGCAGACGGAGCCGAGCTTCAGTACATCATTGACAACCATGCCTTATCGACACACCTTCAAATCGTAAAGCGCGATGCTCAGACCGGCGGCACCGTACCACTTGCCGGCTTTACGTTCCAGCTGCTCGATAGCCACCACGAGCCCGTCTCGCAAACATGTTGGTATCCGGCCCACAATGTAATGAATACCTTCACAACCGATACAACCGGCGCCGTCACGCTTCCCGAATCACTTTATCCCGGAAGATACTACGTACGCGAGGCATCGGCTAAGGAACCGTATCTGCGCGGAGAAGACCTGGAGATAACGATTCCCGCCGACAGAAATCTGACACCAGTCGCCGTCGCCTCGTTCTATGACGACGCCGCAACCGGAAGCATCGAAATCATTAAGACGGATGCTGTAGATGGACGCATCCTCGCTGGAGCCACGTTTGACATCCGCGCTGTCGGCGACATCGTGCGGGCCGACGGCAGCATCGTCGCCCTGGATGGCGAAACCGTCGCCACCGCTACAACCGACGAACGGGGGCATGCGCGAGTCGATCATCTTTCGCTGGGATGCGGTACCGCCACCTACGAGGTCGTCGAGACACAAGCGCCCGAAGGTTATCTGCTCAACCCGACCCCACACACTGTGAAGTTGTCGTACGCTGACCAGCAAACGCCCGTGATCGAAGTGCACCTTGACGTTTCCAACGACTACACCAAGATCGATATCTCCAAAGTCGACGCGTGCGGAGGTCAGGAAGTGACAGGCGCTGAGCTTGTCCTCTGCGACTCCAATGGCAACGAAATTGATTCTTGGACTTCATCCGGCAAACCACACCGCATTGAGCACCTTTCACCCGGCACCTACACCCTGCGCGAAACGATGTCTCCGCGTACCTACGACCTCTCCGAAGAGATAACGTTTGAAGTAAAGGCCACGGGAGAAGTTCAAACCATGGCCATGAAGGATACCCCCATCGAAATCAGGGGAAGCATCGATAAGCGCCAAGAGATTGCACAGCCAGTCGTAAGCAAACTCGTTGCCAACGGCGACGGAAAAAACCGAGCCAAAGCACGGGCCAATACGCAGGGCGCCTTCTCCTATACCATCGACGCCAAAAATGAGTCGAGCACCTGGGTCGACGAGTTGACCATCACCGACGACCTTGAGTGCGCCAAGGATGGCGCAGCGAAACTTGTTGCCGTTGAAACCCCTATTGCGATCGGTGATCTAAACGGGCTGTGCAACGTGTGGTATCGAACGTCTCCGGCAGGAACAAGCGATACGGGCAAGCAGGTCAATGCAACGCTTGACGACGGGCATCGCAATCCTTGGCTCGAAACGGAAGAGGTTGCAAAGCTGCTGGGCGACGATGTGCGTCTCGTCGATTACGACGGGTGGCACCTATGGAAAGCAGATATCCCGACGGACAAGTCCGTCACGCTCGATACGAAAGAGATCGATCTTACAGGCGACGCCGTCATCACGGGCATCCGTTTTGAATACGGTGCGGTAGCCGCCGACTTTACAACCAGAAGCGAGGCGGACTCTTGGACCAGGGATGACCTTAAAGACGAACACGACGATCTTGACGATGCCAAGGCGGCCCTTAACTCGGATGCCCGAGGCGCAGTCGTGCATATGCAGGCAACGTCGTCCTATACGCCCCAAGCCGCACTTGCCAACAGCGCGCGCGTCGATCTTTGCCGCAACGGCGGTGGCGATAAACTCGAGGCGCATGATGAGGACCGCGTCATCCAACGATGCGCCCTGCCTCAGAACCTGCCGGCAACGGGGTCTGTTACCGTCGCCGCATGCATCACCGCACTCCTGACCTCGGGTACTGCGGCCCTATGGTTCGCTCGCCTTAAGTCAGCCACAAAGAAGCGCTAGCACGATAAAAAGGCGGGCGAGCCAGTCTCCCGGCTCGCCCGCCTTGGGCATAAACGATGAATCGGCTATTCAGCAGATGACGAACCGCCATCGATGGCTGCCTGATCGGACTCGGAAATACCGTCGGCACCCAAACTTTGCTCTTGCTCCACCTCTTCGTTCATTGTCGTCTCGGGCGTCGAGCCCTTAACGCCAACGACATACGCGGCCCCAAAACCCAATGCGATAGCGATCAGGGTCAAAATCAGATAGATGGGCCAATGGCGCTTGATGTACGAAAACACGCTGACTCCTTAGCGGGTCTGTCTACGAACGACGAATGACCTCGGTCACGACCTCGGACACCGTAGCGATATTGGTCGGATTGACGTTGTACGGCAGGTCATCCTCGGTGCGAGCGCAGGCAAGGCGCGGGCCGTCCACACCGGCGATCGTAAGGGCGCGACGGCTCGCCTCGAGCGCTGCGGATGCATCGGTTTTTGCATAGGGCATCTCGAACGTGCCGCAATCGACGTGGAACGACTTACACACCTTGCTGACAAGGTTCATGATGCGGCGATCGCCCTTAAACAGCTGCTGCTCGCCCTCGACCGTTACCACCGAAAGCCTGCCGGCACCGATAGACTCAAGGTTGATGAAGAACACACCGCGGAGCTTGTCACGATGCGAGGCCAAAAACGCCCTCATGCCGGCACCGTCGCAATCGGACGCGCCCGTAGCGACAAACCAGATATCGTGGCCGAGCAGCTCATCGTCGCCCATGGAGGCAACGGCCGAGAGCATATCCTCGGCAGAAGCACCATCGGAGGAGGTGGCACCGCCCTTCCAACCGTCGTCGTCATCCTCGAAGTTATCCCACGAGCCAATGCCGCGGCCGGACTTCTTGGCATCGTAATCGTCCTCGACGCCCAGCCAGTCGCTCATGCTGTCCTGCTCGTTCTTCTTTTTGCGACCGAACAAGCCACCTAGGCCACGCTTCTGCGGCTTGGCGCCCGTCGAAGCAGGAGCCGAGATGGTCTCGAGCGGCTGTGCGCCCGAGGAGATGGGCATGGGGGTCGCGACCGGTGCCGATGTGGGCTCGGGGCCCTGCGCCGTCGCAAAGGGATCATTTGTCTGTGCCGAAGGATCGGGAAGATCGAACAGCGACGTGCGGGACGCGACGTTGGCCTGTTGCATCGAAGGCAGCGACGGATCGGGGACCGAGGCCAGCGGCGACGAAGAGGGTGCGGGCGCGGAGGCCGGATCGGGGATATTCATTTGCTGGCGCGGAGGCACCTGAGACGAAATCTGCGCCATGAGGGAGTCCACTGTCTCGTCCTGCGTGGGAGCGACATTGGCCACCGTGGCACCGGGGTCGCTCGGCGCGGGCATGGTAAAGATCTGCGTAGAATAAGGCCTGGACTCATCCGTCTTGGGAGCCTCGTCAATCGCAGGGGGCTCCTGCTCCATAACAGGAGCCTCGACCTGCTCGGGTGCGCTGGCCTCAACGGAATCGGCCTCGTCGACAACCGAATCATCGGCGGCATCCTGGGCATCATCGGAGATGGGAAGAGGCTCGGCAATTGCGGTGCCCTGCTTCTCAAACGTCATCGTGGCATCGAATGACATGGTGCCATCGACCGGCTGCTGCGCCTCAAAAGACGTCGTAGCCTCGGCAACGTCAGCGGATGTCGGCTGCGGAGCCTCGAAGGACGTCGTGGCGTCGGCGACATCGACAGGCTCCGGCTGTTCGGCCTCGCTCTGCTCGAACTCCTGTGCCGCACGCTCACGCTCGGCCTCGGCGGCCTGCTGCTGGGCGATGGCCTCCCGCTCGGCGGCCTCGCGGGCAGCGGCACGCTTTTCCTCAAAGTCGTCGACGAACTTCTTGCCCTTCGCAAAGGCACCCTTAAAGAAGCTAGAAGCGCTGGCACCAATCGAGGAGAACGCGGAAGCGATATCGGCATGGGGCGTTGTCGAGGGAAGCTCGGCCGAGAAATCGGTGTCACTCTCATAGGACACGCGCTGCGGATACTCGTCGTAGTCTTCGTCGGCGGTCTCGTCTTCAACCTGTGCCGGAGCGGCAGGCGCCAGAATATCCAGACCGGCTGCAGAATCGAGCGCGGGCTTTGCGTCAGACTCCGCGGCAGCAACAGGGGCAGCGACCGGCTCAGCGGGAGCAACAGCCGTATTGGCCGCGGGCGCAGGCTCCTGTGAAACGGGAGCAGGCTCCGGCTCAAACGTCGGCTCCTCGCCCTCTTCGTAATCGAGCGTACAGGACTCGGGAAGCATGCCGAGCGCTCGGATGGCATCCGAACCAAAGCGGATATTGCCGGCGGCATTGCGATAGAGCTTGGGCTTGGGCTCGGCGACTTCGACCACCGCGGGCTCCTCCGCCGGCTCGACGGTGGACTTTTCCTCGGTGGACACTTCGGCCTGGGCAGTCTGGCCTTGAGCCTCAGGCGCGATAACGCCGATCAGCGTCTCGTCGGCAGAGGCACCCTCAAAACCATCGATCTTTCCATCAAAAGCCTCTTCCTGCTCGGGTACATCGTCAGGCGCCACCGGCTGGCCAAACTCGTCCTCGTCGTAGGAAGGTTCCTCATATTCAATGGTGTTGCCGTAGTCGTTTTGCTGTTGGGCCGTGGCATACTCGGCCGCCGCGCGCGCCATTTCCTCGGCGCGACGCTTCTGCTCGCCAAAATAGGTGTCGAATGGAATGTCGTCGGGGAACTCGTTTTCGCCCTGATAGGGGGCAACGTTGTCCATGACACCGAGCATGGCGGCAACAGAGGACTTGTTGCACACTGCGCCAGACGTGTAGGGAAGCACAAAACGGTTGGAGATGATATTGGCGGCGTTGGCCAGTGCCACAAGGGAGGCCAGAATCGCGACAACCCACAGCAGCACCTTGAGCACGCCGGGAAGCGGCAGGATACGCAGGATGGCGACAGCCGCGGGCGCGATCGTGGCGACAGGCAGGAGCTTGGCGATGAGCGCGCGATACGGAGCGTAGGGCTCGCGAGCAAGGAGCTCGGCGCGGGGGGAATCATAGTGGGCCACCACGACGACCGGGCGGTTGCGCGGAGACGCAAGCGGGCCCGAGGCCTTGTGATAGGCGATGACATTTTGACTCACACCGGTCTTTCCCAAGCGCGAAACCACGGGATGCCCCGTGCGCTCGAGCACGTAGAGCACGGCACCAACAATGGCCAGCAAGGTGCCGACCAAGCCGATACCGCCACCGATGCCCATCAGCAGGGCGCCGGCAAACGCCAGAATACCGGTAACGGCAAACGCCAACCTGCTGGGCGCGGGAGCATTAAATTCCTGCACCTCGGGGTCAAAGCCGTGGTTGCGGAAGATCTGGGCGATATCCTCGGCAGCCAGGCGCTCTTCTTCACTGCACGCCGGCGTAATGCCGGTGTTCTGCAGCAGGTGGTTAATATAGTTCTGGGTGTTCGCCATGTGCGCTCCACATCCATAATCCGACAAATAGGCCCAATGCATGCACATTAGAACCGTATATAGTCGAAAGTATACCCCGAGCGAGCGCAAACGACCGAATTCTGGGCATCTTAACGCCCTGAGCGGACAAGGATATAGCCTAATCTCCATATCGGACTAAAATCATGGCATCAAACGACCTTCTCATGCGAGGACCCTATGACGGCAAACGACGCGACCGCGACAATTAAAAAGGGGATACCAGAGCCAGGTTTCGATAAAACTGCTCAGCGCATCCTCAATCTTTTCTTTGTGCTCAACAGCTCTCCCGAACCGCTGACAACCGAGCAAATCGTCCTGGATTCCGATTTGGGATACGGCTCGGGCAATATCGATTCAGACAAGCGCAAGTTCCGCCGCGATCGCGACAAGCTGCTCGAACTCGGCATCGTCATCAGGGAAGTTCGTGCTGCCGGAGCGCAGGAAACCGAGGAGAGCGCGTGGACAATCGACCGCGAGCACACGTTTGCCGCGGGCGGTCTCATCACCGCAGACGATGCCGATATTCTGCTCAACGCCATCGACCAGACGCTCGTGGCGGGCTCATCCACCTTTGCCGCGCCGCTTGCCGACATTCGCTCCAAGATCGCCTATCTCACCGGCATGTCGACGGAAGGCGAGGCACCGATCCGCCGCTCTCCCACCGTCGATGCGGTATGGAGCGCCTTTGCCGAGCGTTGCGCGTTGCGCTTTTTGTACCAAAACGGACGCGGCGAACAACGCGAGCGGACCGTTTGCGTCTACGGCATGTTCGAGCGCGAGGGCACGTCATATTTCTGCGGCCTCGACAACGCCACCGACAACATCAGGACATTCCGCTGCGACCGTATCATTCGCGCCTGGAGACCTTCGAAGGCATATACCATCCCCGCGGATTTCAACCTCAACGACTACCTGTTCTTTGAGTTCGATTTTGCCGACCGCCCGCCCGTTGCGACTACGTTCTCGTTCGCGCGCGAGGCGCAGACCGATATGATCAGCGGTCTCACGCGCGGGCGCGGCGAGCTTATGCACACCGAAGCAGGATGGACCTGGACCGTTAACGTGCGCGACCTTGATGCCGCCGCCTCGTTTTGCATGGCTCATGCCGTGGACGGCATGAGGCCCGTCGCCCCCGATTCGCTCAAACAGGCGTGGAACCGCCTCATCGAAAGGACGGTGCACGAGCATGCCCGTGCGTAAACTCACCAGCGAGCAAAGACTCTCGCGCGCCATCGACATCATGGAGGCCCTCTACGCCGCCGGCGAGGACGGCATGGCACGAGATGAGCTTTGCAGCCGCTTTGATATTTCGGGAGCATCGCTCGACGAGATTCTCGAAATCGTCTCGTCGCTTGCGGACCGAGAATCGGGTGCGCGTATTATCTGCGAGCGTCGCGGCGAGCGCGTGGTCCTCACCGGTGATGCGGGGCGCGTGCTACCGCTGCGCCTGAGTGCCGCCGAGGGCGCCGTGCTCAACCACGAGCTCGAATCCTTGGGAATCGAGCCCCAGGCGGCGGCTCGGATACGCCGAGCTCTTCTTCCCGAAGAGCTCGGCTTCAACCAGCGCGTCTTTGACACCGTCGCCCACGGATCGCACTGGCAGCAGCTGAACTGCGCCATTCAGGACGGCGTTCGCTGCCGCATCTCATATCGCTCGATGGATGACACACGAGCGCGCGAGCGCTTGGTCGACCCCTTGCGCATTACGACAAACGGCGACCAAACATATCTGATTGCCTGGGATGTCGCGGTCGACGAACAGCGCACCTATCGTATGGATAAAATCGAGGACCTGGTCTTGACCGACGATTCCGTCGTGCGCCACGCGCCGGAGTCCGCGACCCTCCACGACTCCCTCGCCCAGGCGGAGCGGAGCGCGAGGCTTCTCATGCCACTCGACCTGGCGGAGCGCCTAGATTGGCCCGGCATTATGTCGATTGAACCCAATGGGGCGGTCAGCGCAACGGTGAGCGTGCGCTACGGCTCGGAGCGTTGGCTGCTAAGTCAGGTAATCGCAGCGGGCGGGGCCATCCGTATCTTGGATGACCCCGCCCTGTCAGAGCGTCTGTGCGATATGGCGCGATCCCTCGTCTGCCCTCTTTAGCGGCGACGCTCGTGCGCTTGGCGCCACAACTGTAGGTAATGACCAATCTGCGCCAATTCGATGCGCTGATAGGAGCTTGTGGGCAGCGACGTTAAGAATTTCTTGCCGTAGCCCTTCGTCACCAGGCGCGGGTCGGCCAAGATGAGCACGCCGCAATCGGTCGATGAGCGAATGAGGCGACCGGCCGCCTGCTTAACCTCGAGTACGGCCTCGGGCAGCGAATAGCGCGCCCAGGCGCGGTCTTCGCGCAGATTGCGCTCGCACGAAAGAGGATCCGTCGGGCTCGAGAACGGCAACTTGGGAATGATGACGCAACGCAGCGTCTCGCCGCTGGCGTCAAAACCCTCCCAAAAGGCCTTGAGCGCAAAGAGCGACGAGGTCGGCTCGTTGATAAACCGGTCACGCAGACGACGAGGAGACGAGTTGCGCTGCTGGCAGTTGAGTTCCAGACCTGCACGGGCCATCCTAGGCTCGACACGGGCGAACAGGTCCTCCATGTCACGCCTATTGGTGAACAGCGTGAGCACCGATCCGCCCATAGCAAGATGAGCGTCGACCAGCACGCGCTCGAGCGCCGAGAGATAGGCTTCACGGTCGCGCGGATCGGGAATGTCCCCGGCCACGACCACGGCCATATTCGAATCGAAGTCGTAGCTCGAATCCAAGTGCAGCGACGATGACGTCGAGGCACCGATGCGATCGAGGCCGACGGCGTGGTTAAAGTGTTCAAAGCTCTTGGAAACCGTCATGGTCGCCGAGGCAAAGATGGCCGTGTGGACCTCTGGCAGCCACTCGGTTGCCAGAGCCTCGCCAATGTCGATGCGCTCCGCGGTCATCGACTCTCCACCGGCGCGCAGCCTGCGATTGACCTGCAGCGAGTAGACATAGTGCTCGTCGGTGCCGTCAATGATGAGTTTGAGGTTCTCGGCAAGCTCGTGCAGACGACGCGAGATATCACCCAGGTCGACAACGACCTCGGGCTTGTCGGCGGCAACGGCCTGCACCAGCGCGTCGACACTCTTGTCCGCCTGCTCCAGCGCATCGATAGCGGCATGGGCCGATTGCAAGAAATCATGCCAATCATCCGACTCGCGCAACTCGGGGCCGATCCACAGATTCGCATTGTCGTAACCCCCGCGGGCACGGCGACCGAGCTCGCGAACACCGTCAAACACACCGGCGATCGCCATGCTCGCGCGCGCAACCGTCGACGTCGCCTTGGCAGTGAGCCCCAGGTAGAGCGTAGAGCCCTCCAAGGTTGCCAAATCGCGGGAAACCTGGCTCAGTGCACCGGCACTTGAGCCGCCCAGGCGCTCAAACAGAACGCGCGATTCGTCTGCCGACACCACACGCGCCCATTGACGGCGCGCCTCGCGCTCGATGGAGTGGGCCTCGTCGATCACCCAATGACGGATCGGAGGCAAAATCCTACCCTCGGCCGCAACGTTGCGGAACAACAGGGAATGGTTGGTGACCACCACGTCGGCATGCGCTGCTCGACGGCGAGCGCCGTGGACCAGGCACTTATCGGGGAAAAAAGGGCAGAGGCGGCGTGCGCACTCACGCGACGCCGTCGTAAAGTCGGGACGGTTGACGCTGCGCCAGCGAATGCCGAGCGAGTCGAGATCACCATCGGCCGACTGGCACACGTACGCCATGATGACCGCGACTGCCGTAAGCGTGTCGGAGGGATCGCGCTTGGTGGTAATTTCGACCTGGCCGCGGCTCATGCGCTCGAGCTTGCGCAGGCACGGATAGTGGTCATACCCCTTCAGCGCGCAAAACGAAAGACCGTCGGGCAGCTGCTCAGCAAGTTTTGGCAGCTCATGATACATGAGCTGGTCGGCAAGATTGTTCGATTTGGTCGCGATGCCAACCGTAATGTTGTTGCGGCGCGCGGCCTCGGCAAAAGGCACCAGATAGGCCATCGACTTACCGACGCCCGTACCCGCCTCGATGACGCGATGCGTGCCCGTAACGAGGGCATCGCGAACCTCGAGCGCCATCGCGATCTGCTCATCGCGCGGCTCGTACGTGGGATACATGCGATTGACCAGGCCACCCGGGGCGTAGTCCGCCTCGATTTCCTCGCGACTCGGCATCTTGAGAACCGGCAGCTCGTCCGCATCAACGCGATCGTCCGCGCGGTCGGCCTTGAGCACGTCGGCGCGAGCGGCACTGAGAGAAAAGATGGAGCCCGGGTTCTGTCCCGCCAAGAACGAGAAGATGGGACGATAGGACCAGGGCACGTCGGGGTGCATGTCGGCCAAGCGCGCCATAAGGCCCTGGGGCAGGTCGGTGAGTGCCACGAGCAGCACGCGCCACACGCCACATAGGGCGTCGACATCGGCGTTGGCGCGGTGCGACACCGAGTCGCAGCCAAACAGGTCGGCCATAAAAGACAGCTTATGCGAGGTCAGGCGTGGAAGCGCGATGCGCGACAGCGCCAGCGAATCGATCCAGATATCGCTGACGTTGACACCGCCCTTGACCGACTCGATAAACGAACGGTCAAAGGTAGCGTTATGCGCGATCACGGGGCAGCCGCCGACAAAATCGGCGAGAGCAGCCACGGCCTCGACGGCCGAAGGGGCATCTGCCACATCGGCGTTTGTAATGCTCGTGAGTTCGGTAATCTCGGCGGGAATCAGCTGCTTGGGGTGGACGAAGGTATCGAACCGGTCGACGACCTCGCGACCCGAAAGACGGGCCGCCGAGATCTCGATAAGTTCGTTATCCTGCACCGAAAGGCCCGTGGTCTCGGTATCGAGGACGATAACATCCTCCTCGATAAGACCGAAGGATTGCGTCTTAGCGCGCTCGGCGAGCGTGGCGTAGGAATCGATGACAAACTGCGGCGTTCCCGACGAAACAGCGTCCTCGATTAGCATGCAACGCCTGCTCGACGAAGGCCCATACGAATCAGATTGTCACAGACCTGCGGGAACGTCATATCGTCGGTATGGCGAATCTCATCCGGATACAGCGACGTATCGGTCATACCGGGAATCGTGTTGGTCTCGAGGATGACGGGGCCGTCCTTGCTCACGATAAAGTCACTACGCGAGATACCCAGGCAACCGAGCGCCTTATGGGCGGCACAGGCGAGCTCCTGGGCGCGGGCGTAGTTCTCGGGCGAAATCTGCGCGGGAATGCGATGGATGTCTGTGGGGTCGACATATTTCACGTCCAGATCGTAGAACTCACAGTCCTCGGGCTTGCGAATCTCGACGATCGGCAGAGCGCGCACGTCGCCCTCGCCATACACGCCGACGGTAATCTCGGTTCCCTCGATGCACTTCTCGACCAGCACTTTGTCGCCAAACTTAAACGCCTTGGCGATAGCTGCGGGCAGTTCGGAGGGCTCATGGACCAGGGAAATGCCATAGCTGGAGCCGTTGACGGCCGGCTTTACAAAGCAGCGCTCGCCACAGACCACAACGATGCGGTCGATATCGATCTCATCGCCCGCCTCAAGCGCCAGGCCGGGGGCAATGGGGATGCCCGCCTTGGCGTATAGGAGCTTCGAGACCTCCTTGTCGGCACCGCAGGCGCTCGCAAGCACGCCCGAGGCCGTGTAGGGGATACCCAAGGTCTCCATGGCACCCTGCATGGCACCATCCTCGCCGCCAGCGCCGTGCATGGCGATAAATGCCACATCAAAACCACCGGTCGCCATGGTTACCATAAAGTCATCGGCAGCCGTATCCAGCAGCTCCACCGAGGTGTAGCCAGCCTCCTTCAGGGCCGCCACGACGTTCTTTCCCGAATTGAGCGAGATCTCGCGCTCAGCGGAATGACCGCCCGCCAAGACCGCTACGTGCATGTTCTCTAGGCTTTTACCCTGCATGGGCAGACTCCTCCTCTATAATTTCTGCAGCTGATACCATATTGTAGCGATACCCTCTACGTTTCCCCAAAATCGAAAGGCTTCCATGAATCCCAGAACTAAATCTCAGGACATTCGCGACTTGAGCCAAAACGATATTCGCGAGCTCGTGGCCGAACT
>ERZ1026866.1321-NODE-1321-length-12991-cov-13.492502_pt1 | contig 12991 bp, 14 predicted proteins | sample MGYA00380163_ERZ1026866 | MGnify/ENA primary metagenome ERZ1026866 (study PRJEB33269, sample SAMEA4719799) | human gut metagenome | biome: human-associated habitat; feature: organic feature; material: feces | place: Cameroon | collected 2013-10 ...
GAAAATCTTTAAGTATCTGCTCTTTTTGTGTCTACTTTATTGACATCTATACAACTTAATGGAAAGAGTAGATAACAGGATAAATAACCTCTAGGGATCACTGAGACAAATAAAAAAAGGTTTATAACAGTCAATAACAGAGCTGACAATAAAAAAAGAGAGCTTCTTCGTTGTAAGAAGCTCTCATAATCAAAATCGTATACATGATCCTGCTTATCTTTTTTATCGATGAAAAACACAACTGCTAGTGGAACAATCCCTGCAATTAAAAAGGGGTACAACAGTACCCCAAAAAGAACTCCGATTAACATCAATTGTTGATAGCGAGACATTTTTTTCTCTTCTGTCTTTTTGGTTGAAAACATTCGTTCAAAAATATTATTAGAATTGGGTGGTTTCATCATTGGGTCATTGTCCTTTCTTTCTTGGTTTTATTTCTCGCCGTATTTTTGTACGCTTTAAATCGTTTGATTCGGATTTAGGAGGTTTGATTGGTCGTTTCATTTGGCGTCGTTCTGTGCGTGATACAGGCTCTTTCGGCATATTAGGTACTTTTGCCTGTTTGATTGAACTTTTCGGTACAGAAATAGGCGTCATTTGTTTCGTGACACGATCCACACGTGCCATTTGATTACGGACACTTGCTGGACGACGAATACCTCCACCTTGATTTCCTACACGCTGCCTTGTCTGACTTTCTCGATGAATCGAGGTTGGCATGGTCACTCGTTGTTTTTGACCTGGAATTTGTCTCGTTGCTTGTTTTGGTTGTTGCTGATTACTATTTCCTTGTTTTCGGCGAGCTTGTACACTGTTTTTATCTACGCCATGACTATATTGTTGTTTCCGCTTATGACTGGATTGTCCATTTCTTCGTTTCCGCTCATTTACATCCGTTCGTGGCGTATGTTTGACTTTTTCGCCTTGTCTTCTCACTCTTGAGACAAGAGGAATAACGGTCATGCCTGAAGGACGATAACGATGAGGGCTACCTGTTTCTTCTGCTTTAGAGCGTGTGTTTAGATCATCTGAACCTTGGTTTTCCTTCCGCAATAAACGACGGACTTCCTCTGCCCCCTTATCAAATGGTCGACGTATACGCTGTTCTTGAGCTTTCGCTTGTTCCTGCCGTTCTACTTCCCTCGCTCGTTCATGTAAATCATTCGCACGTTGAGCCATTTTATCCATTGTTCCTGGTGCTTTATGCCGAGGTTGATTTGACGTGGAAGAGGCTTCTCGTCGATACACACTTCGTTTTTGAACTTGTGCATTCTTCGGCTGCTTGATATTCTCTCCAGTTTTCCCTTTGTTTCTTTGCTCTTGTTGGGTTCGTTTCTGTTTCTCTTTTTCTTCTTGGCGACGTTTTTTCGCCTGTTCTCTTCGTTCTTTTTGTTGTTCTTTTGCGGCACGTCGCATACGGCGTTCCGTACTGAATGGGTTCGTCGCAAAAGCTAACGCATTTCTGGCAGTTACTCGACCAGTAAAGAGACTCCCTAAGAAGGTTCGGAAAAAGTAAATCCCCAAAGGCGCAAGTAAATAGACCAGGATAATCATGATTTTCTTCCATGGATCATGTTCTTTTACACTAAGCTGGAAACCAAAACTTAAAAATGAAGTAAATAGAATACAAGTAAATCCTGCCATACTCTTTAATGCAGTCAATATCCCGAAAGCTTTCGCATAATTGTAAAACGCATTGAGCTCTGTTTTAAACAAACTAATAAACAAAAGAATAGGGAATAACGGAATGAGAAAAACTTGCATGACTCCTGTGACAATTCGGAACATAGCTAAAACAAAATACACCACTGTTTGTATTAAATTTACTACTAAATAAAAGAAGGCATACCCAACATTCGACCAATTATTATAGTATTGAATATGCTTATTCTTTAACTTTTCTGCCTCGTATTTTGTAGCCTTCTCATGGATTTTCTCTCCATTACTCGTATCTACATCATTATCTAATAGGAGATTAATTCGATCATAATCTTTATTGTTGTAAGAAACCTTATACTTCCTTATGGCGTCTACATCCGTTGTACCATAGTTTAACAACAAATAAGGCTCATAAACATTACTATAGAACACTCTTGCGGCAATCGTTTCCCCTGCAGTTGTTAACTTCTTATCCGCAGTTTCTTCTTCATTTTTGGAATCAGTATTATATTTCTCCTCTTCTTCTGTCGTTAAAACAGGAGTTGTTTTTAAAAAAGCTGTTTCTACAGTAGAATCTAAAGAAAAAGCCATATTGAATAACTGATTATTGGCTTTTGGATCTTTGAGAATCACAAGACCTGTAAACACTAAAATCGTCATTAAAAACACAAAGAACGACTTTTTGAGTTGTCCTTCACCAACGAATTTTACAAACATAACGATCGCAGTAAAACTAATTCCTATCGTTCCCGCAATACTTAACATATTTGTTGCAATATTTGACGTGAATTTTTGAACAGAATCTTTAATATTGGACACTACATCCATATCAAATAAAAATTCAACCATAGAAGCATTAAAGCTCCCAATCATTTTTACCCCACTCCAGATAAAACTTTTGATTACTCCGGATACATTAGAGATTGCGGCAGAAATTTTCCCTAAAAAATGCCCTTCTTTCTCTTTTGTCATTAATTCAAAAGAGTTATCCTTATAAGTATCATAAATTTTATCTACATCCGTCGTAACCGGATTTTCTTTCACCTCGTCCTTCTTTTCAGCTTCATTTGTTTCTGTCACACCCACCCCATCATTGTATTGATCTGCATAACTAGTTAGGGGCATTTTCCATAAAAAAAAGCACCCCAAAACCAGGAGTACTCCGATCAATGACCGTTTTTTCAAGTGATCACCTCAAAACTTATTCGATTTTATTTCTAATGCTGTTCGATTGCTAAGGCTGCTTGTGTTTCTTTGTCTTGGTTATTGGTTGAGGAAATAGCTAACATCCAACTATCAAATAAAACATCAATGGCAATTGGTTGATTACGTCCTTTATGATCTTGAAACAGACAAGTTCCCGCTTTCAATTGATTGATCATTTCCAAATTAGCTTCATTTGCTTCCATGTCAAAGAAACCTAATACTTTTTTACGTGCTTCTTTTTGTTTTGGACGAAATGCAAACTTATAAGAAATCAATTCTTTCTTATCTTCACGATCATAATCCATAAACGCCTGTGTAATAGCAATAATATCCGTTCCGTTTGCTCGTCCCTTTCGTAAACTATCGTCAATGAGGAATTGTCCCTGCGCAGTATCTTCGAATCCCTTGGCTTCGTCAAATATGATTGCCGCGTCTTCTTCTTTGTTCGTTGAAAACACATACGTAAACTTCATAATGACTTCCATAATCGCCATACCAGCAATCTGTTCTGGTTTTAATCGACCTGCATCAATTTCTTTTTGTGTAGGTATTTGTAGCCCTTGAGTACCAAGAACATTGATTTGAGAAGAAAGATCAATTGGCTGACTTTGATCATTTCCTAGAAGAATCTTCCCTAATCCGACTTGATGTCCATCTAACAAATCTGCCAATTCAACGTCTGTTTTCCGTATTTCCTCAATCACATTCGTCAAATGGTTTCGTCTCATGCTATCTAAAACTGTCACAATCGCATTTTGTATGGTTCGTTTCTTTTGTCCGGATGTTGCGGGATTTTTGTCTACCTCTCCTAATAATTCTAAAATACTTTTTGCCGTCTGAATCGCCTGTTCTCTTGGTAAGAATAGGAGTGGATCAAGCATACCTCGACAAGAGTCATCTTCAGACAGAGAAATAAAATTGATTCGACGATATAACTCTAAAAATTCAGGAATATACCCATATTTTTCTAATGCTTTTGAGAAAAATAATTCTGTTTCATTTTTAGGATCGATATAGAGAATCTTTTGTCCTAAAAAGGTCAACCACAAAAAGATATATTTAACTAAAACCGATTTCCCTTGACCTGGTGGACCAATAATCAACGTATTTCCGTTGGTATGGATCGCCCCTTCAATGTATTTTTTTGTTAAATTAGGGTAATACCAAATAATTTTACTAGACAGTGCCAACGCTTCTTTGACAGAATGATATTTTTTAGAAGTAATGATTCTTCCTAAAGGAATTCCAATAATATTTCCAATTTCTTTTTTCAAATCAAACCCTAAGTCTGCGACTAATCCTGTTGTCACGATTTGGTCATAACTCCGAAAAGTACGATTACTACCAATCAGACACTGATTAAAAAGAGTCAGTTGATCCGCAACCGAACGATAAATCTTATAATCTGTCCCATCTAAAGCAAATTCGAGATCTTTCATTCGTTGTTCTACGACTTCTTTTGAAGTCGCTGATAAAACAAAGGTCAACGATAGCTGGCAAAGTCGAGTATCTTTGTCTTTTAACTTTCTTTTCAAATCTTGAAGACGTTCTGTACCAAATGCCAATACATCGTCTTCATCTAAAATGCCGTCAATTTGACCTTGTTCCTTATCTTGTTCGTAAATACGATTCGCCATTTTTCCAATCCTTCTCAAATCTGCTTTTTCATGATTAAAAGAAAGACGAGCATGTGTTTCAATCGGAAAAGAAAGACTATCTTGTAAATTCTGCACAAAACCACTGCCAAACATCGCCATTGGTAACTCGATCAAACTAACAAAAATGGAATAATGTTTTTTATCAATTTGTTCCACTACTAAATAGCCATTCTCATTTGAAATGACCCCTTCCGTCATTTCAATAGGCGATAACTCTCGCTCTGGAATCCGACTATCCGCCCTATGAAAAAGATAATAAAAAATACGCCCCATCATTTGTGGCGTTAAACGTTCAATTTCTTTATAGTTCGATAAATCATGAAATAATTGTTTTTCCATACGATCATAAGCAATAGGTACACTGGTAACTGGCACATGTTGTGCCGTCATTTTATACATGAGACGTTTTCCAATGTCTTTTAACAAATTCAGATATTCTAAAGGATCGGCGACTTGAACAACCGTCGTAAATCGTACAAATAAATACGTTTCATATTCATTCATTTGTACTTCATCTTTTAAAATTTTTCCTGCTTGGCGGAAATAGATTTCACCTAAATCTGAAAAATCTCCTTTGACTGTTTCTTTGATTGTTCTCTCAATATGTTCTTCGATATCAAAGTAATTAGGAATATTGACTAGATGATACTCATATTGATCGTGTTCAAACATTCCTTTGCCATCTTCAATATATTTTTCAAAAAATTCCAGATCGTTTAAAGGAAATCCTTGAGGAACAAGCTTATATCCTACCCATACATCTTGTGACGTCGTAAAAAGAAAATTACGAATAATGGTCTCTACTGGAAATTGTAACTGTGGTTCTTGCTTTTTAAACAATATATAGATCACTCCTTTCTCTTACTAATATTTCAAAATCGTGAAAAAAACGGATCACTTTTAAGTAAAGTAAATAAAACGGAATCTTATTTATAATTTTTTCTTCCTTGCATTCGAATAAGTTACTTTTTTACGAAAAAGAGGAACATATAACCCATGTTCATAACGATTGTTTCGTTTGCTGAAGTATGTTCCTCTACCAATGAGATAATCAATAAAATTTTTATTGTCCCACTTTAATGAAAAGAGTGTCCAAACTATGACACCCACTCCTGCAATCATCAAAATCCAGGACTTAGTGACTAGGGTATGCAAAAATCCATTTCCACTAAGTAGACTAACAAGAAAAAAGATTCCTAAAATCACCAAAAAAATACTAAATACAACGATTTGTTCCAATCGTACACCATTACTAAGGAATGGAATTTTACGATCACCAATTCCATATATTTTGTGAGGTTGTTTAAATTCCTTTGTATAGTTATATTCCATCGTCAACACTTTCCAATCTAAAAATTAACTATCAGAAGCACCAAGCTCCTGATAGCTCTCTTTTCACTACATCAATCGAATGAATGGCAAGATGGTTTGAACTGTACCATCACTTACATCACCACCAATCCAAATCTGGTCTTTCAACCATTGTCCAATTTCTGTTGCATTAGATAACAAAAGAATTAACATGATTAAAAGAAACACGCCTATAATAGTAAATGCAGATCTCGCAAAACCTTGTGTGGCATATGCACAAACAGCCATTACAATTGCGACAAGTGCTAACAACCAAATCACTTGTGTAGACACTCCGTCAAATAATGATTTTATATCAAATATTTTCATTTCTTTATTCCCCTATTCATTAAATTTAGTGACAAAATAGCTATCGCTACTTGGTTTGATATTGGCTGTGAATTGAGAAGTGAAAGAACTATCTTTTTGGAAGCTAAACGTATAGTTCCCTTGAGCCACATAGTTTCCTTCTTTCGTTTGAACAATATGCTCCAATTGCATATGATTAAACGTTCCGCCTTCTAAACCATTCACATTGGCAATCAATGCCAATTTCTCGTCATTTTTGACATATAATTCAAAGAATTTTTTTAAGAATTCTTCAATTTTTAGCTTTTCATTATCTGGAACATTTGTCCCTTTCGCCATAAATCTTTCTGAACGATAGGTGACATGATTTTTATTTTCTGTTGCTTGTAAATTTAGAAATTCAATGCCTTCAAGTAGTTTTAATTCTTGTTCTTTAAAACTTACTGGAAAAGAAATTTGACAGTCTTTCCATTGATTTCCTTCTGTGAACGTCACATCATAAAATAAACGATACATAGACTCTGCTTCATTCAATGTTTCTGATTTGATAAAGGAAATTTGTTTTGCTTCCCTTGAATAAGTGGTAGAGGAAAACCCTAAATCTGAAGCATTTAATCCTTGAGATAAATAGGGAGAAAGATTATTTTCCCATTCCTCCATTTTTTCTTTATTCAAATCAAAAAGTTTTTCAACAAATTTTGTTCCTTCATATTTCATTTGTTCCGTATTGGATAAGCCTTGATTGACTTGCGTTAACAATACCGTCGGATTGACTTGTTTTTTAGCTGCTATACGAGTCAATGTATCAATTCGTCCAAAATTTAGGAGGAGCACGAATCCCATGACAAAAAACAAAAAGAAAAAAACGCCTGAGAAAATACTCAGTGCGCTTTTTCTTGAAATTTGAATCATTCGGCTGGATTGTTCTAGCTTTTTTTTAGAAAATACCGCTCCAAACGAAATCTTTTTTCTTGTTTTTTTTGATTTTTTCGTTGCTTTACTTTGGACAAATTCTGGATTGAATTTTATTTTACTCATGTCCGATTTTGTACCGCTGAATCAAAGAACTCGGTACTTTTTCAATAATTACTACTTCATTAACTACTGCACCTGCTCCCTCCAAAAAAGCCAGTGCTTCTTTATAAGCAGTCAAACTATAGGTACGGTTGTTGCTACTGAGTGCTTCCTTCACTTCTTCATAAAAGATTCGTGAGCCAACTTGATACTGCTTTTGATGAATACGCCATAATACAAACAATGCTAATTGTAACGATGGGCGATAATGTTCAAATCCTGAAATCTGAGGATTGATTGCTTTCTTTTTCTCAACTGTTTCTTCAGTCTGAGAATTACTTGAAGAATAGTCCATATTTTCCCTACTTTCTAAATTATTCTAAGAGTGACCCATTAAAGCTACTGCCTAAATTTTGAATTGCAATTAATTTCTTCGACGGAAGATCATACGTCACTTGAAATACATTCATTGCTTTATTCCATGAACTATAACCAATTTTATTCCGATATTCAGTGACAACTAAACCTTCTAGTTCATCATTTTGTATACTTTTTGTATAAAGTGTACATTTTTCTAACTCTGAAGAGACCCCATTAGAGTCACCATATGAATCCCCTTCTTTAAAATACTGACTCATTAACTCTTTTGAAAGGTACGGTTCACAAGCTTTTTTTCTTTCAGAATAAGTGTCAGGATCATAGTCAAACAATGCATGAAAAGCTTTATTGATAAATTCATTAAAGTATTTGATATTCCCTTTTTCTGAAGCGTCATTGTTTTTCAATACTTCATTTTCTTTTTGTAGTGTCGCTTTTTCTTTCTCTAATTTTTGAATCGATGTTTGTAGTTCACTGATAAATTGTTTTTGATCATTTTTTTGCTCTTTAAATACTTGTTCTTGTTGCTTTAACGTTATTTGTTCACGAGAAAGTTCTTTTTTTTCTTTAACAAACCAATAACCACATAAACCAGCGAAAACTAGCACAATACTCAAAAATATAATCAACTTTTGCTTCGTCACATTGAACTCCTTTCATTTTTTTATTGGACGTGCCAGACAAATATCACCACCATTTAATAGATAGCCAAAAGATAAATCTACTTGTCCTTCTCCTACACCATTATGGTTCATACCTCCTTGTTCAACGATCTTTGTCGTCAGTCCATGCCAATCTTCCGCTAGAATTGCGGTATGTCCATCGTCACCCACACCTGATCCTAAGTTGACAATTACTACATCACCGGCTTTTGCTTCATTCGGAGAAACTTCTTGTAAATACTGCTTTGCACCTCTTGCGTCACTTGTCATACTTCCGGTATACCATTGAACATTTTCTGGTGTACGATATCCCGCTTTTGTCAAAACTAGCCATACAAAACTAGAACAATCCGCATATCCATTCTTATCTGGAGAATCTATACTACCAAACCGTGTACGTAAAGGCTGGGAATAATGAAAGTACCCAATCAAACTTTTAGCTACTTTTAAAACGTTTCCGTCTGCACTAGAAGTAGCAGTTTCATTCATACATGCTTCGATTTCATCTTGTTGCCCCGCTGTCGCACCGTTGCTTAAAGTAACTTGTGCAATTGGATCATTTGAACTCAACTTGGCATACCATTGATTGGCATAATTTAATCGATTACCCATCATCGGATCACCAGCACGTTCAAATAATTTTTGCCATTGTGCTGTTCCTTCTTCGACGGTTGAAGCTTTTAAAGCAGCTTGTGCTGCTTTTTCTGTTGTTTCTAATTCGTAGATTAAAAACTCAATTTGTAAGCCCAAATCCGACCAATCTTTTCCTTTTGATTTGGCAAAATTCATCAAATTTGTTGTTCGTCCCGCTGTCCATTGAGCAATTCCATGTCCAGATAAAGGATCATTAGGTCGTTCAATAGCTGTTGGCATATTGTTCGATTCTTGGTCAAAATTTCCTAGCATTCCTGCTAAACCTTGTGGAGTTGTAGGGAATTTCTTTTTGATTTCCGTTGCAATTTGGAATCCATTTTTCTCCGAACCTTGATTTGTAGCTACAATATTAGCTGCAGGTGTTTCAACTAATGCTGAACAGTCTACTGATTCATCTTCAGATAAAGTCGTAAGACTAACCAATAATAGGAAAAAAAAGCCAATAAAAAGAAGTACGGGCAAAAGATTTAGCCCGCACAAAATCAATATTTTTTTCTTTTTCATCAATTCATTCATACTCGACGTTTTTTCCAGAAGAACCAACCACTAGCAGAAGCTAAAATACCTCCTATTAACGTAACTATAGCGGATGTTGCTTCTTCACCAGTTTTTGGCAAAACTTTCATTTGTCCATCCGATCCTTTAACCGCAATATTTCCACTTGGCAATTTTGTAATATTTGCCGTAACAGGTGTCAATCCTTGTTCCGTTTGCTTATATGGTACGCCATCGATCACAGAAACAATTTTTTCTCCTGTATCTGTTTTAACCGGTGTAGACGCTGTAGAAATATGTGTTAACTCATTGACATTGTTTGTTTGTACAGGCGTTGTATGTCCCGCATTTCCAGATTGATTGATCGTTCCATCTGAATTGATTCCTACGTTTGTTGTTGGAGGTGTCGTTGTTTGTTCACCACTATTCCCATTCGTTGGGGGAGTAGTTGTACCAGTATTTCCTCCTGTACCATCATTTCCTGTATTTGGCGGCGTCGTTGTGCCGGTATTGCCACCTGTACCATTATTTCCTGTATCTGGTGGCGTCGTTGTGCCGGTGTCTCCTCCACCTGTACCGCTACCTCCTGTATCTGGCGGGGTTGTTGTGCCAGTATTTCCTCCTGTGCCACTGTCTCCTGTGTCAGGTGGCGTCGTTGTGCCGGTGTCTCCTCCACCTGTACCGCTATCTCCTGTATCTGGTGGAGTTGTTGTGCCGGTGTCTCCTCCACCTGTGCCGCTATCTCCTGTATCTGGTGGCGTCGTTGTACCAGTATCTCCTCCTGTGCCACTGTCTCCTGTATCTGGTGGAAGAACTGGGTCAGTTGGCTTATCTCCTTCATCCGTTGGTGGAGTCACTTCTCCACTAGGTGGAGTAGTTGGTTCTTCTGGAGTTATCGTATCCGCAAAAGTTCCTGTCGTTCCCATTAATAAAGTCGCACTAAATAATGTACTTAAAATCATTTTTTTCATATTCATTTCCTCTTTTCTACGAATTGATTTCAAAATTTTCCAACTCAGGCAACTGAGTGACCTGATATTGTTTATTATTTTCTTTCAACATGAAAGTCACTTTTTTAGTGACTTGTTTTCCTCCACTTTCTTCTAAGGAAATCACGTAAGAAACGATCCACTGATGTTTCTTTGGTTGTATACTCCACGATAATATAGATTTTACTGGTGTTTCGGTTGGCGAAAGTTGATCAATGAGTTGATTAGATAAAAAAACTTTATTTTTTTCTTGATACAATTCTTTATCAGATTCTTTAGAATAAAAGTTCGTTAAAAAATACCGACAAAAAGTATCTAATTGTCCTTGAGAATTCACTTTTTCTTTCATTGCTTCCAGTTGATCATGAAGTTGGACGATTTTTTGTGTCGACTGATTCATTTTGATTGAGAAATAGGTCGTTTGAGCAAGTAAAAATCCAGCTACTAGAGTAATGCAAGCAAGAAACCATTTATGTCGGCTTTTTTTAGACACTTCGGGAACAGCATGTTTCCTTTTTAGTGATAACTCTCTTGATTCTTTTGAAGAAACTTTTCTGACTTTCTTCTCTTTCATTGGCTTCACATCTTTTTCTGATTTCAAACGATAGTATTTCGGTAAACTATGATTCAAAACCTCTAAAAATGCTTGTACTTGACTGTCAATTTCTCCTTCTTTTTTAAAGTTATTTTCAATCATTCGAACTAAATGAAAATCTTGAACAGGTAAATCAAATTCTCCTTCATAGGCAGGTATTTCTTGACCTTCTGCATAAATGGCAAAACTACACCAGCCAATTTCTGAACGAGCAAGTAATTCCTCATTTTGACGTTTCAATTGGACAAAGCCTTTATCTAAATCCATCTTTTGATTCACCGGAAGTTCCAACCCATTTGTTTCTAAAAATTCAATGATCATTTTTATTCCACCATTTCGTCACTACTCATTTCTAATTCCACTGCATAAACTACCTTGATTGGATTGTTCATTGAGAATTTAATTCGATATTCTTGATTTTCCACACTTAAAATGTAGGAGTCTTCCACTCCCTCATAAAAGTACGTATAATCATTGGATTTTAGATTGAAATAAGCTTGTATCGCACGTCTTTGTTGCAATTCTTTAAACTTCGGGAAATAAGCAACTTGATAACCTAAACATGCGCCAATAATCAATAAAATAATCCCTGAAATAATAATCATTTACTACACTCCTCTTTTTATTTTTGACCAGTTTATTCTTTCACTGGCTTCACCCCCTTTTTGGTGTATTGACAAATTAACGGATCAGACCAAAAACTTTTTTTTAGTTGTTTATATCCTAGCCGTTGCATATATGGATTTCTTGAAATACAAAAGTACTCATATCCTTTCACATACTGATTTCGTTCAAAAAAATAATCTCTTGCTTTTTTCTTCGTGTAGCGTTCAATAAAATGTAGATCTTTGGGGTCAAAAAAAAGAGAAGAAAGCCATTTCTCTTCTCTTAACCGTAAAATATAACAATAAACAAAATTATCAACGCTAATAAAACCTTTCTCTTCCTCTTGTGTGACTTGTTCAAAAAAAGTTAACCGAAAAAAACCAAAATTAATCAGCTCATTTTGTAAAAAATGATAGTCTGGTGCACGAAGATTTGTTTCATAATACGTATACCATACTGTTTCTGCACGAATCTCTTCCATTTTCAGCATCTTTTGAATCGATGAATCTGTTAACTCTACAAATGTCATTTTTTCTAAGATGTATTTAATATGATAAACATATTCATTCACATAATCTGCTAATCGAATGGGATCACCAAGTTTATTGAATTGAGTTACTTCCATATTTCTTCATTTCTTCCGTAAAAGCTTGGCGATCGATTCCAAAATTTAATGCACCGTTTTCAGATTGAACGACTCTTAAAATAGGTACTTTTTGAATCGCTTGTTCCTGATCACCCAAGATACATAATAATTTGGTATATCGAGCATTAGGTAATTGATTACGATAAAATTGATTAAACTGAACAGTCTTCGATGGCAAGCAATAACAATATTCTGACTCAATCACATCGTTTTTTTTCTTTTTCTTTCTCAATTTTCTTGAAATTTGAGATTTGATAATATCTTTGCTATAGACAGTAAAAATGAAGTCCTTTTCTTTCAATAAAAGATCCTTCACAGGATGTAGATTTGATTCTTGTTTTTCCAAAATAAAGTTTCCTCCTAAAAATTAGATAAATATATTTTTTTATTCTCTTTTAAATTGTTGATCTTCTTGTTTTCCTGCAACTAATAGTGCCATGATTCCTATTCCAAACATAGCACCCACAAACAGACCTGCACAAAATAACATATGAATCTCTCCCTTCATGGCAATATAAAAACAGCCTTATTTTTTGATTTAGGCTGTTTTTTTTTACGAATTATTTTTAGTTGATATTCCATTTTAATACTTGTCCTTATTGATTTTTAATCATTCATTTTTTATTATGAATATATCTTTTTTATCCTTAATAAGGAGTTAATAATGTCAGAATTAATCATAAGTCTCCTATCGTTATTTTGGTTGATTACTAATTTCTATTTATCAGAACGTTTGAAATACAAAAAAGAAATAGTTGACCCTTTAATTC
>ERZ1026866.1322-NODE-1322-length-12986-cov-4.122187_pt1 | contig 12986 bp, 3 predicted proteins | sample MGYA00380163_ERZ1026866 | MGnify/ENA primary metagenome ERZ1026866 (study PRJEB33269, sample SAMEA4719799) | human gut metagenome | biome: human-associated habitat; feature: organic feature; material: feces | place: Cameroon | collected 2013-10 ...
ACTGCCGCGCGCGCAGCACCGCTTCCTTGCCGGAAAGGGTCCACTCGGCGCGCATCCCCACCTTGACCAGCATCTTTGTCACGCTGTCGCAGGTGTTGAAATCGTCGTCCACCACCAGCGCCTTCAGGCCCTCCAGCTCGGTGATCTTTTCCACCGGGCGGTGTTCGTCTTGAGTGCGCATGGGCAGACAGATGATAAACTCGCTGCCCTTGCCCTGCGCCGTCTGCACCTCGATGGTGCCGCCCATCATATCCACGATGTTCTTGGTGATCGCCATGCCAAGGCCGGTGCCTTGTATCCGGCTGACCGTGGAGGTGCGCTCCCGCTCGAAGGGCTCAAAGATCTTTTGGGCGAACTCCTCGCTCATGCCGATGCCGTTATCCTTGATGCGGAACTCGTACTGCCCGCAGCCGTGCACTTTACCGGCAAGCTGCCGCACCCGCACCGAGACTGTGCCGCCCGCCGGGGTAAACTTGATGGCGTTGGACAGCAGGTTCAGCAGGATCTGGTTCAGCCGGGTCTTGTCGCAGTAGACGTCCTCGTCGGTCACATCCGTGGCGTCCATATAAAGTTCCAGCTGCTTTGCGTAAATTTGCCCGCTGACGATGGTTTTCAGGTCGTGCAGCACATCCGAAAGGTTGACTTCCACCTCTTCCAGATGGATCTTTCCGCTTTCGATGCGGCTCATATCCAGCACATCGTTGATGAGGGAGAGCAGATGGTTGCTGGATGCAAGGGTCTTCGCCAGATAATCCTTTACCCGCTCCTTGTCGTCGATATTGCTGAGCGCCAAGGTAGTAAAGCCGATGATGGCGTTCATGGGGGTGCGGATGTCGTGGGACATATTGGAAAGGAAGGTGCTCTTGGCGCGGTTGGCGGTCTCGGCGGCAGCAACGGCATCGGAAAGGGCTTGGTTGATCTGTTTGTCGGCGGTGCGGTCAGACATGACAAGGATATACTTGGTTCTGCCTTCTACCTCGCTGCCCATGGCAATGATGTGGAACCAACGCAGCTCTCTGGTCTCCTGATGCAGATACGCCGCATCCCACTCGCGCTGTTCCCCGCGGGAAAGCCCCTCCAGAAAGTTCTTGTCGCGGTCCGGGTCGTTCTGGGGGCGCAGTTCCGCAAGCGCATGGACATCCTGCCGGACTGTTTTCCACGGGATGCCCAGCAGACGCCCAATGTTCGGGCTGACATAATCCGTCTTGGAAGTTTTTGCGTCCAGCATCAGAAAAACATCGTCCACATTCAGCGAGAGCTTTCGGAATAATTCATCCCGGTACAGGATCTCGGTGTTCTTCCGGCGCACAGTAGCACGGTTTCTGCGCACAATGAGCAGAATGACCAGCACCGCAAGGCCGAAGGCGATGCCTACTACGATCTGTATCGTATAGGACCACAGCTTATCCAGACTGGCATTGACGATGCTGACCGGGACAAGCCCCACCATCGTCCAGCTCTGGACCGCCGTGCCCTCGTAGACCAGATAATAGCTGGTATCGCCCAGCTTTACCTTCATGTTTCCGCTTCTGCCCTGCGCAAAGGCATTGGACAAATCAAGGATCTGCTCCTCGGTAAGATCGGAGTGGTCGCGCAGCATCGCAATGAAGTTGTAGATCGTTTTCTTGCGGTTTACGGAATTGTCGATCACCACCCGCCCATCCGAGTAGATCACATAGTTGCTGGCATTGCCCTGAAAAGCAGAGTTGTCCAGCAGCCGCAGCACAGCATCGTTATAATAGGAAATGGCAATGGCATCGTAGGCAAAGCCCCGGTAGCTGCCCTGCGTTTCGGGGCAGACAAACACAAGCAGCTGGGGTTTGCCGGGCAGCGCTGTGTTCATGACGATATCATCGCCGTCGGCAAGCATTTCGTCCAGATTGGTCTGCAAGCCAAGGTAGCCGGTTTCCCCGGTCACGGTCGTATAGTTGCCGTCGTAGGAAAGAAAGTAAAAGCTGGCAAATCCGGTGTCCTGCTGCGCTTTCTCGATATACGCCTGAATCTCTGCTTCATCGGAAGTGCTTTCCAGAAAGCGGTTGTACAGATGCAGATAGGTCAGGTTCTTGCGCACCATCTGGTTCAGCATGTTGTTGGATTTGTGCAGCACTTCTTCCAGATGCGAGGTGCTTTCCTGATAGATGATCTGCGACACAAACGAGAGGTACCGGACGCAGAAGCCAGCCACCACAAAGACCAGCAGAAGGATGGCACAAGCAGCAGAGAGCCATTTTTGCCGGAGACGGCGGTGCCGGAGATGCCGGTTTCGTTTGATTTCGTGGGTTTTGTCTGCCATTCCGCTCACCTCAACGTGATGTGGTTTTCAGGTTCTGCAAGCGCTGCACCGCCGCCGGAGACGTGATCGCGCCATCTGTCTTTTACCCATGTATCTTCGGCCAAAGGCGTGCCGCTTCCGCTCGCAAGCAGCGCTTCCATCTGTTTTTCCGTGGCCAGACAGGTCACGGTAACGGTGTCGTCGTCCTTCAGCGGCTGCCCGTTCCGGGTGATGCCGGTCAGGGTATAGCTGCCGCTTGCCTCTTTTACCTCAACGGCAATGCCGCTGACCACCGGCAGAGAACCGCGGTTGAAGGGCACAAAGCCGCCCTCGCAGCCTTCCACAAAGGCGCGGACGACCGCTTTCAGCTCGGCACCGGTCATGGTGCGCTGGCGGGACATCAGACTGTTGGGCATGATCATGGAAGCCGCCATCTTTTGGGGATAGTCCGCCTGCAGCACACTGCCGGTAAAGCTGTTGGCGGTGGCGATGAGTACATCGGTGCCATAAACGCCCCGCAGCGTGTTCGCCATAACGGAGAAGGAAGCGTTGCCGCCGGTTGCGTGGAACACGTTGGAATAGCTCTGCCCGGAGGTCAGCACGATCTCCTCATGGGCAGACCCATCCTCGGCAAGGAGCTGGGAATTGAATGCCTGATACGCTTGCGGTGCCGTGTACTCGCCCGCGATCATTTTGGAGACCACATCCTTGGAGACGGCAAAGAAATCGTTGGAGGCGATGCGGATATACATGTGGTTCTCTTCCACAACGCTGCGCACATCCTTCAGATACTCGGTCAGGCGCAGGGGGACGTTCTGGCTGTAGCTCAGCATATCCTGCCCGTCGGAGATAATGCGGTTCTGCGCCTCCTCGGAGAGCATAACGTTCAGCACCTTCATGGCTTTTTCGCGGCGCGCGGCGTCCTGCTCCAGATCACGGTTCAGGGCAACTTGGAAATAGGGGGTGGTCATGATCCACTTTTCGCCGTTCTGGCTGAAGAAGGGCAGAAAGATCGTGTCGATGCCCTCGTCCCGAAACATCTTGACACCGGCAGAGCTGCCAAAGTACATGGCGACCTCTCCATTCCGAAACATCCCGGTCACATCGTCGTAATTCAACACAAGGTCGTCTGCCGTAAGGTGGGTATCCTGAATGAACTGCGCCATCCGTTCAAATGCCCCCGGCCACACGGTGTCGTCCAGACCCACCCGTGTGGTGCTGGCAGGGTCGCTGTAAGCAGTGCGCCACTTGCGCCCTTCCGTCGTGGTAAGCTCGGCAGCGGAAAGCCCCTGCAGGGTTTCCATGCAGGTGTAGTCGTAGGTATAATCGGCGGTAAAGCCCCGGATGCCCAGCGTTTCAAACGCCTGACAGGCGGAAACAAAGCTTGCGTAATCGGTGGGCAGGGGGATATCGTATTGCTCAAAAAGGCTGCGGTTGACCACAAAGCCGTGGGCATCGGCGCAGACCGGCAGCCAGTTCACGCTGCCGTCCTCGTTTTTGAAGCTGTTGAGGTAGGCGTTGTACACAGCACCCGCCTCGTTGGTCATGGCAAGGTTCATCAAGCTGTCCTTCAAAGGAGCTGCATCGTGCAGCGAGAAGCGGCAGCAGGTGATGATATCCGGCAGACCGCCGTTCTCTTGCAAAAATTTATAAAAATCCAGATCGTTGTTGCCTACGATGAACTCGATGTTCACATCCGGCAGTTGGGACTGAACATAGGGGGCATAGGTCTCGTACAGGCTGGTGCTCCACAGATACACCTGAATGGTCTGGGCATCTTCCTGCTCCTGTACCTGTTCTGCGTTTTTTGCGCCGCAGCCGGTCAGCAGGAAAAGCCCCATCGCCAGTGCTGCCAGCACGGATATCAGGCGGCGCAATGTTCTTTTGTACATCAAATCGTTCTCCTCACAACTCTTGGTCAGCCGCCGTTTTGCGGCAAAGCTGCTGTGGCTTATGGACCTACATCGCTGCCCGCAAGAGTGTGCGCGGTAAAACCTGCCCACGGAAATGCGTGCGTCCCGTTTTGCGATCCCGAATACCACAAAAGGTACTTGAAAAGGCGTAGGCACAGCAGGACAGAGACATAAAAATATTCTACCACCACCATGAAGGCTTTTCAATATAATTTCATATATTCCTTCATAAAAGCAACGTGTGTCCTGTTTCTTTGGGCCAGTGGATGCTGCTTTTTGCATCAACGCACAAGGTGGGCAAAAAACTGTGGGGCAGTCGGTGTTCCTGCACCGCGCTCTTGACACACCCATCCCTTCTGGTACAATGGTTGTACCTACAACGTTGTATCTATATCATTCCAACAGATCCCGGAGGCATTTATGGACATTGCGGAGATTGAGGCGGCGCTGAAAAAGCTGTGCGTCGTCTCCAAGACCGAGAGCCGGGCGGGCTTCCCGCACTTCCGGAACGCAGCAGAAGGGAAGACCACCGATGAAGCCTGAGAAAAACTTCCGCCCTGACCGGGTCCTTTCCTACTTCCGGCTGGAGTGGCTGCCACTGACTTTCGTGACCCTTTCGGGCCTTGTGTATAACATCGGTCTGCTGGCGACGCCGTGGTTCGAGGGGCGTCTGGCCCAGTGCCTTGCCGACATCCTCGGCGGCAGCGAGACCGCGGCAAAGATGGCAATGCTGGTGCTGGCCTACATCCTCGTCACCCTGCTGGTGCAGGCGGCGCGGTTCGTCAAGCGGTTCTACGTCCGCCGGTTCGCCAACAACATCAACCGCCGGATGAAGGGCATCCTCTACGCCAATCTGGTGCGCCAGAGCCGCGCCGCCCTCGAAAAAGAGGGGGCCGGTGAGCTGATGACCAAAGCCATCTCCGACGTGGACGACTGCGTGGAGGGAATGCGGAAATTCACCACCGAAGTCTTCGACACCGGCGTGGCGCTGGTGGGCTATGGGGTCATGCTGCTGGTGTACGATTGGCGGCTGGCCCTGCTCAGTCTGCTCTTCACGCCGGTCTCCTACGTCTGCGCCGCGTGGATGAAAAAGCCGGTGCAGCGCGCCGGAGCGGCCTACAAAAAGGTGGCCGGTGCCCTGAGCGCCGCCACGCTGGACCGCGCCCAGAACGCGGTCACTTACCGCATCTACGGCTGCGAGGACGCCCGCGTGGAAAAATACGAGGACGCTCTGAACACCTACGAAAAGACCGCCGTCCGCAACAATGTCTGGCAGTCGGCCCTGCCGCCCCTCTATCTGGCGGCGTCGGAGGCGGGCGTGCTCTTCATCCTCTGGTTCGGTGCCAAGAATGTCCTCGGTACCGGGTGGAGCGTGTGGGACATTGCGGCCTTTACCACCTTCCTGTCCTGCTTCACCAAACTGGTGGTCAAGTCCTCCAAGGTGGCCAAGCTCTTCAACGCGGTGCAGAAGGCCGAAGTCTCGTGGAAGCGGATCAAGCCCCTGATGCAGCAGCCGGAAGAGCTGACCCCCCTCCGCATCCCGGAACCGGCGGAGGTGACGCTGGAAAACCTCTCCTTTGCCTATGGCGGGGAGCCCATCTTCTCCGGCCTGAGCCTGACGGCCCGCCCCGGCGACATCATCGGCATCACCGGCCCGGTAGCCTGTGGCAAATCGACGCTGGGCCGTGTCTTCCTCTGTGAGGCTCCCTACGGCGGCTCGGCCCGGTTCGGCGGGACCGAGTTCTCCGCCCTGACGCCCCGGCAGATCTCTGCCACCGTCGGCTATCTGGGCCATGACCCGGAGCTGAGCGCCGACACGGTGCAGAACAACGTCCTCTGCGGCAGCGAACAGGAGGCTGAGCCCTATCTGGCTGAGGCTGCGCTGGACGACGAGGTGCACCGGATGGAGCAGGGGCTGGAGACCGTCATCGGCCCCGGCGGCACCCGCCTTTCGGGCGGTCAGGCGCAGCGGCTGGCGCTGGCACGAACGCTGGCCCATCCGCGCCCGGTGCTGGTCCTTGACGACCCCTTCTCCGCGCTGGACCGCAGCACCGAGGACATCGTCTTCCGAAATTTGCAGGAGTACGCCAAAGATAAGGTCGTGTTCCTGATCTCCCACCGGCTGTACCACTTCCCTCAGATGCAGCAGGTGATCTTCATGGACGGCGGCAAGACCACCGTCGGCACCCACACCGAGCTGATGGCTGCGGAGCCGATCTACCGCCAGCTCTACGAAAGCCAGACCAGCCAGAAAGGAGGCGGGGAGGTATGAAAACCGACCGCAAAAATGGTGCCTTCACGGCCATCCGGATGGCCGTGAAGGCACCATTTTTGCGGTCGGTTTTCATACCTCCCCGCCTCCTTTCTGGCTGGTCTGGCTTTCGTAGAGCTGGCGGTAGATCGGCTCCGCAGCCATCAGCTCGGTGTGGGTGCCGACGGTGGTCTTGCCGCCGTCCATGAAGATCACCTGCTGCATCTGAGGGAAGTGGTACAGCCGGTGGGAGATCAGGAACACGACCTTATCTTTGGCGTACTCCTGCAAATTTCGGAAGACGATGTCCTCGGTGCTGCGGTCCAGCGCGGAGAAGGGGTCGTCAAGGACCAGCACCGGGCGCGGATGGGCCAGCGTTCGTGCCAGCGCCAGCCGCTGCGCCTGACCGCCCGAAAGGCGGGTGCCGCCGGGGCCGATGACGGTCTCCAGCCCCTGCTCCATCCGGTGCACCTCGTCGTCCAGCGCAGCCTCAGCCAGATAGGGCTCAGCCTCCTGTTCGCTGCCGCAGAGGACGTTGTTCTGCACCGTGTCGGCGCTCAGCTCCGGGTCATGGCCCAGATAGCCGACGGTGGCAGAGATCTGCCGGGGCGTCAGGGCGGAGAACTCGGTCCCGCCGAACCGGGCCGAGCCGCCGTAGGGAGCCTCACAGAGGAAGACACGGCCCAGCGTCGATTTGCCACAGGCTACCGGGCCGGTGATGCCGATGATGTCGCCGGGGCGGGCCGTCAGGCTCAGGCCGGAGAAGATGGGCTCCCCGCCATAGGCAAAGGAGAGGTTTTCCAGCGTCACCTCCGCCGGTTCCGGGATGCGGAGGGGGGTCAGCTCTTCCGGCTGCTGCATCAGGGGCTTGATCCGCTTCCACGAGACTTCGGCCTTCTGCACCGCGTTGAAGAGCTTGGCCACCTTGGAGGACTTGACCACCAGTTTGGTGAAGCAGGACAGGAAGGTGGTAAAGGCCGCAATGTCCCACACGCTCCACCCGGTACCGAGGACATTCTTGGCACCGAACCAGAGGATGAAGAGCACGCCCGCCTCCGACGCCGCCAGATAGAGGGGCGGCAGGGCCGACTGCCAGACATTGTTGCGGACGGCGGTCTTTTCGTAGGTGTTCAGAGCGTCCTCGTATTTTTCCACGCGGGCGTCCTCGCAGCCGTAGATGCGGTAAGTGACCGCGTTCTGGGCGCGGTCCAGCGTGGCGGCGCTCAGGGCACCGGCCACCTTTTTGTAGGCCGCTCCGGCGCGCTGCACCGGCTTTTTCATCCACGCGGCGCAGACGTAGGAGACCGGCGTGAAGAGCAGACTGAGCAGGGCCAGCCGCCAATCGTACACCAGCAGCATGACCCCATAGCCCACCAGCGCCACGCCGGTGTCGAAGACTTCGGTGGTGAATTTCCGCATTCCCTCCACGCAGTCGTCCACGTCGGAGATGGCTTTGGTCATCAGCTCACCGGCCCCCTCTTTTTCGAGGGCGGCGCGGCTCTGGCGCACCAGATTGGCGTAGAGGATGCCCTTCATCCGGCGGTTGATGTTGTTGGCGAACCGGCGGACGTAGAACCGCTTGACGAACCGCGCCGCCTGCACCAGCAGGGTGACGAGGATGTAGGCCAGCACCAGCATTGCCATCTTTGCCGCGGTCTCGCTGCCGCCGAGGATGTCGGCAAGGCACTGGGCCAGACGCCCCTCGAACCACGGCGTCGCCAGCAGACCGATGTTATACACAAGGCCCGAAAGGGTCACGAAAGTCAGTGGCAGCCACTCCAGCCGGAAGTAGGAAAGGACCCGGTCAGGGCGGAAGTTTTTCTCAGGCTTCATCGGTGGTCTTCCCTTCTGCTGCGTTCCGGAAGTGCGGGAAGCCCGCCCGGCTCTCGGTCTTGGAGACGACGCACAGCTTTTTCAGCGCCGCCTCAATCTCCGCAATGTCCATAAATGCCTCCGGGATCTGTTGGAATGATATAGATACAACGTTGTAGGTACAACCATTGTACCAGAAGGGATGGGTGTGTCAAGAGCGCGGTGCAGGAACACCGACTGCCCCACAGTTTTTTGCCCACCTTGTGCGTTGATGCAAAAAGCAGCATCCACTGGCCCAAAGAAACAGGACACACGTTGCTTTTATGAAGGAATATATGAAATTATATTGAAAAGCCTTCATGGTGGTGGTAGAATATTTTTATGTCTCTGTCCTGCTGTGCCTACGCCTTTTCAAGTACCTTTTGTGGTATTCGGGATCGCAAAACGGGACGCACGCATTTCCGTGGGCAGGTTTTACCGCGCACACTCTTGCGGGCAGCGATGTAGGTCCATAAGCCACAGCAGCTTTGCCGCAAAACGGCGGCTGACCAAGAGTTGTGAGGAGAACGATTTGATGTACAAAAGAACATTGCGCCGCCTGATATCCGTGCTGGCAGCACTGGCGATGGGGCTTTTCCTGCTGACCGGCTGCGGCGCAAAAAACGCAGAACAGGTACAGGAGCAGGAAGATGCCCAGACCATTCAGGTGTATCTGTGGAGCACCAGCCTGTACGAGACCTATGCCCCCTATGTTCAGTCCCAACTGCCGGATGTGAACATCGAGTTCATCGTAGGCAACAACGATCTGGATTTTTATAAATTTTTGCAAGAGAACGGCGGTCTGCCGGATATCATCACCTGCTGCCGCTTCTCGCTGCACGATGCAGCTCCTTTGAAGGACAGCTTGATGAACCTTGCCATGACCAACGAGGCGGGTGCTGTGTACAACGCCTACCTCAACAGCTTCAAAAACGAGGACGGCAGCGTGAACTGGCTGCCGGTCTGCGCCGATGCCCACGGCTTTGTGGTCAACCGCAGCCTTTTTGAGCAATACGATATCCCCCTGCCCACCGATTACGCAAGCTTTGTTTCCGCCTGTCAGGCGTTTGAAACGCTGGGCATCCGGGGCTTTACCGCCGATTATACCTACGACTACACCTGCATGGAAACCCTGCAGGGGCTTTCCGCTGCCGAGCTTACCACGACGGAAGGGCGCAAGTGGCGCACTGCTTACAGCGACCCTGCCAGCACCACACGGGTGGGTCTGGACGACACCGTGTGGCCGGGGGCATTTGAACGGATGGCGCAGTTCATTCAGGATACCCACCTTACGGCAGACGACCTTGTGTTGAATTACGACGATGTGACCGGGATGTTTCGGAATGGAGAGGTCGCCATGTACTTTGGCAGCTCTGCCGGTGTCAAGATGTTTCGGGACGAGGGCATCGACACGATCTTTCTGCCCTTCTTCAGCCAGAACGGCGAAAAGTGGATCATGACCACCCCCTATTTCCAAGTTGCCCTGAACCGTGATCTGGAGCAGGACGCCGCGCGCCGCGAAAAAGCCATGAAGGTGCTGAACGTTATGCTCTCCGAGGAGGCGCAGAACCGCATTATCTCCGACGGGCAGGATATGCTGAGCTACAGCCAGAACGTCCCCCTGCGCCTGACCGAGTATCTGAAGGATGTGCGCAGCGTTGTGGAAGAGAACCACATGTATATCCGCATCGCCTCCAACGATTTCTTTGCCGTCTCCAAGGATGTGGTCTCCAAAATGATCGCGGGCGAGTACACGGCACCGCAAGCGTATCAGGCATTCAATTCCCAGCTCCTTGCCGAGGATGGGTCTGCCCATGAGGAGATCGTGCTGACCTCCGGGCAGAGCTATTCCAACGTGTTCCACGCAACCGGCGGCAACGCTTCCTTCTCCGTTATGGCGAACACGCTGCGGGGCGTTTATGGCACCGATGTACTCATCGCCACCGCCAACAGCTTTACCGGCAGTGTGCTGCAGGCGGACTATCCCCAAAAGATGGCGGCTTCCATGATCATGCCCAACAGTCTGATGTCCCGCCAGCGCACCATGACCGGTGCCGAGCTGAAAGCGGTCGTCCGCGCCTTTGTGGAAGGCTGCGAGGGCGGCTTTGTGCCCTTCAACCGCGGTTCTCTGCCGGTGGTCAGCGGCATTGCCGTTGAGGTAAAAGAGGCAAGCGGCAGCTATACCCTGACCGGCATCACCCGGAACGGGCAGCCGCTGAAGGACGACGACACCGTTACCGTGACCTGTCTGGCCACGGAAAAACAGATGGAAGCGCTGCTTGCGAGCGGAAGCGGCACGCCTTTGGCCGAAGATACATGGGTAAAAGACAGATGGCGCGATCACGTCTCCGGCGGCGGTGCAGCGCTTGCAGAACCTGAAAACCACATCACGTTGAGGTGAGCGGAATGGCAGACAAAACCCACGAAATCAAACGAAACCGGCATCTCCGGCACCGCCGTCTCCGGCAAAAATGGCTCTCTGCTGCTTGTGCCATCCTTCTGCTGGTCTTTGTGGTGGCTGGCTTCTGCGTCCGGTACCTCTCGTTTGTGTCGCAGATCATCTATCAGGAAAGCACCTCGCATCTGGAAGAAGTGCTGCACAAATCCAACAACATGCTGAACCAGATGGTGCGCAAGAACCTGACCTATCTGCATCTGTACAACCGCTTTCTGGAAAGCACTTCCGATGAAGCAGAGATTCAGGCGTATATCGAGAAAGCGCAGCAGGACACCGGATTTGCCAGCTTTTACTTTCTTTCCTACGACGGCAACTATACGACCGTGACCGGGGAAACCGGCTACCTTGGCTTGCAGACCAATCTGGACGAAATGCTTGCCGACGGCGATGATATCGTCATGAACACAGCGCTGCCCGGCAAACCCCAGCTGCTTGTGTTTGTCTGCCCCGAAACGCAGGGCAGCTACCGGGGCTTTGCCTACGATGCCATTGCCATTTCCTATTATAACGATGCTGTGCTGCGGCTGCTGGACAACTCTGCTTTTCAGGGCAATGCCAGCAACTATGTGATCTACTCGGATGGGCGGGTGGTGATCGACAATTCCGTAAACCGCAAGAAAACGATCTACAACTTCATTGCGATGCTGCGCGACCACTCCGATCTTACCGAGGAGCAGATCCTTGATTTGTCCAATGCCTTTGCGCAGGGCAGAAGCGGAAACATGAAGGTAAAGCTGGGCGATACCAGCTATTATCTGGTCTACGAGGGCACGGCGGTCCAGAGCTGGACGATGGTGGGGCTTGTCCCGGTCAGCATCGTCAATGCCAGTCTGGATAAGCTGTGGTCCTATACGATACAGATCGTAGTAGGCATCGCCTTCGGCCTTGCGGTGCTGGTCATTCTGCTCATTGTGCGCAGAAACCGTGCTACTGTGCGCCGGAAGAACACCGAGATCCTGTACCGGGATGAATTATTCCGAAAGCTCTCGCTGAATGTGGACGATGTTTTTCTGATGCTGGACGCAAAAACTTCCAAGACGGATTATGTCAGCCCGAACATTGGGCGTCTGCTGGGCATCCCGTGGAAAACAGTCCGGCAGGATGTCCATGCGCTTGCGGAACTGCGCCCCCAGAACGACCCGGACCGCGACAAGAACTTTCTGGAGGGGCTTTCCCGCGGGGAACAGCGCGAGTGGGATGCGGCGTATCTGCATCAGGAGACCAGAGAGCTGCGTTGGTTCCACATCATTGCCATGGGCAGCGAGGTAGAAGGCAGAACCAAGTATATCCTTGTCATGTCTGACCGCACCGCCGACAAACAGATCAACCAAGCCCTTTCCGATGCCGTTGCTGCCGCCGAGACCGCCAACCGCGCCAAGAGCACCTTCCTTTCCAATATGTCCCACGACATCCGCACCCCCATGAACGCCATCATCGGCTTTACTACCTTGGCGCTCAGCAATATCGACGACAAGGAGCGGGTAAAGGATTATCTGGCGAAGACCCTTGCATCCAGCAACCATCTGCTCTCCCTCATCAACGATGTGCTGGATATGAGCCGCATCGAAAGCGGAAAGATCCATCTGGAAGAGGTGGAAGTCAACCTTTCGGATGTGCTGCACGACCTGAAAACCATCGTCAGCGGGCAAATTTACGCAAAGCAGCTGGAACTTTATATGGACGCCACGGATGTGACCGACGAGGACGTCTACTGCGACAAGACCCGGCTGAACCAGATCCTGCTGAACCTGCTGTCCAACGCCATCAAGTTTACCCCGGCGGGCGGCACAGTCTCGGTGCGGGTGCGGCAGCTTGCCGGTAAAGTGCACGGCTGCGGGCAGTACGAGTTCCGCATCAAGGATAACGGCATCGGCATGAGCGAGGAGTTCGCCCAAAAGATCTTTGAGCCCTTCGAGCGGGAGCGCACCTCCACGGTCAGCCGGATACAAGGCACCGGCCTTGGCATGGCGATCACCAAGAACATCGTGGATATGATGGGCGGCACCATCGAGGTGCAGACGGCGCAGGGCAAGGGCAGCGAGTTTATCATCTGTCTGCCCATGCGCACTCAAGACGAACACCGCCCGGTGGAAAAGATCACCGAGCTGGAGGGCCTGAAGGCGCTGGTGGTGGACGACGATTTCAACACCTGCGACAGCGTGACAAAGATGCTGGTCAAGGTGGGGATGCGCGCCGAGTGGACCCTTTCCGGCAAGGAAGCGGTGCTGCGCGCGCGGCAGT
>ERZ1026866.1330-NODE-1330-length-12954-cov-4.440964_pt1 | contig 12954 bp, 10 predicted proteins | sample MGYA00380163_ERZ1026866 | MGnify/ENA primary metagenome ERZ1026866 (study PRJEB33269, sample SAMEA4719799) | human gut metagenome | biome: human-associated habitat; feature: organic feature; material: feces | place: Cameroon | collected 2013-10 ...
GAAATACGCTTTGTAAAGCAATGGTATTCGATAAGACACAGAGATTCGTTTCTGTACCAACGACTTCAATATGCTTTTCTTTTTCATCTTGGTCAAAAGCTTCTTGTTTAATCTCAAGTAAGCTTTCCGGTGGCATCGTGAAGTAGTATTTCTTGACGACTTTTTCATTTTCTTTAGGAGCAAGTGTAGGAATGATTTGCAAATCTTCGCCTTCTTCATCCTGCTCTTTTCGCTCGACTGGTATATCTCTGGTAAAAAGAATATATTCGTTTTTTTTACGTGCAGCTTCTAAACGTGAGTGGATTTGTTTGATTAGCTTATCTGCGTGCTGAACATAATATTTACTCTCAGGATCTAGAATATGATTTTGCATATCGACGATTACTAACAATTTTGTCTCCCTCCTTAAACCTTAATAATAATTGTTGATAATATACGCTACACCAGCTTCTTCATTTGTTTTGGTTACTTCATCCGCAATATTTTTTACCTGTTTCTGTGCATTTCCCATCGCAATACTTGTTCCACTGACTTTTAGCATCGCAATATCATTTTCCTGATCACCAAAGGCAACGATCTCATGAGGATCGATTTCCAAGGTCTCAGCTAAAAAGATTAATGAGTGAGCCTTTGTTACATTTTTAGGTGTGATTTCCAAAAAATGGGGGTCTGAAAAGACGGAATCAATCCCTTCACTTTTTAAATCTTGTTGCAGTTTTTGCAATTTTGATTCATCTTTATCTGTTAATGCCAATTTTAAATAGCTGACAGATGGATCTTCTAATAACTTAGTGATTTCAGCAAATGTCTGATTTTGTAAATTGAAATGTTGGTAGTAGGGATCATCTTTCACCAAATTTGACTCATCAAAGGTTAATTGATCATCTTGAGTTTCTCGACTAGCAATAATTGATATTTTTGCCTCTTGTGCTAAGAAGAAGGCCCGTTTAAGGGTAGCAAGCTCAATTTTAGAACGTTTCAATACGTGAAGGATCTCGCCTTTCATCATCTTTGCCACGAAAGAACCATTAGATGAAATCAAATAGCCGCCGATCCCAAGTTCTTCAAATACATCTTTAGCAGAGATGCTATTTCTACCAGTCGCAATCGTGACGATCCCACCATGTCGATCAAAGTTTTGAAGTGCCTCGATGTTTTCTTTTGGTATCTTTCCATTCCGATCGAGTAAAGTACCATCTAAATCAATTGCTGCTAATTTCATATTATTCGCTCCCTTTATCTATTGCTTACTCTAAGGTTAAATGAGAATTTCCTAAAATAAAAATAAAATGCTTTGTGTTTTTGAATTTTTTCAAAAAATATTCTTAGTTTTCATTCGACATATATAGGTAGTATTTCAAATCCTATAATTGAATAAATAGGCAGAAAAACGATTAAGTTAACGTTTTCAATTCGATAAAAAAGGTTTATTTTTATGAATTATTCAATGAAAATGAAGCATATCTTTTGCTTTAAAGTTTATTGAGGCATATTCTGGATATAGAAAAGGTTAGAAAAAGATTAGAAAAAGGAGTGATTTTAATGGAGATGAAACAAGGTATCGTTCCGGTAGTAACTGCTTCAGATGAAAATTACGCTCCTTACTTAAGCGTGATGATTGCCACTGTACTGGAAAACTCCACTAAAACAAGACACATTTATTTTTATGTCATTGACGACGGTATTTCTGAATATAGCAAAGAAGGACTTAGACAAACGGTTAAAAAACATTCAGACAATGCAACGATTCAATTTTTAACAGTTGATAAAGATGTCTACGAAGATTTCCTAGTAAGTGACCATATTACTACTACAGCATACTTAAGAATATCTTTACCTAAGATCTTAGCTAAATACGACTATAAAAAAGTGCTTTATTTAGATTCAGATATTTTAGTACTGGATGACATCGTTCATTTATATGATCAACCATTAAATGGTAAAACGATTGGAGCTGTCATCGATCCAGGTCAAACGAAAGCTTTGAAACGGTTAGGAATTGAATCAGATGCTTATTATTTTAATTCTGGCGTGATGGTTATCGACATTGATCGTTGGAATGAAAAAATGATCACTGAAAAAACAATCAATTATTTAAAAGAAAATGGTGATCGAATTATTTACCATGATCAAGATGCTTTAAATGCAGTTCTTTATGAAGACTGGGAGCAATTAGAACCAAAATGGAATATGCAGACTTCCTTGATTTTTGAACGTCATCCTGCTCCAGATGCTGCGTATGAAAAATTATACAAAGCAGGAAATGAATCGCCGTCGATCGTTCATTTCACAGGGCATGACAAACCATGGAATACGTTAAAAGATCATCCATATACAAATGTCTATTTAAAAAAATTAGCGCATAGCGTTTTAAAGAAAGTGGGAGAGGTAAATGAATAGAAGAAAAGAAATCGCAATCGTATCAAGTTGTAATACCAAATTTGTGCCTCATCTAGCGGCGCTGTTCGTTTCAGTATTAGAAAATAGTGATCCAAAAGTTTTTGTACGATTTTATGTCATTGATGACAACATTGATAATGAAAGCAAACAATTATTACGTTTCTCTGTTAAGAATTCTCGTATGAATACAGAGGTGGAATTCTTGAAGATCAACAAAAAATTCTTTGAAAATGTAGTAACAAGTGATCGTATTCCGGAAACTGCTTACTATCGTATTGCTATTCCTGAGTTATTTAGAGGAAAAAATGTCGAACGTCTTTTATATATGGACTGTGACATGATTACCGTAAAAGATGTTACACCATTATGGGATCTTGAATTTAACGGTGCGATCTTGGCCGCCGTAGAAGATGCTGGTTTCCACCAACGATTAGAAAAAATGGAGATCCCAGCAAAATCAACACGCTACTTTAATTCTGGATTGATGCTCATCAATGTTGAAAAATGGTTAGAACAAGACATTACTAAAAAAGTTCTAACATTCATTGAAGAAAATCCTGAAAAATTACGTTTCCACGATCAAGATGCGTTAAATGCAATTTTACATGATCGTTGGATTCCATTACATCCAAAATGGAATGCTCAAGGGTATATCATGGCAAAAGCGAAGCAACATCCAACGCCACAAGGAGAAAAGGAATACGAAGAAACACGTAAAGATCCATCGATCATCCACTTCTCTGGTCATGTTAAACCATGGAGTAAAGATTTTGAAGGGCCAACTAAAAAATACTACGATAAATATGCAAACATGACAGCTTTCCGTTGTGTCGCAAAATTTCCTAAATATCCACTTTATGCCAGAATCCATCGTAACACAGAAGTGAGCCGCTGAGGAAAAATGTCGTAACTTATATATAATCTGAAGGAGATGATGATGATGGAAATCACGATGACAAAACATGCGATGGAGGCATTGACAAAAAAAGTAGGAAAAGATTCAAAAATTGCTTTGGCATTGATTGATTCTTCAGATCCGTTTTTAAGAGATAAAGGGGCTTGTGCAAAAGGCAGTTTTTTCCAGATTATTCCTTTCTTTGTAGAATTTGGGAAATACGTCAATAAAATCGAACATCCCACTCTGGAAATCTACACATCTAAATTAGAGCAATCTTATTTAGGTAGACATTTGAATCTTGCATATGACCACCAATTAAACAGTTTCTCTTTAGAAAATGAGATTGTTGTCTTGGATCGTAACATTAAATTAAGCAACTGTTTCTTTAGCTAACATCCTTTGTAGAAAGGGAGATTGATCATGCTGGACTATTACTTTATTGGAAAAGAGAAAGTAATAACGACAGACAAAAACAACTATAATTGGCTCGTGATCGACAGTAGTGACACTAAGGAAATCGAACAGGTGATTGAAAAGTATCGTTTACCAAAAGATATCTTTGTTGGAACTTCTCTACCAGAAGAAGTTTCAAGAATTGAAGAGCTTGTGGGGACGAATTTGAACCATCCGATTTCCTTAGTGCTACTGAATTTGTCCAACCAGGAGCAGAAAATCGAGAATCGATTAATGCCTATTTCGTTTATTTATTCGGATGAGTTATTGATTAGTTGTATCGATAAAAAAACGGACTTTTTTGATCGAGTATTAGCAAAACATGGGAATAAGATCAATTCTTTTGAAACACTTATTGCATATTCTGTCTTGAACATCTATACCCATTACGTGAAAGAACTAACAGAAATGAAAAAGAGGATTGATTCCCTCGATCAAGAAGCGCGTAAAACGACGGAAAACGAAGAACTATATAAGCAAGCGGATTTAGAACGGGACATTGTTTATATTGACCATACGTTGAGAGATCAAAAAGAGACTTTAGATACCTTATGGCAATCAGAAGATTTTGTTGAGAAATTAGCTGATGCTCGTCTACTTTATGACATCCAATTGAGACAAAGACAAACAGAAAAAATGATTTTGATCTATCGTGACTTGTTAGAAAGTATTGGGGATCTTTTTAATGGAATGATGGACAATCATTTGAATCATTTAATGAAATATCTTGATTCGGCGGCATTAGTGATCTCTGTTCCAGCATTGATTGCAGGGATTTGGGGGATGAATACTGGCGGATTACCTGGTAAAAGCTCTGGCTTAGCCTTTTTATTAGTTATCTTTGGCTCGATCGTTGTTGCAGGAGCTGTAGGCTACCATCTTTACCGAAAAGATTATACAAAATAAAAAATTACCAAACTATGAGGAGGATACACATGACAGAACCAAAATTAATTGATCCACGTAAACTTTACCATACTGAGGAATTTCCTAAACAAGACCAGGATACACCAGCATTACAAAAAGAAATGCAACCAGTTCCTGACTGTGGAGAAGAATCTTATGAAGGATCAAATCAACTAGAAAATCGCCGTGTTCTGATTACTGGCGGAGACTCAGGGATCGGGCGCGCGGCAGCTATTGCTTTTGCAAGAGAAGGGGCAGATATCGGCTTGCACTTTTTCCCAGGAGAAGAAGAAGATGCCAAACAAGTAGCTTCCTATATTGAAAAAGCAGGACGAAAAGTTGTCTTACTACCATATGATCTTAGAGACGAAACAGCGCCTAAAGAAATCGTTGAAAAAGTTGTCAGTGAATTAGGTGGCTTAGATACATTAGTATTAAATGCGGGACAACAAATCTCTTGCCCGGCTATTGAAGAAATTCCATTAGAACAAGTGAAAGATACCTTCATGGTGAATATCTTAGCGATGTTTGCGATTGTTAAAGAGGCGGTTCCGCATATTCCAGCAGGAGGGGCAATTATCAACACTACTTCTGTTCAAGCGTTCAATCCAAGTGAACATCTTTTAGATTACGCTTCCACGAAAGCAGCTATTGCAAACTTTACAATTGGCTTAGCAAAACAATTAGCACCAAAAGGCATTCGTGTTAATGGAGTAGCTCCTGGTCCTATTTGGACACCACTACAGTTAGACGAAGGACAACCGGAAGATTCTATTCCTGAATTTGGCCAACAAAGCTTGCTTGAACGTGCCGGCCAACCAGTAGAATTAGCTCCAGTTTACGTTTTCTTAGCTTCAAATAAAGCGAGCTACGTTACTGCACAAATTTATGGTGTAACTGGTGGGGAAGCTATCAACTTATAAAAAATGGGAGGTGCCAGGATGAATAAAGGGACTAAAACAATTGGTGTCATTTTTTCTCTGCTACTTTTGTCTATTCTACTATTTGTCGTCTTGATCAGTGCGGTCTATCCTTTACCATTGATGCTTGAACGATTCCGTTTCTTTACAATAACGAATTACTATATGCAGCAATATATTTTTTGGGTAGCAGTCGGCTTAGCGATTCTACTAATTATTGCATTATTGATCGTCATTTTTTATCCGAAAACGATTGGAACCTTCTTATTGAAAAAAGGGGACGGCGAATTAACGTTAGATAAAAAAGCGATTGAAGGTATGGTTCGTTCACACTTAAATGAAGATGAATTCATTCACTCACCTAAGGTTAATATCAAAGCCACAAAAAATAAGATCGCAGTTACAGTTAAAGGTGAATTAAAACGGACTTCTTCATTGATCGGGAAAACAAGAATATTGATGGATGAAATCGAAAAAGAAGTGAAACAGTTACTCGGCACAGATGAGCAAGTAAAAGTGTCGGTGAAGTATACAGGTTACCAAGCACCTACCAATAAATATCAAACAAACGAACACGCTCGTGTGGAATAAGGAGGGGCACAAATGAATGAACTTTTTGCTGCTTATAAGCTTCCGATCATTTGCGGGGCAATTGGGTTGATTCTCGCCGTACTATTGATTACAGTGGGATTCTTTAAAACCTTGTTGCTGATCCTTATGGCGATCATTGGCGTGGCGGTCGGAATGTATTTAAAACAAACAAAAATTTTTGATCATAAATCTTAGGAGGAAATTCTATTATGGATAACAACAAAACAAACAACCAAAACAAACCAGTATCTGCACATCCAGATCCAACGACACCGAACAATGCAAATGGTGTTCATGATGCTAAAGATAAAACAGCACCCGTTTCAGCACATCCAGATCCGGTTGTACCCAACGTTGAAAACAAAGTGGCTCATGATAAAAAAGAAAACGAAGGACAATCAGGACAACAAGGGAAACATGAAAATTCTAGTAAACCACAAGAACATCATGGAGATCAGCCAAAACCTCCAATGCCAGGGCATACACCACCTAAGCCAGAAGCCCCAGCAAAAGATCCAAAAAACACAACGGAAAACGGTGAATCTATGAATGGTGATGTGACATATGAAGATAAGGTCATTCAAAAAATCATAGGCATCTCCTTAGAAAAAGTGGATGGATTATTAACAGCTGATGGTGGCTTCTTCTCTAACGTGGCAGAAAAATTAGTCAACACTGATAATGTAACAGCCGGTATTGACACGGAAGTTGGGAAAAAACAAGTCGCTGTTGATCTTAAGATCGTTGTTGAATACGGCAAAGACATCGAAGAAATTTACCAACAAATCAAAAAAATCATTGCCAAAGAAGTTCATGAAATGACACATCTAGATGTCATTGAAGTCAATGTCGATGTTGTCGACATTAAGACAAAAGAAGAATATGAAGCAAACAGTGAAACAGTTCAAGATAAATTGACAAATGCGGCAAAAGCCACAGGAGAATTTGCATCTGAACAAACGGAAAAAGCCAAATCAGCAATTGAGCAACAAAAAGAAAATAACCAATAATCAACTGATTCAAGTACGAATTAGCTGTTCGTTCAGTCGCTAAGTAGTTGAAAGCGAAGCAACTAAAAATTAGTTTATTTATAGAGTCAATAGAAGAGATCGAGACAAGTTTTTGTCTCGGTCTCTTCTATTTTTGGCTAAGGCTCCTTTTTTAATGGTAAGTAAAATGTTTTACATAACAAAAACAGCTTCTGTCTTTTAGTGTTTGTCCATTGTGAAAAAGTGACATTACATATTCTTGTGATTCACATTAAACTTAAGAAGTAGGGTTTTATTGAAGTTTTTCCATAAAAATAAACGTAAAAGGGGCGAATTGGGAGAAAAGAAAAAAAACTTAAGAAACATAACGTTTTAACTTTACTACATTGGCAGAAACAAAGGAAGAAATCAAACATAAGTATGGCATAAAAAGGAGTCTTTCTTATGAGAAAACAGACATTACTTTTCTATTGCCATTTAAAGATATAGCCTTAAAAGGAGGAGTACATTGAAAACCAGAAAAAAGTTATTACATAGTACATTAATATTAGCGCTAGCGCTTGGACAAACCAGCGGGACAGTTGTTGAAGCTGTTTCGATGTTAAGCTCAGTTGAAAGTATTGATGTCAATAAAATTTCAAAAATGAATGAAAAGAAAACTACGACCAAGAAAGAAGTAAAAAAAGACGAGAAACGCACGAAGGAAAAAAACACCGAGAAAGACAAAAAAGTTGCTGATTCAACAGAAAGTAATAAAATAAAAAGTTCAATTGAAAGTTTTGCTAATCCGACATTTGAATTACCAATACCTGTTGGAGCTGACATTATAGCGGCATCTACTGACTCAGAAAAAGAAATTGGAAAAGCTGTAAATGAATTTCTTTCTAAAAAGTTGAATCTTATGATAGATAATTCGACAGATGATTTTAAAGTAGGCGATACAATTACTTATAAAATTCCTGGCGTCTTTCTAGGTGGGAATACGAATGGAGCTGAAATCATTTCTAGTGAGTTCAGTGATTTCTGGGAGAACTGGGAAAACTCTAGTAATTATAGAGTCACTCTTCTAAATATTTTAAGAGGTACATATGCCTTGTTTTATGTTACTAGTGAATCAGAAAGTGGAAATTGGCAAATGAAAATTACAACGTCTGATCAAGCTAATGGACTTTATTATGTAGCACCTTCAGATAATAATTTATATGTTACCTTTACGCGACTAAAAGTAGCTATTCCTCAAAAAGAAGTATTCAAAGTAAGTAAGTTCCCTTATAGTAATATCAATCATGATTATGGGGTAGCTTATACTACTCGTTATGTTCCGATGACGTTTAACGTTGATTTTCCTAAAAGTAAAGGAACGCTTAAGGCAGAGGTAAAAGATGGTCCTCATGTGGTCGAAGAAAAGAGCTCTCCTAAACCAGAAGATTATGTAGAGGTGAAAGATAGCCTTGGAAAAGTGACTTATACATGGATAACAAAACCAGATACAAATAAACTAGGAAATCAAAACGTTAAAGTATTAGTGGAAGATGAAACAGGTCGGTCAAAAGAACTAACATTTACGATGATAGTTAAATCTCTGCTCACAGTAAAAAAGGAAGCAGGTGAAATCTATCAATATTCTCTTTTGCCAGATGTCAATGATTATTTTGAGGTAACCACGGAAGGATCCTATACGCTTCAATGGTCTAATAACCCAAATACAATGACAGCAGGAATACATAAGTGGGAAGCTACAGTAAGAACCTCTGATAACCGAGAAATAACGAAATCAATAACCATGAGAGTGCTGCCACATCCTGAGTTACAACTAAAATTAAAACCGATTGAGGATCGTACCGTAACCTTGGTGGAGTCGTCTGATACGTTAGCCAATACGTTTAAAAACTATATTGAAGAGGCAACACTGTTAGGGGAACCTGTAGCGATTGATGATCTTGAGTTTGTTGCGAACGAATCGTCCAAGACTGAATTTCAATCGGTTGGTACCCATGAAGTACGCATCACTGTGCAAGCGAAGCATCCTAATTCTAATGTTATGATTAAAGGATCTGGAACTACTACCGTGAACGTACTATGGGGTAATACCATCTTAATACGTTCGGTTGATGGCTATTCCGCCGGAGCTTTTGCGTTAGATGGTAGCAATTCTAATAATGCCCCAGCTACGCTATCGATTCGTCAGGGCATTGCGTCTCCTTTAAATGAAGGAGTTGGCGATATGACCGATCCATTTGGTCTTTATTATCGTTTGGAAATCTTGCGTAATGGCAATGAAATTTACAAACAAGAGGTGCCGAAACGTGCCACGTTACAAGAAATCATGAATGATTATGGAGATGCTAATAACAACACTACGGTACAAATGAATGATATTATCCAAATCACATATCCAAGCAAGACACCTAATGCTTCGGTTGTGATGATTAAGGAAAAAGAAAATGATTTTACGTATGGTACGGAGATCGCTCGTTACCGCGTGACTCCTTATGGGTTTGATCCAGCACCTGTCATGACGGCAGAAAGTGCGGAAAAAGCGTTCGTTTTAGGCGAAGACGTGAAGCAAACGAATTTGAATGAACTAGTAAAAAATGTGCGGATCAACGGTGGGGTAGCGGACAATGAATTTTATACAGTAGAACCTCTTGATGAGTTTGATACCAGCACGATCGGTAAACGAAATACGCGGGTCAAAGTCACGACAAAAGATAAACTGGCTTCTGAAATCATTGAGATTTCTTACCAAGTGAAGTGGGGAGACACTTTTGTTATTAAAGGTTTGAAAGAGGCGACAGTTGGTGCGTTTAGTTTATTGAAGAATCAAAATCAATGGCAAATCCAAGCTTCTCAAGGAGTGGACGGCACAAACTTAAATGATCCGGTGGATAATTATTTTGGGCGTGATACCTACTATTCTATCGAAGTTTTACAAGGAGCTACCAGCAAGTTCCGTTATGAAGTGGCAGGTAATCAGTTGATTCGTGAATCCATTCAGGGATTCAATAATGGGCAACCGTTGACGGTCAGTAATGGCGACGTGATCAAAGTGTATCATGCCGATCCTCTTGGGAAAAATCTTTTAATGAAAGATGAATTAGTCAAGGACTATACGATTGGTTCCAATTATGCCTATTATGAAGTCACTGACCATGGCTTGGAACCGATTTTAGCGGTTGCGGCTGATTCGATGGCTCAAGAATTTATCTTAGGTGAAGATAGTAGTAACGTTGATGGTGCGAAGTTGATCAATAGCATTACGATTAATGGAACGGCAGTGGGAAGTAATCAATATACAGTCAAACAAATGAGTGATTTTGATACTTCGGTGGCAGGATCACAAACGATCAACGTGCGTATTGATACGAAAGATGGACTCGTTTCAAAAGAAATCGAGGTTCCTTATGAAGTTAAATGGAACGATACGATTTTGATGAAAGCTCAAAATGGTCAATCAGCCGGAGCCTTTTCATTACATTCTGGGACTTCCAGTACGAATCGTGTATTAGTCTTAAACCAAGGATTAAAAACCGATCTCAATGCGCCGATTAGTACCGATTCTTCACTTTATTATTCCATTGAAGTATTGCGAGATGGTCGTTCTGTTTATCTACAAGAGGTACCGGGACGTGCTTCTCTCCAACAGGTAATGGACAATTTCGGGACGAAACAAACGTTAAATGTCCAAGCTGGTGATGTCGTTAAAATGTATCATCCACAACGTTCAGAAGGTAGTTCAGTGTTAATGGTAGATGAAATGGAAGAAGATTATACCTATGGCTCTCAATATGCCTACTATCGAGTAACCTCCTATGGTTTTGAGCCGATGTCAGTGATTGAAGCTGTTGGCTCCAACAAAGCATTCTCATTAAAGGAGAATACTAAAACGACGGACTTGAGTCAGTTGTTAGCACAAGTATCGATCAACGGCGAAATCGTTACGAATGAAGACTATACAGTGGAGAAACTTTCTGAATTAGATACCGCAACTGTGGGCAAAAAGGAAGTCAGATTAAAACTGAGGACAGCGGATGAGACAGCAGATATCGAATTGGATGTTCCTTACGAAGTGGTTTGGGGAAGTACCTTCTTGCTTAAAGGGTTAGATGACCAGAATGTGGGCGCTTATAGTATTGTGGAACAAGACGGAGAGTGGACGATCCAAGCTGGCAAAGGGGATGATTCCACCGTCTTAACCAATCATGTGAATAACATTTTTGGTCGCGATATTTACTATCGGATCGAGGTAGTAGCAAGTTCAGAAAATCAACCGAAGGAAGGTTCTGGTGTAACCGTTGAAAATATTATGGGCTTAGATCCGACGACTCGATTATCGGAACAAATAAAATACCAGTATGATGTGACTGGAAACATGACTGTGGGTCAGGCCATTAACGGGTTTAATAATGGACAGCCGTTGTCAATTGAAGAAGGGGATATCGTAAAAGTTTATCATGCAGAGGCGAAGAATAATTTATTGATGCGAGATGACTTGACGAAAAATTATACAGCGGGTTCAAATTATGCCTATTATCAAGTAGCCAATCAAGAATTTGAACCGATCACTGAGATGGAGGCTGAAACAGTTTCGCATGAATTTACCTTGGGCGAAGATACCAGTGACATTGATGGAATGGATTTGATTAAAAATGTCACTTTCAATGGTCAAAAATTAGAGACGACATTATATGATGTCGAACAAGTTTCTGACTTTGATACAAATACCACTGGACAGAAAATGTTAAAAGTGAAATTGTCTACCGCAGATGAGGTGACTTCTACAGAAGTGGAAGTGCCTTACGAAGTGAAGTGGGGAAGTACGATCCAACTAAAAAATCAAGATGGCGATACTGTAGGTGCCTACAGTTTGATAAAAGAAAACAAACAAATCAAACTCCAATCATTACAGGGAGAAGACGGAAGTGACTTATCGAACCGTATCACAGAATATGATGACATGGAAATTTACTATGGGATTGAAGTTTTTACAAATAACAGCAGTAAATATAAATACGAAGTTCGCGGTACGCAAACAATTGAACAATCGATTAATCGATTCAATAGTGGGGAACCATTAAAAGTTTCGGTGGGAGATCAAATTAAAGTGTATCATGCCGATCCAAGTGGGAATGTCTTGATGGCAGAAGAAGAGCGAAATTACACTTATGGTTCCAATTATGCGTATTACAATGTGACTGAATATGGGTTTGAATCAACAGGAGATTTTACCGTGACACCAGCAGAAGCGAAAATAGTTATCGATACGAAACGTGTGGACCTTAAAAATCTTTTGAAAGAAGTTAAAGTCAATGGCAAAGAGCTGCCGAAAACTGCTTATACGGTTGCATTAGATCCTGAAACAGAAATCGATACTTCTTCTTTGGGGTATCGTGTTGCTAAACTAGTCGTGAAAGCTGACCGTTCCTATGGTGGTTTTTCTACTGAAACTGAAGCGGCTTATGAAGTGGTGGAAAAAGGGACGGATGGTGCTTTAGAAGATGGTACAGAAGATAGCATGACTGAAGATAAAGAGATCACAGGAACAGATTCAGAAAAAAAGAACTCAAATGGAGACAATACAAGTGGCGCAAAAAATGGTAATTTACCAAAAACCAATGAAACAAAAAATACGGTTTTTACTGTATCAGGTGTCTTGATTGTTAGTTTAGCGGGAATCATCCTGTTTTGGAGAAAAAGAAAAGCAAATAAAAATTCTAAAAAATAAGATAATCAGTTATTAAAAAGCCCACGTTAGCTAGATTACAGCTGACGTGGGCTTTTTTGTCGGTCTTCAGAT
>ERZ1026866.1331-NODE-1331-length-12935-cov-13.391460_pt1 | contig 12935 bp, 17 predicted proteins | sample MGYA00380163_ERZ1026866 | MGnify/ENA primary metagenome ERZ1026866 (study PRJEB33269, sample SAMEA4719799) | human gut metagenome | biome: human-associated habitat; feature: organic feature; material: feces | place: Cameroon | collected 2013-10 ...
TCATCAGTAAGTGATGAAAAAGGATCAGCAGGATTTACTCCAAAATATGCTTCATACATGTTAGTAATACCAAGGATTCTACAAACTTTGTAAAATATGGTAACACTTGGTTCAGCAAGATTTCTCTCCCAGTTGGATATGGCTTTATAGGAAATGTTGATGCCTTCCTTTGCCAGTTCATCAGCGAGATCCTGCTGGAGCAAGCCTTTCTTTTTTCTATATGTTGAAATGATTTCTCCGATTGAGTACATACATACGCCTCTTTTCTTTCATTTTGTTGATTTCAAATGTCTCTTTTCACTCCATAGTATATAGCAATAGTGCCAATTATTCAAGTTAAAAATCCAATATAATGAGAAAAAAGGACACATGTGTCCGTTGACAGTCGATTATTCTTGGGGTTATACTATGCCCTGTAAGAAACATTACTCATATACTTGGACTAAAGGTTATGGTAGTGACAGATTAAATGCAAGAGGTTATGCAGATGGGAGACAGGGTAATACTTCATTCAGATATCAACTGTTGCTATGCTTCGATTGAGCATCTGCATCATCCGGAGCTTGCAGGAAAGCCACTGGCAGTAGGCGGTGCCCCGGAGGCAAGACATGGGATTGTCTTAACAGCTGACTATATTGCCAAGAAGTACGGTGTGAAAACAGGAATGGCACTCTGGCAGGCAAAGCAGGTCTGCCCGGACATAACATTTGTATCACCAAGAATGGACTTATATCTTCGATTCTCAAGAATGGCACATGAGATATATGCAGAATATACGGACAGGCAGGAGCCGTATGGGATTGATGAGTGTTGGCTTGATGTGACAGGGAGCAGTTCCCTTAAAGGGGATGGATTGCTTATCGCACAGGAAATCAGCAGGAGAATGAAGTCCGAGCTTGGCATCACAGTAAGTGTTGGTGTTTCTTTCAATAAGATATTTGCAAAGCTTGGTTCTGATTATAAGAAGCCTGATGCAATCACAACTATGTATAAGAGTGAGTTTAAGCAGAAGGCATGGTCACTTCCGGTGGCAGATCTTCTATACGTTGGCAAAAGTACGAACAGAAAGCTTGCATTATTTGGTATCAAAACCATAGGTGATCTTGCAAGAGCAGATGAAGATGTGCTTAACAGTCACCTTGGAAAGATGGGCAGTATCTTGTGGTCGTTTGCTAATGGCTATGATGATTCACCTGTCAAGCTGGAGAATACCCACGCTCCAATTAAATCGGTGGGAAACAGCACAACAACACCAACGGATTTAGTATGCGATGAGGATGTAAAGATTGTTCTTTATATTCTGGCTGAGAGTGTTGCAGCAAGACTTCGTGAGAATGGATTCCGGTGCAGAGTGGTTGAGATAAGTGTCAGGGATAATGAGTTATTCTCTTTTACCCGTCAGAAAAAGATTGACCATGCAACGAATATCACCGGAGAGATAGCTGCATATGCTTATCAGATATTTAAGGAAAACTATAACTGGAGCAAGCCAATCCGCAGTGTTGGTGTCCGAGGTGCAGACCTAGTAACAGATAATTATTGGGAACAGATTGATTTGTTCTCAAGTGTGGAGAAGCGTGAAAAGCAGATGAAGATGGATTCAGCGGTGGATGAGATACGAAAGAGATTTGGATTTTACAGTATCCAGAGGGGACTCATGTACCGGGACAGGATTCTGTCGGCAGTCAATGCAAAAGAAGAACACACAGTACATCCACATGGGTACTTTTCAGGTTAGCAACGAGAAGTGCCAATAGAGTAAAAAAGAGGGAGGCGGAACATGAGCGAAGCAGCAAGAATTGATCTGGTAGACAGAGCACCATTGACGGAGAAGCAGCAGAATGTGTATGAAAGCATTATGCAATATCAGCGTGTGAATGGTTATGCTCCTACTATCAGGGAGATATGCAAGATGGTGGGGTGGCATCGACTTCAAGTGTTTATGCACATCTGAAAATATTAGAAGAAAAAGGCTATATAGCAAGGAAGATGGATGCTTCCAGAGCAATAGCAATCTTGTAAGGAAGGTGATTACATTGAGCAATAAGGTATATGTTGATGTACTTGCAGAGTTTTCAAAGGACGGACTGCTCATTCCCAAAGAGATAACGTGGGAAGATGGCAGAAAGTATGAGATTACACGAGTAAAAGATAAGCGCAGAGCAGCCAGTACAAGAGCTGGTGGCGTTGGAGAGCGTTATACCTGTGTGGTAGATGGAAAGGAAATATTCCTTTTCTATGAAGATAACAATATGTGGTTTATGGAAAGAACCGGAGCCTGATGTGAATGTGTGCTGACAGCACAATTCATATCAGTTGGCTTTAGATCAGCAAAGCCGGGGAATGTGCATACATTCATCGGAACTCCCGGCAAAAGGCTTGCAAAGGTGATTTCCCTTTCCTTTACGAGTACAGAATTGTAGATTGATGATTTTGTATGAATAAGGAGCGAACTGAATTGAACAAAGGAAATGTTATAGAAATTAGATGTAAAAAATGTAACAAGTTAATGATGGAATACTTTGTATGTGGTGATGATTCTGTTGTGGCACTTCAGAATATTGGAATTAAGTGTGACAGATGCAAGCGAGTGATGATACTCAAGAAGTATTCCGAGGGAATGATGAAGGAACATTCTGAGAATGGAACTTTCAGAATATAACGATTGAAAATTAAATTACAGCCCACCTGATAAGGGCACATCGAAAGATGGAAGCACCAGAGACGCAGGGGAAAGATAACCAGTATAATACTGGGCTTTCTCTTTGCGTCTTTTTTGTGTGGGTAGGCTTGAATTCTTTTCTGGTTATCAGGCTGGAAAAGAGGATAAATGTATTACGATATAACAGAGAGTGGAAGAAGAATTAAAGAAATGAGAAAGAAAGCTGGTTATACACAGGCTGAATTAGCAGACAAATTAGGAATAACACCAGATGGCATGAGCAGCATAGAGCGTGGAAAGAATGGTGTATCTGTAGATTTATTTGGTGTTATGGCGGAGGTACTAGGTAGTTCTGTAGACTATCTTGCTTATGGAGTTCGCACAATGGTACTTACGGAGCAGGAAATAAGAGTTATTCTGGCGATGAGATAAATGTTACTTTTTTATTAATCAATCCGTAGCAGCACTACGGATTTTTCTTTTATATTCGTAGAGTTGCTTCCTGTAATGATTAAGTATATTTAGGTACTATATAACTATAGTCAATGAGTTACCGATAAAGCTCTAGACTAGGGAATATGCGCATATTTTTCACAAATAAAGAATAAGTGAGGAATAAGAAATGGTAGTTTATAACGGAATCAGATGTATTGAAGGAATTTTGTTTATCAAGCCAAGAATCAAATTTGCCAATAATGAGGAGGAATACAAGAAGCTGTTAGAAAATCAAGCCTACATAGATGCTATGAAAGCTAGAAAATTTGGTATTAATTGTAATGATGCATTAGAAGATGATGCTGTATCAAGAGAGATAACTAGAGAAGATATTTTAAAATTAATTGAGTATCTAATTTCTGGGAAGTACAAGGCATTGGTTATTGAGGATATTTATGATATTACAACTAATCTTGAAGATTTACAGAACTTTATAGATACGGTTCAGAGTAGTGGAATAGTTATTCTGGATTTAAGAGCAATGACTCTTAGATTTAATAATTATGATGAAGAATGTTAAAGAGTGAAGGTTATGGAATATAACAGTTTTGAAGTAGGGCAGGCTATACGAGCACAGAGAATTAAGTGCCATAAGACAATTGAAGAGCTTGCATTTGAGGTAAATAGGTCAAAGTACCATATGAATTTAATAGAACTTGGAACAAGAAAAATGGGTATGGAACTGCTTTTTGAGTTGATTACGGTTTTACATACTGATGCAAATAGCGTGCTGGGAATTCCTGCAGAAAATGGGAATACGCTGAATGTATCAATAGATAATCGTTTAAAGCAACTTAATCCAGAGCAGCAGAAATATTATACAAAAATGTTTATGTATATGTTGGATAATAAGCCAGTATAGAAGGAGTGTTTTATAGATTATGAAGAAAAAAAGAGAAAAAACGATTAATTGCTTTGTTTATTTGTCTACAGAAGGAGATATAAATGGGGCAGAAGTTAGGGAGATAAAGCAGCTAAGATATATCCGAGAATATGCAAAAGCTCATAATATTATAATAAAGAAAGTTTTTCATAGGGATGTTTTGGGACAATATGATGTTAATATACATTTTATGAGATTGACAAGACGAATAAAAAATAAAGAAGCTGAAGGATTGTTACTTGCTAATATGGGTTCAATAAGTACATCAATTAGGGATGCATATGACAAGGTTGGTATTATCAATTCTGTAGGTGGTGTAATTATAACGGTAGATGAAGGAAGACTAACACTTCCGATTAAAATGATAGGAGGATTGGCTGAATGAAGGAGTTAAATAGAGGTGACATTATTTATGTTGATTTAGGACAACATATGCATAGCTGTGTGCAATCAGGTGTACGACCATGTGTTGTTATTGGAACTTATCCGAGTTCACCAGTAGCCAATGTATGTCCTATGACATCAAGAATGGATAAGAAAGGGAAGCCGGTACATGTAAAGGTTAATAAAGAGAATGTATGTGGATATATAGAAAAGCCATCTTTGATTCTTATTGAACAGACTGTATCTATAGATAGAAGAAAGATTATAAGTAAAATAGGACATATCCCGGAAGATTCAGAGGTAATGGAACTTGTTGATGAAGCAATAGTAAGACAGATGCTTAGTGAAAGGTATAAAAATAAATGCAGGAAATAGATGGAAAGAAACTGCTTAATATCAAGGAAGTGTGTGAATATCTCGGAATTGGTGATACGAAATGCAGAGAGATATTAAGAGGAAGAAACGGAATAGGTATACAGATTGGAAATAGATGGTATGCCAATAAAGAAAAATTAGATAAATGGATTGATAATCAGACAAAATAAAAAGTTCACAAAAAGCTACCTATTTTTCATGATATATGTTATTATTTATATGAAAACAGGTAGCTTTTTCTATTGTGTAGGAGGAGCAACATGGGAAAATCATTAAATGGAAAGGAATTAGGTAAAGGAATTACTCAAAGTAAGGATGGTAGATTTCTAGGCAGATTTGTTAATAGATTTGGCAAAACAGAATGTATAAGGTGCAGGAATCTTGCAGAATTAAGAAGAAGGATGGATGAAGCTAAATATAAAGATTATAGTAAGAAAAATTTGGCGAATCCTGAATTATCTGTTGATGAGTGGTATAAGATATGGATGGAAATTTATGAGATTTCAATAAGAGATTCAACCAGACATCAGTATGACAAGATGTATAATAAAGTCAAAGAGGATATAGGCTTTATTAAAATGAAAGACTTGAATACAACTACTATTCAAAAGGCACTTAATAATTTGCCGTCTGATGCATATAGAAAGAGAGTAAGATCTATATTACATTCAATGTTTCAGAAGGCTGTTGACGATAATATTATAGATAGAAATCCGGCAAGAAAAGCAGTATGGAATGTACAACATGATGCTAAAAGGATAAAGCAGCCTATGACATTAGAACAGGAAAAGTTGTTTGTGGATTATATTTATAGACCAAGAGTGAAACAGTCACAGCTTGAACATGCTGAACTGATGGAGTTTATGCTGGAAACAGGTATGAGACTTGGAGAAGCCACAGGACTTGAATGGAAAAGTGTAGATTTTGATAATAGTATGATATATGTAAATACTAATCTGGTAACAACAATGGCTATAGAGGAAGATGGAACAGTTAAAGGTAGATATCCTAGATTTCATTATCCTAAAACTGAAATGGGTAAAAGAAAAATACCGATGACACAGAGGGCAAGAGAATTGCTTTTGATTGAAAAAGAAAGGGATAATGCGATAAAATCATTATATGAACCCAAAGAGGGATTTGAGGATTTAGTATTTGTATCTTGGTTGAACACACCTATATATGACGATACAATAAGAAGGTCATTATCAAAGTTGACTCAAGAATTAAGAAAAATAGATCCGAACTTTCCTAATGTGTCACCACATATTTTAAGACACACATTTGCTACACGCTGTGTAGAGAATGGAATGAATATTAAAACATTACAAAAATTATTAGGGCATACTAATTTTAAGACTACTATGGATATTTATTCTCATACAACAGATGATGTTCTTTATGAAGAAATGAAGAAGTTTGAACATAGAAATGAGAGCAAAGCTGTTTCAGAAAACTGAGCCAAAACTGAACCAGCGAAGGTTTTGGAAGCTTGGATGTGCTTAAAATGGATATTATTTTGAGATTGCCGTTGAAAGCAGAACATTCCATGATAGAATGTAATTGCTGTTTTTGAGTTTTTTCAGATTTTATAATACAGTGTTTATGCGGGTTTGAGAGATTTGAAGAAAAATCAGTTTAATGTAAATTACTATAAAATAGTATATTTTCATTTATAAACTGGACCAAATCTGGACCAAATCGAGAAAAAAACTGGACCAGCTATAATGTCTGCAAAGATGCATGAAAACTGGGAAAAGTCGATATTAAGTTATAACAAGATATAATAAGATATAAAAAGCACCATTTATAATCTGAATAAAAAAGGAGTGCAGATTCTAACTGAATCTGCACTTTATTTTTTTTATTAGTTGTTAAATTTTCACGACATCAAATTTGGCTTGAAGACATGATATATGCAAATTAACATTTTGCGACAAGTTTAATTAAAATATATGTTGTTGTAAGAAATTATATAGAAAATAAATAGTTAGTAATTACTTTAGACTGTTGTTAATAAGCATAAGTCTGGTTAAAGTTGCTTCAGAATCAGGAGATTCATTATCTATATCCCATTCAATTTCAGTAGCATTATTAATTTTATTTACCAGTGAAATTATGTCACTTATAGATTTGACTTCTATATCTAAAAATTAAAAAACACTCACATCAAGAGCCGCAGCTATTTTTTCAAGCTGTTCAAGTTTAGGATTTCTGTTATCAGTTTCATATTTTTTTATAGTTGAGAGATTAATGCCGCTTTTTATACTTAATTGCTTCATAGTCATTTTGCGGGCTTCCCTATATTTCCTTATAGTTCTGGCTAGATTAGAACGCTCATTATCATTCATATAATTTATCCTCATTATAGATTCATTCTAATAATAACACGATGGAGCACAAAAAGGAACTTTTTGTTGACGTTATTTTAAAAATGATTATAACAAAATCAGAAGTTCACAATAAGAAACTTTTATATACGCATATATGACATGGAAGGTTATCTAATTATGTATTTAGTGCATGAAAGGTTACCGACAATAATTTGAATAAGTAATAAGATATGTGTACGGTGTTAATGAGAACACCGCATACAACTGAATACTCAGCTACTGTAAGAAGATTACTAATCTTCTGGTAAAAATCCGGTATATTACCCGACAGATATCAGTCAGTGCTTCGCGATGAGAATTGATGGATCGAGAGATGAAGGTGCTTAGCGGCAAGGTAAGTTACTATAGCGGATGGATAATAAACCACAAGAGAATTTTTGCAGATGTACAAGGATGATTCTTTTCATTCGACAAAATTCTCCACAGACAGGGGATATGCGATGAGCCTTGATATGAACATCTATTTATGGAAAGAGGATATTGAATAGGCAGAACTACAATATCCTTGCAGGAGAAGGAGATATTCTGCGGATTTTAAAAGAAATTGACAAAGCCGAAAATAGAGAGAGTATTGGAGCAGGAATTCAGAAACTACTTGAAGTTCTTGGCAATTATGGAAATGCAGATGGAACTTATCTTTTTGAAACGGTTCATACACCAGAGATATTTACAAATACCTATGAGTGGTGTGCAGATGGAATTACAGCTCAAAGAGATAATCTTCAGGATGTGAAATTTGAAGAATAAGCACACAGGATCTTGTTGAGGATATAGTCAATATCAGCAATAAAATGATAGAAAACAAGAGTGTTGCCCAGAATCTTAAGAATAGTACTAATATATTTGCAAAGTTCTGATTGCAGGAATTGCATAGGAATAAAGCTATGTTTACTATTTACGGTTTACAATTTACATCTGAAAGATATTTGACATTTTCATATTTTTTTAATAATATTATATTATGTACGTTTTTTGCATAAGAATATTAAGAAAGAGAGAAAGAGTATGAACGAAAAGAAAGAGTTCAAGCCTTATATTCCAGCTGATAAGGTTATGCCTGAGTTAACAGTTACATCTGTTATTATAGGTGCTTTATTAGCTATATTATTTGGCGGTGCTAACGCATATTTAGGACTTAGAGTTGGTATGACAGTTTCTGCATCCATACCAGCAGCGGTTATCTCAATGGGAATTATCCGCTTTATATTAAGAAGAGATTCCATATTAGAGAATAACATGGTCCAGACTATTGGCTCTGCTGGTGAATCGGTTGCAGCAGGTGCTATATTTACACTTCCAGCATTATTTATGTGGGCGCAGGAGGAAGGTACAGTTATGCCTTCTTTAGTTGAGATAGCGCTTATTGCATTAATCGGTGGTTTCCTTGGAGTATTATTCATGATTCCACTTCGTAGTGCATTGATAGTCCAGGAGCATGGTGTGTTACCTTATCCAGAAGGACAGGCATGTGCTGAGGTATTAGTTGCAGGTGAAGAAGGTGGTGCTAAGGCTGGCACAGTATTTGCAGGTCTTGGTATTGCTGCTGTTTATAAGTTTATAGCAGATGGACTTAAGGTGTTCCCAAGTGAGGTTGATTTTACAATTAAACCATATAAGGGTTCAGCAGTAGGTGCAGATGTATTACCTGCACTTTTAGGAGTTGGTTATATATGTGGACCTAAGGTATCATCATACCTTCTTGCAGGTGGTTCTGTTGCATGGTTTATGATTATGCCATTAATCGCATTATTCGGTGGAGATAATATCATTGGACCAGCACTTATTCCAGTTTCACAGATGAATCCATCACAGATATGGTCTAATTATGTACGTTATATTGGAGCCGGTGCAGTTGCAGCTGGTGGTATTATAAGCTTGATTAAGTCATTACCACTTATTGTAAGGACATTTAAGCAGGCACTTAAGGGATATGGTAAGAAGGCAGATGGAGTAGAATCAAGATTAACTAAGGATATTCCTATGATGTTTGTTGTATTAGGAATCGGAGTACTTGCTATTATTATGTGGTTAATCCCAGCTATTCCTGTAAATCTTCTTAGTGCAATTATCATTATCATATTTGGTTTCTTTTTTGCAACAGTATCATCTCGTATGGTTGGATTAGTAGGTAGTTCCAATAACCCTGTATCAGGTATGGCTATTGCGACACTTCTTATTTCATCAGCGATTCTTAAGGCAACAGGTACTGTTGGAATGAAGGGTATGGTTGCGGCTATAAGTATTGGTTCTGTAATATGTATAATTGCTGCTATAGCAGGAGATACATCACAGGATTTAAAGACAGGTTATATAGTAGGTGCAACACCTTACAAGCAGCAGGCTGGTGAACTTATTGGTGTAGCTGTATCAGCTATTACAGTTGGTGGAGTACTTTATTTACTTAATGCAGCATGGGGCTATGGTTCAACAGAATTACCAGCACCACAGGCAACTCTTATGAAGATGGTTGTTGAAGGTGTTATGGGTAACAGCCTTCCATGGTCACTTGTATTTGCAGGAGTTGCAATTGCAATAGTAGTTGAGATTCTTCAGATACCTGTGCTTCCATTTGCAGTAGGACTTTATCTTCCAATCTATTTAAGTACACCTATTATGGTTGGTGGACTTGTAAGACTTTACTTTGATAAGAAGAAAGGTATTACAGAAGAAGAGCGTAAGGCTAAGGTTAATCAGGGAATACTTTATTCATCAGGTCTTATTGCCGGTGAAGGACTGGTTGGTATCCTTTTAGCGGTATTCGCTATTATTCCTATTGGTGCAGATACTCTTGGCGATGCTATTAATATATCAAAGATTATTAATCTTGGTAATATTGGAGGACTTGTATTCTTTGCATGTCTTGTTGCAACATTAGTAGCATTTATTAACAAAAAAGAAAAGAAGACAAAATAATAAATAATATGTTACAATGAGTCTGCCGGTTATTTTGCCGGCAGATTTTTATTTTCTAGGATTAAAGGAGAAGGCTTGATTTATGGCTAAGCAGAAGGATAATTACTTAGACTATGTTCCAAAGCATAATTCGTTGTTCGAATGCAGGGAAAACAAAAAAGGTCATGTAGAAGTCAAAGTACACAATAAGGGGATTTTTAACAGAATAGCGCAGCTTATTGCACGAAAGCCCAGATATAGTTACATCGAACTAGATGATTTCGGTACATTTGTATGGCATAGCATAGATGGTGTAAGAAGTATTTATGATATAGGACAGCTTGTGAAAGAGCATTTTGGAGATAAAGCGGAGCCGCTGTATGAGAGATTGTGTTATTTTATAAAGCTGCTTCATAAGAATCAGTTTATTGTATATATGAACAAGATAAATAAGCAGATAAACAAATGAATAAAATAAATTTGTAGATTATAAATATTTTAAAGGAGACAGTGTTATGAGAGTATTATCTGAATTAGAACCTAAAAATGTATTTTCTTTTTTTGAGGATATATGTAATATCCCACATCCATCATATAAGGAAGAAAAAATCAGCAATTATCTTGTTGATTTCGCTAAGGAAAGAAAGCTTGAATATTATCAGGATTCACTTAACAATGTAATCATAATAAAGGAAGCCTCAAAGGGTTATGAGGATGCAGCACCTATAATACTTCAGGGACATATGGATATGGTATGCGAGAAGACACCTGATTGTGATAAGAATATGGATGAGGATGGACTGGATCTTGAGGTAAATGGTGATTTCATATCTGCTAAGGGAACAACGCTTGGTGGTGATGATGGAATAGCTGTTGCCTATGCACTTGCAATACTTGATGACGACAGTATCGCACATCCACGTCTTGAGTTCGTGTGTACAGTATCTGAGGAAGTAGGCATGGAAGGTGCTTCTTCCATAGATGTATCTATGTTAAAGGGCAAAAAGCTTCTTAATATGGATAGTGAAGAAGAAGGAATCATGCTTGCAAGCTGTGCAGGTGGCTGCAGTAGCAGAGTTACACTAAAGCTTGATAAAAATAAGGTTACTGGAACAAAGCTTAGTATTACTTTATCAGGACTGACAGGAGGCCATTCAGGTGTCGAAATAGATAAAGGCAGAGGTAATGCGAATGTTCTTATGTCAAGAATATTAAGGGATGTTATCACAGACAATAATGTATATCTTGCAGCGTTTAACGGTGGAAGAAAGGATAACGCTATTCCAAGAGAATGTATGGCTGAGATTATTGTAGCAGCAGACAAGACAGCAGAGGTTAAAGCAGCTATTGAGAATGCAGCAAAAGAGATAAAAGAAGAGTTTGCTACATCTGATGCAGACTTAAAGTGTGTTGTAGATATATCAGAGGGTTGCAGCACAGAGGCAGTAACATATGAAGATAGCACAAAGGCAGTTTCACTTATACAGGCATTACCTAACGGAATAATGAGAATGAGCCAGGATATAGATAATCTTGTGGAAACTTCGCTTAATCTTGGTGTGATTTCACTAGATGAATCAGGTATATGTCTTAGATTCTCACTTAGAAGTTCTGTAGGGGCTGCTTTAAAGAATCTTAAGAGCCAGATCAAATTCATTAGTGAAGCATTCAGGGCAAATGCTGAATTTACAGGTGAATATCCAGCATGGGAATATAAGAAGGATTCTAAGCTGCGTGATGACATGGTAAGGATATTTGAACAGATGTATGGTAAAAAGCCAACTATCGAGGCTATTCATGCAGGTGTTGAATGTGGTATACTTGCAGGCAAAATAGAAGGACTTGACTGCATATCAATGGGACCTGATATTTTTGATATTCATACAACTGAGGAACACTTAAGCATATCTTCAACTAAGAGAATGTATGAATATATACTTAACGTAATAGCTTGTAAATAATAATACAATAATGAAGCACATTGAAGCAGGGTGAGTCTATGTATAAAATATTAATAGTTGAGGATGACAGGATTATAGCTGATAATGTATGTGAACAGTTATTAAAGTGGGGATATGATGTTAAAATAGCAGATGATATCAATGTGCTTATAGCTAAGGTGCAGGCAATGCTAAGACGGACATATTCATTTGCAGAGAGTACGAATATCATAGAACATAACGGCTGTATACTTAACCTGAATGACCAGACATTTACGTATAATGGGAAAAGGATTGAACTTACTAAGAATGAGTACCGTATACTGCAGAGTCTTCTTGAGAATATAGGTAAAGTAGTCTCGCGTGATAATATTATGATGAAGCTTTGGGAAAGTGATGACTTTATTGATGATAACACGCTGACTGTTAATGTTACAAGATTAAGGAAAAAGCTTGAACAGGCGGGGCTCATAGATTATATAAAGACTAAAAAGGTGCCGGAATACAGGCAGATATAAAGACAATGACAGCTAATTGTGTATATGCGATGAGTGCAATCACAGCCCTGACTGCACAGAACACTACTGGTGTAACAGATATAATGGAGGTATCTCCTAAGTTTTTAGCAGAGCAGCTGGATGGTATATTTACAGATATATATCCGGATGCTGTCAAGACAGGAATGGTTGCTTCAGGTGAACTGATTCAGGTAATAGCAGATAAGCTTACAGAGTATAAAGCAGGAAATATAGTTGTTGATCCAGTTATGGTGGCGACAAGTGGTGCAAGACTTATAAGTGAAGATGCTATCAGCATATTAAAGAGCAGATTATTACCACTTGCAACAGTTATTACTAGAACATTCCACGACAGAATGTAATCATACGAATAGTATAATTGCTTGAAATTAG
>ERZ1026866.1333-NODE-1333-length-12925-cov-36.828671_pt1 | contig 12925 bp, 12 predicted proteins | sample MGYA00380163_ERZ1026866 | MGnify/ENA primary metagenome ERZ1026866 (study PRJEB33269, sample SAMEA4719799) | human gut metagenome | biome: human-associated habitat; feature: organic feature; material: feces | place: Cameroon | collected 2013-10 ...
CGATGTTCGACAACGATTCTACCACCTATTATACATCGGGCAACGGTCAGAACACAGGCGACTGGATTGGTGCCGACCTAGGCTGCGTGCGTCAGGTATCTGAGGTAAGAATCCTCCAGGGCCGCAACTCTGTGGATGATGTGGATTACTTCGACAACACCGTATTGGAGTATTCCCTTGACAGAAAGGAATGGAAGGCGCTCACAGGCGAGTTGAAAAAACAGTATATCATCAACTGGAAGACCGACACCCCTGTTGAGGCTCGCTATATCCGCATCAAGAAGTTGAAGTCAGACAAGCGCAACTGGGCTGCTGTCCGTACCTTCGAGGTGAACCCAACCACCCCAGAGCGTCTGAACTTCCCTGTTGAGGCTGGCAATCTGCAGGCAGCGATGTATGGTTTTGATGAGAATCCATGCACTTCTTTCACCAACGATGGTGTTCTTTCGTTTGGTGTAGAGAAGGATGTAAAGGGTTACACCCTGCTCTTGAAGTTGGCTCCAGGCAAATCATTGGTATGTCGCCAGCTGAATGCCAAGGGCAAGGTTTTGGCAACAACCCTCATCGACCAGTCGTTCTGCAAGATAGAATTGGTGAAGAAGGCAGCGAAGATTCAGCTGGATGGTTCTGCCGAAATCTTCGAGATAATTCCTGAGAAGTAGGATTTAAATGATTGAGGGTGTGTCATTATTCATCGGATTACGCGGAATAAACGGAACCTTAACCGCCTTCCTCGGATTACTCACGGATTTTAAACGGAAACTCGACCTGGCGGTCGTGGCGATACCCCCTAAAGCTGGAATGCGAATGCGCTAGCCCAATGGCCGTAAGGCCAAATCCGTTTAAATTCCGTGCGTAATCCGTGAAGCAAGAATGTTCCGTTAACTCAGCGTAATCCGATGAAGAAAAACGATGAAGCAACTAAAAAGAGGGTGTGTCTTGGACTTTTGACACACCCTCTTCTTACTATTTTTGTTAAAGAAACGTAAAAAGAAAGCGAATGTGTGGCGTTTCGAATAAAAAGTGATAATTTTGCAATCCGAAACACGGAAAGGTGCTCGAGTGGCTGAAGAGGCACGCCTGGAAAGCGTGTAACCGGCAAAACCGGTTCGGGGGTTCGAATCCCCCTCTTTCCGCTTATATATATAATAAGGTATATATGATTATGAAGAAAAATACAGCTATTGCGCGTTTCGCAATATTCATTTTCACTTGTATGTGTTCTCTGCCAATGATGGCACAGGAGGAGAACATGGGATTCCATCAGGCTCTTAAGACGAAGTTTATAGAGGGTAATGCCGGCTTTATGTCGCTCGTTGCCATTGCCCTTATCGTGGGTCTGGCGTTCTGCATCGAGAGAATCATCTATCTCAGTCTTTCGGAAATCAATGCCAAGAAACTGATGGCGGATATCGACCAGAAGGTGACGGCTGGAGATGTGGAGGGGGCGAAAGACCTCTGCCGCAACACCCGCGGACCAGTGGCTTCTATCTGCTACCAGGGACTGATGCACATCAGCGAAAGCCTCGACGACATCGAGCGATCTGTCAGCGGTTATGGCACCGTGCAGGCTGCCAACCTTGAAAAGGGATGCTCCTGGATCAAGCTCTTCATCGCCATGGCACCATCGCTCGGATTCCTGGGCACGGTGATTGGTATGGTGATGTCGTTCGACCAGATTCAGCAGGCAGGCGATATCAGTCCTACCATCGTGGCTTCGGGTATGAAGGTGGCGCTGATTACCACTATCTTCGGTATCATCGTGGCGCTGATTCTGCAGGTGTTCTATAACTACATCCTCTCGAAGGTGGAGCATCTTACCAGCCAGATGGAGGAATCGGCTGTAACGTTAATGGATATTATTGCCAAGAGCAAATAATGATTGCCTAGGGCAAATAAACGAGCAAATAAACGAAGAGAGAAATGGGTAAATTTCAATTTTCAAAGTCGAAATTAAATGCGAAGCATAAGTCTGCCGAGCAGATATCACAGCAGGTGTTCTTCATTCTGATAGGCCTGGCGGTGGTAGTGTTCGCTCTGTTCTTCCTGGTGGGCTACGACATGCCTTTCCTGGAGAATCCCGACTTCAATGCGCCGCTCTTTACGGATGTGCTCATCATCCTGATGTGGCTCTTTCTGATAGGAGGCGTGGGCCTGGCAGTATGTTCGATGATCAGGGATTATCGGGGTGCCAAGTCGGAGACGGTGGTGAATGGGGTGCCTGTGCGCCGCATCTTCCGCATTACCTGGTTGGGCACTCTTGCCATCCTGGTGCTATCCTTCCTCTTGGGCAGTTCTGATCCGATGCTGATCAATGGTGAGAACTATGCCGACTGGATATGGCTGAAGCTTTCAGATATGTTTGTCATCACCTCGCTTCTGATGTTGGTGGCAGGCATCGGCGCCGTCTGCTTTGGTGCCACCCGTTATATTCGTAAGAAAAAATAATTCAATAAAATGCTGATTAGAAGGAAAAGTCACGAAACCCCAGGATTGAATACCACCTCAACAGCCGACATCTCGTTCATGCTGCTGATATTCTTCCTTGTCACCACATCGATGGATGTGGATAAGGGATTGCTGCGCCAGCTTCCTTCGCCTGAACCTCAGAACAAGGAGCGACAGGAATCGGTGGTGGATAAGGAGAATCTGCTGGCTATCCGTCTTACGGCTGGAGATAGCCTGCTGGTTAACGACCGCCCGATGAAGGTGGGACAGCTGAAAGACGAGGTTATCCGACTGGTGCATCGCCTGGGAAAGAAGCATCTGATTTCCGTGGAGAGCGACAGGGAGGCGGATTACAATCTCTATTTCCAGATGCAGAACGAACTGATGGAGGCTTACAGCCAACTGAGAAACGAGACTTCGCAGAAGAAATATCACATGAATTATGCCCAACTGGGCAATGACCAGAAGGAGGAAGTGAGAAAGCTCTGTCCGCAGCGCATCACGGAATCGTATGCCAACGCCACAACCTATTCTGACAAGCGCATTGATGCCAATGCCGAGGAGAAAAAGGGCGATGAGGCGAAGATGGGGGATGCTGAGGCGAAGACAGAGAAGTCTGGGCAGAATAAGCAGAAAGGAGGCTCGAAATGATGAATTTCCGCAAGAAATCGCACGAGGTGCCGGGACTGAACACTTCATCCCTGCCTGATTTGATTTTCTCTGTGCTCTTCTTCTTCATGATTGTTACCCACATGCGACAGGTTACCCTGAAGGTGGAATGCCGCATGCCCGAGGGAAAGCATCTTACCCGACTGACCAAGAAATCGGCGGTGAGCCATATCTATATCGGTAAACCTACCAAGGACCAGCAGGGCAAGGTGGGAACGGGAACGCAGATACAGCTGAATGATAAGTTTGCCACGGCTCCCGAGGTGATGGATTACATCAGTGCCGAGAAGAAGCGCATGTCGCCGGAAGACCAGAAACTGATGACCGTTTCCATCAAGGCCGACAGGGAGACGAAGATGGGTGTGATTACCGATGTGAAGCAGGCTTTGCGCGAGGCAAAAGCACTAAAAATAAGCTATTCGGCGGTGGAAAAAGGGCAATAATATGTTCTGAAAGGAAAAATAATATTAATTTGTTGTCATTTTCTTTTAAAAAGTTGCATTTTTTAAAAAAAAGTGCTAACTTTGCACTCAAATAATAATATCGAAATGGCAAAACAAGTATTAGATTCATTAGATAGGCAGATCCTGAAGCTGATTTCTCAGGATGCCCGTATTCCATTTTTGGAAGTAGCACGCGCTTGCAATGTGAGCGGTGCAGCTATTCATCAGCGTGTGGCTAAGCTATCAAACCTAGGCATTATCAAGGGTTCACAGTTTATCATCGATCCGGAGAAGATCGGTTATGAGACTTGTGCCTACATGGGTTTGTTTCTGAAGGAACCTGAGAAGTTCGACCAGGTAGTGGAAGAGCTGAAGAAGATTCCTGAGGTAGTGGAGTGTCATTATACTACGGGTGGTTTTGATATGTTCATCAAGATTTATGCCATCAACAACCATCATCTGCTGGAGATTATCCACGACAAGTTGCAGCCTCTGGGTTTGTCTCGCAGCGAGACCATCATCTCTTTCAATGCAGCCATCAATCGCCAGTTGTCTATGAAGGACCTCAAGACGATGGCTCCAGAAGAGGAGAATGAGGAGGAAGAGGGAGAGGCTTCTGCAGAATAAATAGAAGTTACTTTTTTAAATAGGTGAGGAATGAGAACGATAATCCGTTTTCGTTCCTCATTTCTTTTTCTATCAGTTCCCATTCTTCGGGATTGATTTCCGGAAAGAAGGCATCGGCTTGCTGCGGGGTAGCATCTACCACGGTGAGATAGAGCTTGCGGGCAGCAGGAAGGCTTTGGCGATAGATGCTTTCGCCACCGATAATGAAAGTTTCTCCGAACTCTCCTTCTGCAGCCTTTAATGCCGCTTCCAGATTAGGATACACTTCGCAGCCTTCCATCTCTTTCAGATTTCGGGAAACAACGATGTTCCGGCGATGGGGCAGGGCACCATTGGGGAGCGACTCATAGGTTTTGCGGCCCATGATGATGGCGTGCCCCGTGGTGAGTTCGCGGAAGCGGGTTAAATCGGATTTAATATGATAGAGCAACCGGTTCTGATAGCCGATTGCTCTATTGGTTTGCGATATGCAGGCGATGATGCTGAGCATAAACTATAAACTATTAATTATAAACTATTAATTATAATTTGTTTCTCCGGCACGTGGGTGCTCTTGATTTTCCACTCTTGCGGATAGAGGTTGTTGGCACGATTGCCGATGTTCTTTTCCCAGCCCAGCGGTACTCCCTGATAGGTGACCAGTACATATTTCTTAGGAGAATCCACATGCAGGGTGACGGCTTCCTTGCGCAGATAGCGGATGGCATCTTCGTACGAAAGGTCTTCCTGCGGGAAGGCATCGGGGTTGAGCATGGTGGAGAGGGCGAGACACTGGTCGGGGATGAGACCCTTGCCCTTGTCGGTGCCCAGTTTGATGCCGGCATGAATCACCTTCAGACTGTTCTTGGCCAGTTCGTGGATGTATTGCCATCTTTGCGGAATGGCATAGACGTCGCCATCTTCTGTCTTCTGATAGTCGTATCCCATGCCATATTCGCCATCCTCCAGCGCATCGCTGGTGCTGCGAATCCAGTTGTCGGGAATCATCGTCAACACATTCTTGTTGCTCTTTCCTGCTTTTCCTGCGTTGTTCTTGTTTCCCTTTCCTGCTTTTCCCTTCTGGTCGGCATTCATTCCCTTCTTGGCTTTTCCCTTCTTTCTGTCTTTTTCTGCTTTGGCAGCATAGCTCAGGAGCACGTTTTCCTCTTCTTCGCCTTCCTTGCGGAGTACGGCGAGGAAGATGCCTTCGCCTCTGGTCTTGCCTGGGAGGAAGCGATAGACGGGGATGCTGGAACCGATGAGATTGCCCGTAATGTTCCAGGAATCATCGATGCCGGTTAAGGCTACAGGTTCAGCACCCAGTTCCTCGCAAATCCATGCGATGTTCTCCTCGTCCTCGTGGGCATTGAAGGTGCAGGTGGAGTAGATGAGGATGCCGCCCGGTTTCAGACAGTTCCAGATGTCGCTCACGATTTCGCGCTGCAGATGCCAGCAGTTGTCCACATTCTGAAGGCTCCATTCGGCGATGGCTCCATCGTCCTTGCGGAACATGCCTTCGCCCGAGCAAGGTACATCGGTAAGGATCACGTCGAACTGAAGCTTCGACTTCTTGTAGTCACGTGGATAATTGTTGGTGACAATCATATCAGGATGACCGAATTTCTGAATGTTCTCAGCAAGAATCTGCGAACGGGTGCGCATCGGTTCGTTGCTGAAGAGCAGACTGCCTTCTGGCAGCGCAGCACGCACGGCTGTGGATTTGCCGCCAGGAGCCGCACAGAGGTCGAGCATCATCACGGGTTCGTGAACCAGCTGGCGAATCACCAAATCCACAAACATGGATGAGGCTTCCTGCACGTAATACTTTCCGGCATGAAGCCATGGGTCGAAGGTGAAGTTGGGACGGGTAGAGAGGTATCTGCCCGTGGAAGGACACCAAGGGATAGGTTCTTTTGGAGAACTAATATCCTCTCCCTCCTTGCATTTAAAAGGATTGAGGCGGATGCTGGTAGGCGCTTCGCCCTCTGTGATGCCCTGTTCCAGCTGCTGGTACAATTTCTCGCCCATCAGCTCAAGGGTATATTTTCTGAAATCTTCAGGTAAAATCTTAGCCATATCTTATGATATCTGTTATATTTATGATATTTATCTCTATTTGTTTGCAAAAATAAGAAAAATTTCGTTCCTTTGCAACTAAATCGGGAAGAGATGCGTCTAAGACATAGAAAAATTAATAAAAAATAAGGTAAAACCATAAAAATATTGATAGATATGAAGAAAGCAATATTAGCATTGGCGCTCGTTATGAGCATGGGAGCTACGCAGGTGTCTTGGGCGTCTTTTGCTCCGAAACATCGTTATCATCCTACTACGCAGCAGGTGGATCAGCAGAATCCGCAGAATCCGCAGGATAAGGCGGCAGATGGGAAGACTGCTTCGGCTGAGCAGAAAACTTCTGCCCAGGATGATGGGGCGCTGGAGGCTTATTCGGATACCACCAGTTCGGATTCTGCCATCAATGATGCTTGCGACTATGATGATGCCCATGCTTATCATTCCAAGTATAGCCTTGGAAATTACGATGACCCGTTCGATTTCATCGGTTCAGTATTCGGCAGCGGCATGCTGAGTGCGATGGTCATCTTCTGCATCATCTTCGGATTGCTGTTTGTCTTTGCTCCGCTGATTATTTTCATCCTGCTTATCAGATATCTGGTTCGACGCCATAACGACCGGATGAAACTGGCTGAGATGGCGATGGAGAAGGGAATCAATGTTCCTGAATGCGACCGTCCGATAGACAAGCAGAGCGATGAATATCTGGTAAAACGGGGCTTGAGAAATGCTTTCCTGGGAGCCGGACTGTGCGCCATGTTCTCGTGGTGGGATGTGGATTTCCTTGCCGGCATCGGAGCCTTGATTGTTTTCTATGGATTGGGACAGACACTCATTGGTTCGCTTCCTGCCATCAAGGACTGGTGGAAGAATCGTCATGGCAACCAGGGCACGGGGTATAACGGAACTCCGGTGTAGAATTCGTCAGCATAAAATAATAAGGTGGTCTCTCTTGGAATGAAATATTCTTGGGATGCCATTTGGAAAGAAAGAATAATTATTAGTTAATATTAAAGTGGAAAAGTTATCCGATATTTCTCTCGTCACGAAGGTGGTGATGCTTCACGACCGCAAGTCGTTCGACTTGCTGGTCAAGAAGTATCAATCACCTATTCGTGGGTTTTTCCTGCGTCAGACGCTGGGGGATGTGCAGCTGAGTGACGACTTGGCTCAGGATACCTTTGTGAAGGCCTATACCCACCTATCTGGTTTCAAGGGTACGGCTCAGTTCTCCACTTGGCTTTATCGCATCGCCTATAACGTGTGGTATGATTACCACCGCAGTCAAAAGGAGACGCAGGATATTGATACGCCGGCGGTTGCCCGGCAGAATGCGCAGGGCGTGAATAGCGGATTGAAGATGGATTTGCTCAATGCCCTGCAGATATTGAGCGAGAATGAACGTACATGCATTACGCTGCAGCTGATGGATGGACTCTCTATAGATAAGATTGCAGAGGTGACGGGAATTGCGCAAGGCACCATCAAGTCGCATCTCTCACGTGGAAAACAGAAACTTGCAAGTTACTTAAAGCATAATGGTTATGACCGATAAAATGAATGATAAGATACAAGGCATGGATGTTGACCTGCTGAGTGCTTCAGACGAGCAACTCTTGCAGGCATTCTTTGCCGATAACAAGATGGCTGAGATTCCTGACGATGGTTTTTCAGACAGGGTGATGCAGGCTTTGCCGGCTATGGAAGCGGAGCAGTCGTTGCTGGAATTCCATATAGCGTTGGCGAAGCGCCATCGCCTGGAGCATCTGTGGACGGCGGTGTGCGTGGCGATAGGAGTCATTGCTGCCGTGCTCTGTCAGGGCTGGGAGCAGATTCAGGGCTGGCTCTATGGCATGAAGATAGATTTCCTGCTTACGGGTTCCCGTGCCCTCAGGCATGGTGTGGATTCTTTCGGAAATTCGCAGAATCTCTGGATGATGCTGGCTGGCATCGTGGTTCTCATCATGGTGTGGGGATATAATGAACTGGCGGATGCCAGGGAATAGATAAGGCACGGAATATTTACCCTTAAGGAAAAATATATTTAGCCTTAAGGGAAAATAAATTTAGCCTTAAGGGAAAATAAAATTAGCCTTAAGGAAAAACTATAAAAGGGTGTGTCATGGACTGATGACACACCCTCTTTCTAAACTTCTGCTACATTCTTTTTTATTCCAAATCAAATTCGAAATCGAAGCCGTTTCCATCGGATTCCTCCTCCTTCTTTGGCTTTGGTTTCGGAGGATTCTTCAGATTACCCTTCTCATCAAACATATTATAGGTGGTGCGGAGCACGATGAACTCGGTGCGGCGGTTGATCTGGTTGCAGATTTCCTGATGCTCCTTGCTCTGCTTCAGGATGAACTCCTGGGTGAGCTCATCGCCCTCCTTGAGCCAAGGATATTTCTCGGTCAGTTTCTTGCGAACCTTCTTTGGTCGCTCCTTGCCATATCCCACAGGGGTAAGGCGCTCCTTCTCAATGCCGTGGGCTATCAGATAGTTGACTACCGACTGCGCACGGCGCTGAGACAATCGCTTGTTGTATTCGGCATTACCCTTGTAGTCGCAATGGGCACTCAGTTCGATGGTGACGTTAGGATTCTCCTTGAGCAGTCCCACCAGTTCATCGAGCGACTTGGTGCTGGCTGGCGTCAGCGTAGCCTTGTCGAAATCGTAGAAGATGTTGTCGATGAGCACAGGGGCGGTGATGGAAGCCAATGGGAACTGGAGCACATACTCCTTGCTTTCCTTCGCCGAATCCACCCGCAGCTCCTCCTTGTGGTTGAGGAATCCCTTGCAGGACGCCATCACCAGATAATCTACCTTGGTATTGATAGGCATGGTGAAGGAACCGTCGCTCTTCACCGGCAACTTCTTGTAGGTGCCGTCGTTTCCTACCACCGTTACCTGGGCGGCTGGCAACTCGTAGCCATCCATCTCATAGACCCAACCCTTCATGGTGGTGACAATCTCCGGATTCTCGAAGGAATAGATGTGGTCGTAGCCGCGTCCATCCTTTCTGTTTGAAGAGAAGAAGCCGCGGTTGAGCGGACCTTCGAAGGTCATTCCGAAATCATCAGCCTCGGAATTCAGCGGATAACCGGGATGGGTTACCTTGTATTGCTTGGTTTTCTTATCCACCTTGGCGATGTAGATGTCGAGACCACCCATGCCCACATGACCATTGCTGCTGAAATAGAGGTCGCCATTAGGACGGAAGGTAGGGAACATCTCGTCGCCCGGGGTATTGATGGGTTCGCCGAGGTTTTCCACACCACCCAGTCCGGCAGCGGTGATGCGCACACGCCAGATGTCGTATCCGCCCACGCCACCCGGCATATCTGATACGAAATAGAGCCATTCGCCATCGGGACTGATAGCCGGATGGGCGTAGGTGCTCAGGGTATCCTTGGTGAGTTCCAGCGGATTCGGCTTTCCCCATGCCGCATCCGAGCGACTGGAGGTGACGATTTGGGCGAATCGGGGAGCAGAGGCATCGGTGACGCATTGTGTGAGATACATCTCTCTGCCATCGGGAGCGAAGCAGCAGGCACCCTCGTCGTAGGCGGTGTTGAGGCCCGAGGCGATGGCTTCCGGTTTGCTCCATTTTCCCTTGTCATCCTTTTCAGAAAGGAAGATATCGCCAGCCTTGGTTCCGGTGATTCCGCTGAGTTCATCGCCCTGCGCCTCGTTGCGGGTAGAGGAGAAATAGAGCTGGTCGGCCTCATCGCCCAGAAGCATCGGCGAATAATCGTCTCTTCGGGAGTTGAATACATCCATCTTCTTCACTTTATATCGGCTTCCTTCCTTCTTCCAGGTAGGGGCGAGCTGCGCCGATTTCAAACCGTTTCGGGCAAGCACATTGTCGGGAAGCGAATCAACGAGGATTCTGAATTCCTTTTCCGCCTGCTTGTAGTCACCGTTTTTCAGGAGCAGACGGGCGTAAGCCAGGCGGTCGTCGATGGAAGCCTGGTTGTAGCGCACGGCGTTGCGATAGGCGGCAATCGCCTTGGGGGTGGAGTTGATCTTGTCGTAGCAGCGAGCCATCTTCAGGGCTATCTTGCCACGGCTGGCACGTTCCTTGGAAGGCGTCTTGGTGTAAGCCTGCTTAAACTGGTCGGCAGCATCGTAGTATTCGCCTAAAGCCAGGAACTTCTCTCCCTTCTTCAGGTTCTTGTCGATGCCGCAACTGATCAGGAGGAGGCAACAGACGGCTGTTATGATTTGATAAAATCTTATTTGCTTCATCATGTAATATAAATGGTAAAACCCTAATTATAATAATAACGAACGGGATACATAATTATTATAATCAGGGCTTTATTGTCTGGATATATTTCCGTAAAATTACATCTGCGAGAATGGCTGGCGGTATTGGCAGCCGGATTTCCAGTTGCTGCAACCATAGGCGGTCTTGCCCTTGATGATGACGCCTTTGCCGCAGAGCGGACATGGCTTGCCTACCATTGGGTCGGCTGGAGCCTTCTTGGCTGGCGCCTTCTTTGCCGCTGTTTTCTTCTTTTCCGGCTTTTTCTTGAGATCTTCCTCCGTCATGATGGTGACTCTTCGGCTGCTGTTATCCGATAGAACATCGATGACTATCTTGTTGATCTGCTCTTTCAAACCGTTGATGAATTCGGCTGGGTCGTAGGTCTTGTGCTCGATGTCTCGGAGCTTTTTTTCCCAGATACCCGTCAGTTCACAGCTCTTCAGGAGTTCCTCGTGGATGGTGTCTATCAGCTCGATACCCGTAGGTGTTGCCATCAGGTTCTTGCGCTGGCGGCGGATGTAGTGGCGCTTGAAGAGGGTTTCTATGATGCCGGCACGGGATGATGGACGACCGATGCCGTTCTCCTTCAATGCTGCACGAAGTTCCTCGTCTTCCACGAATTTACCCGCTGTCTCCATCGCACGGAGCAGGGTGGCCTCGGTGTAATACTTAGGAGGCGTGGTCCATTTCTCCGTCAGGGTAGGCTGATGGTCGCCCGATTCACCTTTTACGAAAGATGGGAGGGTTCTTTCTTCTACCACTTCCTTCTTGGCTCCGTTTCCGTTTCCTTCGCCTGCATTTCCGCCATCGTTTCCGCTGGCATTGTCTGCATCGTCGTCATCGGCATTCTTCGCATCCTTGGCATAAACTACTCGCCAGCCTGGTTCCAGAATCTCCTTACCGCTCACCTTGAACTCAATCTTTTCCGGTTTTGGTCCATCTTCGTTGATTACCTCGCCCAATACGGTGGTGGTAGAGAATTTACAGTCTGGATAGAATACGCTGATGAATCGCTTGGCGATGAGATCATACACGTTTGCCTCCATATCTGTGAGTCCGGTTGGTGGAACACCGGTTGGGATGATGGCGTGGTGGTCGGTTACCTTGCTGTTATCAAATACCTTCTTGCTCTTAGGCAACTTCTTTCCGGTGGCGGCAAGCTGCTGGATGAGCGGCAGATATTTCTGCTGACTGGCTATTCTTGCCTGGCTCACACCATTCAGAATCTGCGGACATTTCGGATAGATATCGTCTGTCAAGAACTGGGTATCTACACGAGGATAGGTGGTATACTTCTTCTCGTAGAGACTCTGGATGAGCTTCAGCGTAATATCGGCAGAGTAGGCAAACTTCTTGTTGCAATCCACCTGCAGCGAGGTGAGGTCGTAGAGATGAGGTGGCGCCTCGTTTCCCTTCTTCTTGCTTACATCGGTAACCGTGAAGGGTTTGCCGGCGATGGTACTGAAAGCCTTCTCGCCTTCCTCCTTGCTGGTAAACTTGCCGCTGGTAGCCGTAAATTGGGTGTCGCGATAGATGGTGGCGAGTACCCAGTAAGGTTCGGAAACGAAGTTGTCGATTTCCTTCTGGCGGTTCACGATGAGGGCAAGGGTAGGGGTCTGCACTCGGCCGATGCTGAGCACCTGTCGGTTCTGACCGTATTTCAATGTATAAAGTCGGGTGGCGTTCATGCCGAGAATCCAGTCGCCGATGGCACGGGAAAGTCCGGCAAGATAGAGCGACTGATATTCCCCCTGGTCTTTCAGTTCCTGGAATCCCTGCTTGATGGCTTCATCGGTCATGGATGAAATCCACAGTCTCTTGACGGGGCATTTTGCCTGTGCCTTCTGCATCACCCATCTCTGGATGAGTTCTCCTTCCTGTCCGGCGTCACCGCAGTTGATGATGCTGTCGGCAGCCTGCATCAGTTTTTCGATGGTGGCAAACTGCTTCTTGATGCCTTCATCATTGATGAGCTTGATGCCGAAGCGCTGTGGAATCATCGGCAACGCCGCAAGGCTCCAATGTTTCCACATCGGAGTATAATCATCCGGTTCTTTCAGCTCACAAAGGTGGCCGAAAGTCCATGTTACTTGGTAACCATTACCTTCCATATAACCGTCGCGCGCCGACGTAGCCCCGATGATTCGGGCGATGTCCTTAGCCACGCTCGGTTTCTCTGCTATACAAACTATCATTCCTTATTCTTATTTCTGTTTGCAAAGGTACAATAAAATAATGAGAAAGCCATCATTTCGCCTCCTTTTTCTCATGGTGGGGAATAAAAAAGCCCCGTAAGGTTGCTGCCCTGAACCAACGGTCATCTGTTGAAGGGAAAGGACAGAAGCAAGTTTTTGGCAGCACGCCCTGAAAGGGCAGAAGCTCCTAGCCCAGGGAGGGCACTGAAAAAGGTACC
>ERZ1026866.1339-NODE-1339-length-12893-cov-5.331360_pt1 | contig 12893 bp, 9 predicted proteins | sample MGYA00380163_ERZ1026866 | MGnify/ENA primary metagenome ERZ1026866 (study PRJEB33269, sample SAMEA4719799) | human gut metagenome | biome: human-associated habitat; feature: organic feature; material: feces | place: Cameroon | collected 2013-10 ...
TATATGAGTTTGATGGTCTGCAGAAAGTTGAAGTAAAGGAAGCTTCTATCGGAGCGATCGTAGCAATCTCAGGTATCTCTGATATTGCCATCGGTGACACGCTCTGCTCTCCGGAAAACCCGACAGCAATTCCTTTCCAGAAGATTTCTGAGCCGACAATTTCTATGGACTTTGTAGTAAACGACAGTCCGTTTGCCGGACAGGAAGGAAAATATGTTACTTCCCGTCACTTACGCGACCGCCTGATGCGCGAATTGAATACAGATGTCAGCCTTCGTGTAGAAGATACTGAGAATATGGATGCATTCAAAGTATCCGGACGTGGTGAGCTTCACTTATCTGTTCTGATTGAGAATATGAGACGTGAAGGATACGAATTCGCAGTCAGCAAAGCCGAAGTCCTGTATCACAAAGATGAGAATGGTAAGCTTCTTGAGCCTATGGAAATTGCTTACATTGATGTACCGGATGAATACACCGGTGTTGTCATCGACAAGCTGAGCCAGAGAAAGGGTGAACTGCAGACAATGGGTGCTGCCAATGGCGGATACACCCGTCTTGAATTCCGCATTCCATCCCGTGGTCTGATTGGTTATCGTGGTGATTTCCTGACAGATACAAAAGGAAATGGTATTATGAACACAGCATTCGACGGATATGCTCCATATAAAGGAGATATCCAGTACCGCAAACAGGGTTCCCTGATCGCATACGAAACCGGTGAATCTGTAACTTATGGCCTTTACAGTGCACAGGAACGTGGAACACTTTTCATCGGTGCCGGCGAAAAAGTCTATTCCGGTATGGTCATCGGCGAGAATGCCAAGACAGATGATATCGAAGTAAATGTATGTAAAACAAAACATCTTACCAACACCCGTTCTTCAAGCGCAGATGAAGCACTCCGCCTTACACCTCCGACTGTACTCAGTCTGGAGCAGGCAATTGACTTCATCGATACAGATGAACTTCTGGAAGTAACACCGGAATCTCTCCGTATCCGCAAGAAGATTCTTGATCCGAAGATGAGAAAACGTGTAAACCGGTAATCTATACCCCACCGGATAAAAGAGACAGGAAAACCTGTCTCTTTTTTTCTTCTGTAAATACTTCTGCAACTCTTTTTTATATCAAAATATATTGGCAAATACATTCTTTTCACTTATACTGAAATTACAGCGGAAATCTATTATGAGAAAGGAATCCAACGAATGAAAGAATTTATCTCTCACATTCTCAAACAGGTGGCGGCGATTTTGGAGTATGTGATCGCTTTTATGCTTGCGATCGGTATCATTCTGCTTTGCTTCCGTATGGTATGTTCACTTCAGAATATCCCACATCTGAACACCTATCCAAATTACGATGATCTTCTTGAGGTTTGTTTTAATCTGATCATCGGTGTAGAGCTGATCCGTATGATGTATTCGCATTCTCCAAGCACTGTATTTGAAGTTCTGCTTTTTGCAATTGCGAGACATATTATCATGGATCACTCTTCTATCTACAGCAGTCTGATCGGGGTATGCTCGATAGCAGTCTTATTCGCAACAAGGAAATACCTGTTCTCAGAATTCGATGTTGCAGATGAAACTGTATTTCGGGCCTCAACAAAAGCTAAGGTTGTCAATAAAATCCTGAGTGTGAACATTCCTCATAAAACAGATGACACTCTTGCGGATGTGTTGCTCCCTCATCTCGACGAACACAATATCACTCCTCGTGTCGGTGCCTGTTATTACTTCCCCGACTGCGGTCTACGTGTTGCGAAACTACATGATGGAAAAATTTCGAGAATTCAGGTAATTCGTGCTATACATTAACGTCCAAACATGCTATACTACATATATCAGATAGATTGACGGTCCGAATAACAATTGTCAGATTTTATTTTTCTTATTTGATGATTGTATAACGTACATTTATTTGAAATTATGTCGCAAAGGAGTTGGGCATCATGAAATTTATTATTATTGGGAAGAACATCGATGTAACACCAGGCTTAAGAGAGGCCGTAGAAAGCAAATTAGGAAAGTTAGAAAGGTACTTCACTCCGAATACAGAGATCCATGTAACCTTAAGCGTACAAAAAGGGCATCAGAAGATTGAAGTAACTATTCCTGTAAAGGGTGGAATGGTTCGTTCTGAACAGGAAAGTTCAGATATGTATGTATCAATTGATCTGGTAGAAGAAGTGATCGAACGTCAGCTTCGCAAATATAAAAACAAACTGGTAGCAAGAGAACAGGAAGGCGGTAACTTCAAGCAGGAGTTCTTTGAAGAAGATGACAAGATTGAAGACGCCGGTGAGATTAAAATTGTACGTACCAAAAAATTCGGATTTAAACCTATGTATCCGGAAGATGCATGTGTACAGATGGAACTTCTTGGACATGATTTTTATGTATTCTGTAACGCAGAGTCTGACGAGGTAAATGTTGTATATAGACGTAAGAACGGAACATTTGGATTGATCGAACCTGAATTTTCTTAAAATTCTATATAAAATGCAACACAATACCTGTAATGCAGAATGCAAAAAAGAGACGGCAGCCTATCATGCCGTCTCTTTTTTATTTCCTGTATGCACCAGAAACCATCAAAGCAATTATTCCAAAACCGTTGGCACACCGTCAATCTCAGCATAATAACACTCTTCTTTCGGTGTCATATCTGCCTGTGCGTTCGTCCCTTCCGTAATTGCATGCATCACCTGTTCCAGTTCCGTCTTCGGGATCAGTACTTCCAATTCTACTTTATCCGTATATACCGTATCCAGTATCTTCAGCTCTCTCTGGGCCAGAATGTACTGGATCTTACCGAATGTTGTATAATCTGTCTCTATATGAAGTTTCACACCCAAAATCTTCGTTATCACGACCGATGCCTGCAGACCGGCTTTCACAGCTTGTGAATAAGCCCGAACCAGCCCTCCTGTACCAAGCAGTGTACCGCCGAAATAACGTGTTACCACTACAGCCACATTCCTCAGTTCATTTCCAAGCAGTACATCCAGCATTGGTTTTCCGGCTGTTCCGTTCGGCTCTCCGTCATCACTGCAGCGCTGAAGCTGTCCTCTCTCTCCGATCACATATGCGAAACAGTTATGTCTGGCATCCCAGTATTTCTTTTTTGTCTTTTCTATAAATTCCAGTGCTTCTTCTTCATTCTCCACCGGTATTACAGTTGCGATAAATCTTGATTTTTTTTCTACAATCTCATCTTCTCCGCCCTGATAGATGGTTCTGTATTCTGGTAACATTTTGTCGTCCTTTCGTATAATTTGTAAATTTATACATAATATAATACCTAATTTCTTAAGATTTTCCTAGTCTAATATGAAGTTTTCATTTTTTTCTTTATAAAAGAGTGTACATTTGCTATAATAACCTGGTATAAAGGAGGCCTAAACGCATGAATTATGGAAAGAAAAAGGCTGCGAAAAGGCAGAAAAAAATAACGTCCAAATCTACGATGCAGGGAAAACGTATCGTTGTCCGTTTATTCAAAGCATTACTGATCTGTATTATTCTTGCAGCAGTAGTCGGAGTAGCCGGCGGCGGTCTTTTTATAAAAAAGATCATTGATGATACTCCTCATGTCTCCGCATCTGACGTTAAACCGAAAGGATTTACCACTTTCGTCTACGCCGATGACGGCAGCACAGAAATTGAACGATTTGTATCTTCCGGTTCCAACAGGGTATACAAATCCATTGATGAGATACCGAAAGATCTGCAACATGCTTTTGTTGCGATTGAGGATGAGCGTTTTTACAAACACAACGGTATAGATCTGCAGGGTATTGCCCGTGCCGCAGTAGTCGGCATTGCAAGAGGTGGTAATTTCACCGAAGGTGCCAGTACTCTTACACAGCAGCTGATCAAGAACAATGTGTTCCCGAACTTTACCAAAGAAAAAACATTTTATGATAAATTCCAGCGTAAAATTCAGGAACAATATCTTGCTTTACAGATTGAAAAGAAAATGGATAAAAGCGAGATCATTGAAAGTTATCTGAATACGATCAACCTTGGACAGAACTGTCTCGGGGTTCAGGCTGCATCGCAACGTTATTTCGGAAAAGATGTATCTGACCTGACCTTATCTGAATGTGCAGTCATTGCCGGAATCACACAAAGTCCAAGTACTTATGATCCGATTACTCATCCGGATAACAATAAAGTAAGACGTAATAAAGTATTAAAAAATATGCTGGAACAGGGTTATATCAGCCAGAAACAATATGATGAAGCACTTGCCGATGATGTCTATGCCCGGATTCAGACAACCAATACTGCTTCTCAGGCAGATAATACCTATAGTTATTTTGTTGATGCACTTGCCCAGCAGGTTATTCAGGATCTGAAAGACCAGCTTGGTTATACTGATACGCAGGCTTATAATGCTGTTTACAGCGGTGGTCTTAGTATTTATTCTACACAAAATCAGACCATGCAGCAGATCTGCGATGAAGAAGCCAATGATGATTCTAATTATCCCGGACTGAAAGAATATGGTCTGGATTATGCACTGACTGTAACCCGTGCCGATGGATCAACGGAAAATTATGGCAGCAATAACATCAAGAATTATGTAAAAGAAACTTATGGAAAAGACCAGGGACTTTTATATTCCAGCGAAGATGCTGCCAGAGCAATGGTCGAAGAATGGAAAGCAACGATTGCCAGGGAGGGAGATACTTACGATGAACGTATCACGATCACTCCGCAGCCACAGTCTTCTATCACGATCATGGATCAGAAGACCGGACAGATCAAAGCAATGGTCGGCGGACGTGGTGAAAAAGCTTCCAGCCTTGGTCTTAACAGAGCCTACCAGGGATCAAAAAGACAGCCAGGATCTACATTCAAGATTCTTGCAGCTTATGCACCGGCATTAGATTCCTGCGACAAAACACTTGCAACAACAATTGATGATGAACCATATACACTGAAAAACGGACAGGTCTTAAGAAATGCCAATAAGCAATATGGCGGTACTACAACTCTTCGTGAAGGTATCAAACGCTCCATCAACGTAGTGGCTGTAAAATTAAGTGACGAGATCACTCAGGAATTAGGCTATGAGTATTGTCAGAAATTCGGAATCAGTACTCTTGTAAAAAACAAGACGATCAACGGAAAAGTGTTCGATGACAGTACTTCACAGACTCTCGCTCTTGGTGGTATCACAGAAGGTGTCTACAATTACGAAATGTGTGCAGCATATGCAACGATCGCCAACGGCGGCGAATATAATAAACCAACGCTTTACAGCAAGGTAGTTGACCATGATGGCAACGTTCTTCTGGATGGCACCGGCGAATCACATACTGTAATCAAAGACAGTACTGCATATCTTCTCACCAACGCAATGGAAGATGTCGTCAATTCCGGTACCGGTACTGCATGCCAGCTTCCTAATATGCCGGTAGCCGGTAAGACAGGTACCACAACTTCCAACAAAGACTTATGGTTCTGTGGATTTACACCATATTACACCTGTGCCGTATGGGGAGGATATGACGATAACAAAGAATGTGATTATGACACAAGTTTCCGTTTCAGACTCTGGAAAGGTATCATGAGCCGTATTCACGAGAATCTGGAAGAAAAAGATTTTAAAGTTCCTTCTTCCGTTGAACGTAAAAGCATCTGTACAATTACAGGAAAACTCGCAGGAAGCGGATGCCCGTCTATTACAGAATATTTTGCAAAAGACACTCTGCCTGCTGAGACATGTTCCGGACACGGATATTCTTACGGAAGCAAATCCAACTCTTCCACAGAAGATGACAGCAGTTCCAATGCTAATACTTCCGGATCTTCTACCAGAGAAGACGGCAGTAATTCAGCGACCGGTAATACGACCGGTAACACAACAGCCGGCAGCGATACAACCGGCGGTACTACAACGGGTGGCTCAACCGGTGGTACTACAGGTGGTTCAACCGGTGGCTCAACCGGCGGTACTACAGGTGGTTCAACCGGTGGTTCAACCGGCGGTACTACAGGTGGTTCAACCGAAAGTACTACACCTCAGTAATATACAGAAAAAAATGCGGGATAGTTAAAACCATCCCGCATTTTTTTACATATTTTTTTGATTGTGAAATCAATCTCTGTTTTTCCAACATCCTTTATGAAAGAATTAATTTAGCAGCTCCACAGATTCCTGCATCATTTCCTAATGTTGCAAGGACAAATTCGGTATCCTTGTTAGCAAAAAATGCCCTCTCTTTAAAGTTCTTTTCCACATACTCTATCAGTACTTCACCTGCTTTGGATACACCTCCGCCAATCACAATTGCTGACGGATCTGCCACTGCTGCCAGATTAGCCATTGCATGTCCGAGATATTTTCCAAATTCTTCTGCAATCTCTTTTGCCACCGCATCTTCGGCTTTCACTGCATCAAATACAGTTTTTGCACTGACTTCCTGCCCTCTTAATACTGAACTTGTATCATCTTTGGCAAGGCGGATATTCGCCAGTCTGGTGATTCCTGTGGCTGATGCATATTGCTCCAGACATCCGGTATTACCACACCCGCAATGATCTGTCTCTTCATAATTCACACAGAGATGCCCGATCTCACCACCGGCACCATGCGCTCCTACCAATGGTTTTCCATCAATGATAATTCCACCGCCTACACCTGTTCCAAGCGTTACCATGATGATATTTTTGCGTCCTTTACCGGCTCCCAGCCACATCTCTCCAAGTGCGGCTACATTGGCATCATTACCAATCTCAGCTCGCATACCGGAAAGTTCTTCCATCTCTCTTTTTACTTCTTTATATCCCCATCCGAGGTTTGCAGTGTTCTGTACCACACCTTCTGCATCTACCGGTGCCGGAACTCCGACTCCGATTCCTTCCACCTCATCTCTGCCAATCTTCTTTTCTGCAAGCTTTGCATTTAACGCCTCTGCGATATCCGGAAGCACTGCCTCTCCCTGATTCTCTGTACGAGTCTTAATCTCCCACTTATCTACAATCTCTCCACCGGCTGTAAACAAACCTAATTTTACTGTTGTTCCCCCGATATCTACACCAAAACAATATTTCATTTTCCTACTCTCCTATCTTTTTGTCAGATTCTGCTGTACACGCTTGTATAATTCCTGTGCAGCATTATATCCCATCTGTTTCTGTCTGTGGTTAACGGCTGCTGTCTCAACGATAATCGCAAGATTACGTCCAGGACGTATAGGAAGATGATGACACACCACTTTATTTCCAAGAAATTCTGTATACTCTTCTTCCAGTCCGAGACGGTCATATTCCTTGTTCTTATTCCACTCTTCAAGCGTGATGACAAGATCAATATTCTGTGTCTCCCTGACACTCAGTACACCGAACAATGCTTTTACATCTACAATACCGATACCACGCAATTCAATGAAATGTCTTGTAATATCCGGTGCCGATCCAACCAGTGTCTCATCACTGACTCTGCGAATCTCTACGACATCGTCACTGACAAGACGGTGTCCACGTTTAATCAGTTCCAGTGCAGCTTCACTCTTACCGATTCCACTTTCACCCATGATCAGCACACCGACACCGTATACATCAACCAGCACACCATGAATAGAAATGCATGGTGCAAGCTCCACATTCAGCCATCGGATGATCTCTGCTGTAAATTCCGATGTCTTCTTCTCTGTCTGGAATACCGGGATATTTGCCTTTTCTGCCATCTCCAGAAGCATCTTTTCCGGTGGAAGGTTCCTGCAGAAGATCAGACAAGGAATCTTATAAGAAAGCAGTGTCTCATAAATCTGCTTTTTCTTATCTTCATCTGTCATCTTCTCCAGAAATGTATATTCTACATAACCAATGATCTGTACACGTTCCGAATCAAAATGTTCAAAAAATCCCGTCAGCTGCAGTGCCGGTCTGTTAATATCTGGTATCTCTACATCTTTATCAGACAGATCTACATCCGGTGTTAGATTTTTAAGATTCATTTTTTCAACAAGTGTTTTTAATTCAACTTTATTCGCCATATTCTTCTACCTCACACGTATTAAAAATCTGATACACTTATTATAGCATACTTAAGGATTCCGGTGAAAAAATTTATATACTTCCTGTGCAGATTTTCCATTCATACTTGGCAGTTCTTTTAACTCTTCTACCGTTGCATTACGGATTGCGTCAATATTCTCAAAGTGCCGCATCAGATCTTTTCTTCTTGCAGGGCCGACTCCCGGAATATCGTCCAGCACAGAATGCACCTGCCCCTTGCTGCGCAATTGTCTGTGAAATGTAATTGCAAAACGGTGCGCTTCGTCCTGTATCCTGGTAATCAGCCGGAAACATTCCGAGTTGCGGTCAATCGGAAGTTCGGTATTATTAAAATACAGTCCTCTCGTTCTGTGATTGTCATCTTTTACCATTCCACACACCGGAATATGCAGATGAAGCTTTTCCAGTACTTCCAGTGCTATATTCACCTGCCCCCGTCCTCCGTCCATCATGATCAGATCCGGAAATATCTGAAAGCCTCCGGTTTCACTTTCTTCCTGCTGTTCACGCAATCCATGCCCGAATCTTCTGGTCAGTACTTCATTCATACTAGCATAATCATCCGGACCCTGCACAGTTTTAATTTTGAATTTGCGGTAATCGTTCCGTTTTGGTTTTCCATGTTCATAGACTACCATCGATCCGACAGAATCGAATCCGTTCGTATTGGAAATATCATATGCCTCCATGCGTATGATGCCTTTTAGTCCCAGTATCTTTTCCAGTTCTTTCACTGCACCGATCGTTCTTCCCTCTTCACGTTTCAGACGTTCTCTGTCATTCTTTAACACCATCTGCGCATTCTTTTGTGCCAGTTCTACCAGTTTTTCCTTCGTTCCCTTCTTCGGAATGCGAAGATGTACTCTGCGTTCTCTCCTTGCCGTCAGCCATTCTTCAATAATATCCTGATCTTCAATCTCTTCCGGCAGCATCAGTTCCGCAGGAATATATGATGTGCCTGCATAGAACTGCTTGATAAAGCTTGACAATATCTCGCCTTCCGTATCATTTTCTGCGCTCTTCAGATAAAAATGATCCCGTCCGATCAGTCTTCCGCTTCGAATAAAAAATACCTGCACAACTGCATCTTCTCCCTCAGAAGCCATTGCAATGATATCTCTGTCATCTCCTGCCGTATCTGTGATTTTCTGCTTCTGAGCAACCTTCTGTACACTTGTAAGCAGTTCTCTGTATTCAATTGCTTTTTCGAACTCCAGACTATCCGATGCTGCCATCATCTTTTCTTCCAGTTCTTTTAACACCAGATCATAATGTCCATTCAGGAAACGTACAACTTCGTCTATGGATTTCCGATACTCTTCCTGAGAAATGTATCCCTGGCATGGTGCCTGGCACTGATGGATATGATAATTCAGACAAGGTCTCTCTTTCCCTATGTCTTTTGGCAGCGAACGGTTACAGCTGCGGATATGATAAAGCTTACGGATCAATTCTATCGTATCTTTCACTGCACCTGCACTGGTATAAGGCCCAAAATATTTTGCCTTGTCCTTCTTCATCTGTCTTGCCAGCATAACCCTCGGAAACGGCTCATTTACTGTAACTTTTATAAACGGATAACTCTTGTCATCCATCAGCATAGTATTATACTTCGGTCTGTGTTCCTTTATCAGATTACACTCCAACACCAGTGCTTCCAATTCAGAATCTGTCACAATGTATTCAAATCTGGAAATATGTGTCACCATCTGTTCTATCTTGGCACCTTTATTCCTGCTGCTCTGAAAATACTGACGGACACGGTTCTTAAGGCTGATTGCCTTTCCGACATAGATGATTGCATCCTTTTCATCGTGCATCAGGTATACACCCGGTTTTCCGGGCAGCTTCTTCAGTTCTTCCTGTATGTTAAAATTCTCCATATACGTCTCCTGTATATTTTTTATTTTCTAATTCTAAACATCTTCTCTGATTTTTGAATCCTGTTATCGCTCTTTTTCCGAATCTTTTACAATCAATAAAGAATAATAGCCTGCCTGCTCCGGAACATCTTCTATTCTTTCATAAATCCGCTCCTTTGGCATTCCACAGTTTTCTATCATCTTTACATTCACCTTTCCAGCTTTCTCTTCCAGAGTCCTCTTTACTTCACTTATTCCGGATGCAGACTTCATCAGAATCTTTGTACCGGAATAGTTTAGTGCCGCTTCTATCCCATAGCTGGATGGGATTACATGAAGTTCTTCTGCCCGGTCAACAAGACTGTCATCCAGTCTCGCCGCTGCTGCGCAAAAGGACGGAATTCCGCTGATGATCGTTGTCTCATACCCTTTTGCTTTTACTATGCGGTGAATGTACATATAAGTCGAATAGATTGTCGGATCTCCCAGCGTCAGATATGCTACATCCTTCCCTTTTTCCAGTTCTTCTATAATTCTCCCTGCTGCATTTTCATAATTCCGATCCAGAATCTGTCTGTCCTTTGTCATCGGCGTATCCAGATCCAGGAATTCTTTTTCTTCCATGTTCTCTATCATCCCTGCTGCAATCCTGTAGCTGACCGCATGTTTCCTGCCTCTCGCAGGCACTGCGAGCACTTGACATTCCTTTATGATACGCACTGCCTTATATGTCATAAGTTCCGGATCTCCCGGTCCAACTCCGACTCCGAATAATCTTCCCTTCATGCTCTTTCCTCCAGAATACTCTCATCCTGCCTATTATATACCAGGCTGATATAATTGAAAAGAAAAAAGATACAGGGCTTTCTTAAACTATACCCTGTATCTTTCCTCGTATATCGATTCTCTTTATACTTATTCTTCTTCGCAACTAACTTCCTTTGTTGCTTCAACAGGTTCTTCGGTTGTCTCATCTACAGATTTCATGACAAACCCTTCCCCTTCTACCGGATTCATACCGATTCTTGCTTCTTCCTTCTTCGGTGCATCCGGATCAATTCCTTCTACTTCATGGAAGATTTCCATAAATTCTTTTCCAGTGATCGTCTCTTTTTCGATCAGGAATGCCGCAATCCTATCCAGTGACTGTCTGTGATCTCTCAGCAGTTGTTTTGCTTCTTCATAGGCATCTTTCAGCATCTTCATGACTTCTTCATCAATCTCGGATGCTGTCTGCTGTCCACAGTTGCTGACCGGACGTCCGTCCAGATAACGGTTCTGAATGGATTCCAGACCGATCAGTCCGAACTTCTCACTCATACCATACTGTGTGATCATGGCTCTTGCAACGCTTGTTGCTTTCTCGATATCATTGGAAGCTCCTGTTGTAACCGTATCAAATACCACTTCTTCTGCGGCACGTCCTGCAAGCAATCCGACTAACATCGCCTGAAGTTCCTTCTTCGTATTCAGGAATTTTTCTTCCTCCGGAGTCTGCATAACATAACCAAGTGCTCCCATCGTACGTGGAACAATCGTAATCTTCTGTACCGGTTCGGCATCTTTCTGCAATGCGCTTACCAGCGCATGTCCGACTTCATGGTAGGAAACGATTCTCCGTTCTTCCTGACTCATAATCCGGTCTTTCTTCTCTTTTCCTACAAGTACTACTTCTACTGCTTCAAATAAGTCTGACTGACACACTGCATTTCTTCCATGTTTTACTGCATTGATTGCTGCCTCATTGATCATATTGGCGAGATCGGAACCAACTGCTCCTGAAGTTGCCAGTGCAATCTCTTCCAGATTAACAGTCTCATCCATCTTTACATCTTTGGAATGTACCTTCAGGACCTCTACACGTCCTTTCAGATCTGGTTTTTCCACGATGATTCGTCTGTCAAAACGTCCTGGTCTCAATAACGCAGGATCCAGGATCTCCGGTCTGTTGGTTGCTGCAAGAAGCACCAGTCCTTTATTACTTTCAAATCCATCCATCTCCGCAAGAAGCTGGTTCAGTGTCTGTTCACGCTCATCGTTGCCGCCCATCTGATTGTCACGGCTCTTACCGATTGCATCAATCTCATCAATGAAAATGATACATGGTGCCATCTGCTGAGCCTGTTTAAACAGATCACGTACCCTGGATGCTCCTACCCCGACATACATTTCCACAAATGCTGAACCGCTCAGTGAGAAGAATGGTACCTTTGCTTCACCGGCTACTGCTTTCGCCAAAAGTGTCTTACCGGTTCCCGGAGGACCGACTAACAACGCTCCTTTCGGAAGCTTTGCACCGACACTCGTATATTTCCCGGGATTATGCAGAAAATCTACTACTTCCTGTAAGGACTCTTTTGCTTCATCCTGACCGGCCACATCTTTAAATGTCACACCTGTCTGCTTCTCTACATACATCTTGGCATTGCTCTTACCGATTCCCATCATGCCGCCGCCTTTTGACATACGCTTTGTCATCCAGACGATCATTCCGACAAAGAATGCGATTGGCAGGAATGTTAAGATAACGTTCATTGCTACCGCGGATGTGGTATCCGGAATCTCCTGATTAAATTCTACACCGGCTTTTTCCAGACGCTTGGTCAGTTCGTCATCATTCACAACTCCGGTATAATATTCCTGTGAAATTCCACTGTCCTTATCCTTCTTCGTGACAATCATGATCTTATCACTCTGAATCTCTACTTTTTTGACCTTGCCGTCATCTACCATCTTCAGGAATTTATTATAAGTAATCTCTTTTGCAGAGGTCATTCCCTGAAACTGGAACAGTGCAACCACAAGAATCGATGTAATAACTGTGACCAATAAAATAAACGAAATACCTTGTTTATTATTCTTGTTATTCTTATTATTCTGGTTGTCCATTTTAATCCTCCTGTATAACTAATTATTATAAAGACCACTATGTTAGAAATCAATAAAAACATTATGAAAAGATTGTAAACTTCCTATGTGTTGTAGTATACTT
>ERZ1026866.1342-NODE-1342-length-12878-cov-53.417141_pt1 | contig 12878 bp, 6 predicted proteins | sample MGYA00380163_ERZ1026866 | MGnify/ENA primary metagenome ERZ1026866 (study PRJEB33269, sample SAMEA4719799) | human gut metagenome | biome: human-associated habitat; feature: organic feature; material: feces | place: Cameroon | collected 2013-10 ...
TTATTAAGTGGTTATAGATGTTAAAAATCTATTAACCACTTATGATTGCAAATCCCCAGAGCATAAAGTGGTTAGGTCAGTTTTTGACGGCGGATAACATATCCGCCGGAACGCCTAACGGGGGACGGGCATATCCGGCGCTACGGAATATCCGGCGCTACGGAGATTTGTAATCCCCTATCCCATCGATATGCTGGCTATTGCCTGGTTGTTGGGGATTGCAAATCCCCTGAGCATAAAGAGGTTAGGACATTTTTTGACGGCGGATAACATATCCGCCGGGACGCCTAACGGAGGACGGGCATATCCGGCGTTACGGATTACTGCTGCTTGAATTCTATCAAAGTAATCAGGCAATCACCATGCCCATCATGACCATTTTCGGCTTTTCCATCTGGGGCATAAAATGGTTTTTCATCTCCTGCTACAAGATGATAGTCATACAGTAATGGGCGTGAGGCATCATTTAATACAGCTTTTCTAACATAGCCACTACCACCGCCGGCTGGTCCCGCAACAACAGAGCCTCCGCCACCATACCATCCTCCGCCTCCTTGAGCGCCGGCATCCCACTTACCAGAAAAGGAACCACATCCATATCCACCATAGCCAAAACCTGCAGGATACCAATTTTGAGGCTGCCAACCGCCTACATATGTTCCTGGTCCTTCTTGCGTACCACCGGTACCATAACTTGGCGAACTAGATTGCACACCGTTTTTTCCTTTGTTTCCTCCACCTGCTCCAGGAGAACCATACCATTCTCCCCCGCCTCCTCCGCCAGCAACTAGGAGAACTTCGTCTTTAGAATCAACATAATGCCTCAATTCACAATTCTCAATTAGTGAAGTGGTAATACTCGTAGCACCACCACCTGGTGCACCGCAAGTGTGTCCAATCGCTAGATGATTATTATATTTATTACCTTTACCACCAACACAAACATATAGTGTCTGTAAAGTAGTCATCAAATATTTTCCATCAGCATAACCACCGTTACCATATACATTAGAATAAGTCCAGTTGCTTCCTGATGCTCCCCAACATTGCAATAGATACTTACCATCCACAGGGGCTATGAATTTTTCATATTCGGTCACCATTTTAAAATGGCGAACAAGATAATAAAAATCAGCATCTGAAATGATATCCTTTGTTTCAACTTGATTTTTATCCACATTGAATGAATAAGGCTTAAGAGTTCCCCATGCTGTACGAGGCTTATTTGTTTCATCTTGTGCCTTAAAACCAGCAGCCACATTCGGTTTTACTATTTGTACGTATCGCTTATCTGTTGTTTGAACCAAAAAAGGAATATTACCATAGAATTTGGTGGACGCTTCTACTGACCGCATAACTGTAGAATCAGTATATTCAGAGGCAGCAGGCTCTGTAGTAACACGTCCCTCTAGCTCAGGATAATAATATGTATAATTATTGGTCGTGAATGTACGTTTCACAGGAACATCCTTTGACTTGAGATTCAAGACTGCCAATCCCATGCTATGAGCCATATTGAATGTAAGCGTTGCGGCATCGCCATCAATAACGCCTTCACCAACTTGAAGATCCTGCGCAAGAAGAACATCTTCTGTATTCTGTTCATTTACAGGATTCCAGTTTGTTATCTTATCCTTAAAGAACTCATTTGCATTTTCTTTCGTTGCATCAACGTTAGGAGCAGCTGTATTATATGGATAGTATGCGAAATACTTGTAATTCTTCAGCTTCAAGAACTTCGTGTTATTATTCTCCGGCATCCATTTTCCATCTTGATCACGAGTCAGCTTCACATTCTCCTCCTCTATGATATTATTGGAATTCACTACATAAAGACCGATGGATTCGCCTATTGCAAAATCAGTCTTTGGATAGGAATATTTTGCCTGCTCAGTATCCTTCCATGAATCTGGGAATTTAACCTCGGCATTCTCCAAGTGATTGACAGCACTCGCTGAAAGCTTGTAGGTGACGGAGGTTCCTGGCAACCAGGTCTGATTGCTCAAATCAAAGGTGAATGTCTGATCACCTTTACCCTTTATATCTAATACGAAAATTAACTTGGCATTTGTCCCCTGCAGCTTCTGCGGAATCATCATCAGGATATTCTTGTCTTCGTTTGAAGTGAGCGCATAACTTTCGCCTATTGTGATATTCTTATTTTCAAGATTAAAGGTGTAGCTACCAGTTTTCTTTTTTCCATCTGCTTCTGTTTCGAATGTCCAGGTTTGAGAAGGAGTCTGTGGGTCACCTGCTTTGGCTGTCAGCTCGCAGGTTCCTACATTCGGAATACCGCTTAATGTGATGCTCTTGAGCTTGGAACCATCGGTGGCTTCTGTCTTGAAGATTTCTGTCAAATCATGACTGATAGCGAAGTTCACGGCAGTAAGGGCATGAGAGAACTTCAGCTCTACAGCCTTATCATCTGATGATACGCTGCGTGATTCGGCATTGGTAGCTACAACAATATCAGGCTGAGAAGGAATCTCTGTTTCACCGCTTTTTGCCGTATATTTAATCTTTGTCTTTACATTATCTGCATCTGTAGTGACGCTCCACATACCATCAGTGGCATCATTAAAAGGAGCGTAGGCATGGAAAGAGACGAGGGCATCAAATGGCCATCTGCTATTTGTCTTGTCCTCGATTTCCCAAATATCTTCGTTGTTTTTAGAGGCTTTTTGGTTTGCAAATAATGTTGTGATTGTACCATTATCATTATCCTTAGAAATAGCAGTTACGCCAAAGCTATTATTATAATAGGTATTATCCAGGGTTGTGCCATCCTGCATAGCGCCACGGGTTGTTGCAGCAGCCTGCTGTAAGTCTGCTGTTTCCTGCACTACCGAATGGAGATAGAGGGGTTTGCCGAAAGGAGTTGACACGACGATGGGACCCTTCTCGGTGGCAGCAGCTATGGCAGCACGGGAAGAGGAAGCGGGAGACAGGGGTTTCCAGCTGTTGTCGAGCGTTGCATGAAACGTGATTTTATCTTTTGACAGATTGGCTTGCTGCAGTGATTCGCTTTCTGAACATGACGTAAAGGATGCGAGTACACTGAGTGCCAACAAACTGCTTTTATAAGTTTTCTTCATCATAATGGTTTCTTTTTATTCTTTTTCTTACGCCATTTTTTGGAGTTAAAGGAATTGAAGAATTCCTGGGCTCAACATAACGTGAGAGGGGAATCTCCAATTCCTTGAATTTGATATTTTTTATTGTGAATGTAATGGGGGATTACTTCTTCTTGGCAGGAGCAACAGTGCCTGTAGTACCGTCAATATTAATAATATTATCTGTCCAATCCTTAACAGTTACCTTGAACGCGATCAACTCACCGAAGATATTCTCACCCTTATCTGGATTGCCATCAACACCTGGTTTTACAATAGGATTATCATCCTTCTCCTCAGGAGTTACAGGATCAACCTTACCGCAACCCTTAGACAAATCAAGAGTATAGATATACTTATTACCCTTTAACCATTCTGGCTTTGCTGCTCCCTTTGTTGATACAGGAATGGCAACAGCAGCCCAACCACATTCTCCAGCAGCACCAGCATTAAAAGGATACATGTATTTACCAGTAACTTTATTTTTCACATTAAGCAAGAGAGAGATGTATGCACCATTATCGTAGTTGTCACCACTTTTATCTTTTGTACCTGCCCATGCTTCAAATGTTTGAGGAACGAGCATTGCGCCGCAATCTGTTGCAGGGGCTACAGCCAACTTATCTGTCAAATCCGTAGGAGTTGCACCTTCTTCCAATTTGATTGGATTATCAAAGATAACCTCATATTTGGTCTTAGCACCCAAATCTGTCCAGTTCCCTGTAGAATTTGTATAGGTTCCACTCTCGTGAACAGAAGCTATACGAATACCCTTGATGTGATATTCGAGACTAGGATTCTGGTTTTTAACCTGAATCTTAATCTGTGAAAGAACATGGTCCAAATTTAAAGTAACACCAGCAATATCATTTGTATTGGTCTCTGTACCAGTAGCTGTACCAAGAATCAAATCCTTCTGATCCTTAATGGTTTTAGCTGGTGTAACTTTGGTAAATTTAACATCGTCCAAAGTAATGGAAGATGACTCTGCGCTCCAGTCATTAGCTTCTGGTGAAATAGCAACAAACTTATATGATTTATCTTTCTGCCAAACCAAAGTGCTAGTAGGATCAATAAAACCATTAATCTCTGTGCCTTTTGTAAACAGTGCATTCTCGAAGTAAGCTTTACCATAAGATTCTGTATTAGCTTTCTTATTGTAGAATGCACTAACCCACATCTTCTGAAGGTTATCTATTTTCAACTCAGCACCACGGCTATTATAACTAACCGTAGGACGGAAAGTAATTGCGGAGCTCTTCGCTACATCTGTGGTCTCCTCTGAAGAGCAAGAAGAGAGGGCGATGGCAGCGGCTGCCATCATGTAAAACGCTTTTTTCATAATTGATACTTTTAAAAAATTAATACTATGTTTTTATATCTTATTAATGATAGATAATATCCTTATTGATGATAATCTATATCCTTATTGATAATAGATAATATCTATTCTACATTTTGATATCTATGTATATCTCATTCCATTTGCTTACACTCGGCTGAAGACCACCATCGGTGCCTGGGGCTGGCTTCGGCAAGGGAAGCTGATCCAACACTATCTTGATGTGAGTTTCGTCTTCCTGATTCTTATCATGCACCTGGTCGGTGACATCCTTCTCGTAATACCAGTTGGTGCCGTCGGTGAGCTGCGCATAGACCATCAGGATGTGCTTGTTGGGCTGTACCGGACAGTGACCGAAGAGGGTGAGACTGCCTTTTACCATCTTATTGGCGGCATCGGCTTCGGCTACAAACGGCATGGTTACCTTCTCATCCGAAAGCTGGTCGAGACCGGCGAGCCATCCACCCGTCATTCCCGATACGCTGGCACTCATCGCCTTCACTCCGTTGATGTTCTCCACGTTCTTGATTTCCACCGTACACTGCTTGACTCTCGGCTCCGGCTTCATCTTGATGACGGTCTTCTCTCCGGCTGGCTTCACTACGATGCGGTCGGCATGACTGCTCCAGAGCATTTCCGGCTGCTGCATCATTCTTTCCTTCTCGGTGCCTCGTCCCATCGGTGCGGCTCCTGCCATGGTGGCGAGGAGTCCCTGCAGGGCTCGGGTTTCGGCTGATGTTACCTGGAAGGTTTCGAAGCGCTCCTTGCCGAGGATGCGGTGGGTTTCCTTGTCGCTGTTTACGCAGATTGCCCTGTAGGTGCCTGCTGCCACTGAGATGTTTCCGCCGTTCTTGTCGGTGAACTCGTATCTGATGGGATCTCCTCCCTCCTCGGGATAGAGGTAGAGGCTCATGGTGGCTGGATTGGCTTCGGGATCGGCGCTCCAGTCGAACATCACCTCCACGTTCTGCCTGTGGGGATGGTCGTAGCAGAGGTCCTTGTGCTCGCAGGATGAGAGCAGTTCTGCCATCATCAGGAAGAAGGCTGCGCTGACGATTACGCGGAAGAATAGGATCATTGATTGTCTTAACTCTGTCATTCTAGTCATTTCTTACCTCCTTTCTTGCTATTGGTGTTTCCGTTGCCGAGGAGCCATACCAGTGATACTTCTCCGCGGGTAGGTCCTATCCAGGTGCGGTTGCGGGTTGCCTCATATACGTAGCATCCGTCTTTCGGCTCATAGGTCTTGTAGTGGGACTTGATGTAGCCCACGCCCAGTCCGAAGTCGAGGTTCAGGCGTCTTCCTATCGGCAGTGAGTATCCGTACTCCATTCCTGCCCCGTAGGTTTTCTTGCTCTGGTGACCGGTGCCACCGTTTTCGATATCATAGGTGAGGAACTGTCCGTAGAGGGAGACGTGGTGTCCCTGCATCGGTTTTTCCTTGGCTTTCCTGCCGAAATATTTTCTGATTTCCATTTCTCCACCGTAGATTCTCCAGTATTTGTGGCTGGCATCCTTGCTCCACCAGGCGAGCATTCCGCTGGCTCCGAGGGTCCATCCCCTGCCTATGCTGGTCTCAATGCCGAGGTTCGGCACGAGGAGGGCATCATAGAGCAGGTTGGTCTTCAGGGCGTAGTAGGAGTTTCTGCCGGATGCATGGGCTGCATTTTCGGCTTCGGCTGCATTCTCGCCAGGATATACCTGTAGCTGGGATGCTGTATCCCGGGCATCCTTCTGCGGGAGCGAATCCTGTTCGCTGCCCTGCTGATTCTGAATCAATGTGAGGGTATCTGTCGGACTGACAGATGGCACAATGTGTCGGATTTCGCAAACCACGAGTGCTCCGGAGCGGAGACTGTCGAAGTGGTTGGCGAGCATGTATCGCCATGCCTTTCCGCCATTGAGGTTCTGGAGCTGTCGCTTTCTTCCATCTACAACCTTTCCGTTTCTTACGATCCATTCGGGGGTGTTCCGAATGATGTAGAGGGCTTTCCGGCTCCACGGCGCATTTTCTTTCTGTAGCTTCAGGGCAAGTCCTTCCCAGTCTTCTCCTGCGGAGGAGACCGTGAAGACGCTGTCTGGCAGATTCAGCATCTCCTTGAGATAGTCGCGCAAGCGTTCTCCTCTCCTTCTCGCCAGTCGTTTGTTGAGTTGGGAGTTACCTTCCGGCGAAGCTGCCGAAAGGATCTTGATATGCTGCAGCACCGTGTTGGGGTTGTCCCCGATGCTTCTGATACCCTGCTTGAGGGTTTCGATCTTGGCGGCATTATCCATATAGGAGAGTTCTAATAATGAATAGCCTGAGCGATAATAGAGCGTAGTCCGCAAGCTATCGCTAACCGTTCCGGCGTATGCGTTTGCCACCAGGGTAGTGGGCAGAAGCATTACCATTACTATTTTTTTCACCATATATCATCTTTGTTATGAGTTTATAATTCTAATCGTTCTTACTAATTTGAGTCTTTGTTCTAACTTGAGTTCTCATTCTCATTTGAGTCTTACCTGTCTTTCTTATCAAAAGATAGACTTGGGTCTTTTACAGTTCTTCTGAGTTAAAGTTTCCAATCTGCATATACTTTATAGTATCATATAGCTTCATCATTCACTATTACTTATTATTGGGTTTTAATCTCAGATTTCTCAGAACGCACGAACTGATACAGTTGTACGTTAACTGTAGCGAAAGGGCACGTTTTACTGCGATACAGTTGTACGTTAACTGTATCATAAGTCTGAAATAAATCCTAAAAAAGTCTTTTCTGTGTTGTTTGATTTAGCTAAAATTGCAGAAATATACCCTTTTTGACCACAAAATAAGAAATACTGACTATAATTTATTAATAAATATTAAAAGAGAGTTTGAAATTATTGCGAATTGAACAAATTGTACTATCTTTGCAGCGCTAAAGTTAACGTACAACTGTATCACAAAATCACGCTTTTTCTATTCCTTTTCTTCCTTTTGTTTGGTTATTCAAGAAAAAAGCGATACCTTTGTAACTCAAATAACCCAAAAACGCATATTATTAAACAATAAACGATATGATGAAGTTTTCATTCTTTAGCCGAATTAAAGAATTCGCAGTAAACGCACGTAAGAAATCAAAAGGTATTACATTAGGAGAGTTTACCAGAAGCTATGCGGATGAAAGACGCAAGGAGGGAGAGAAAATGTATGAGGGAAGATGCGGCAGCGTAAGAAGCATGCTGAAGCACCTGGAAACCTTCGGCGGAAGCGATATTCCGCTGAAAAACGTGGATGTGGAAACCATCAAGCAGTTTATCGACTATCTGCGCTCTGCCCACGACCTGCATAAAAACATGAAGACACCCGGAAAACTATCCGACAGCACCATCCACCTGAAGGTGAATATCCTGAAATCGGTATTAAGGGAAGCCGTGAGACAGGGATTGCTGGAGCAGAACCCGTTCGACCGGCTGCCAAGCAGCTACAGAATCCACCCACACTATAAGGAAAAGGAAACACTGACCATGGAAGATCTCATCACGCTGAAACAGACACCCTGCAAGACTCCACAATTAAAGGAGGCAGTATTGCTGAGCTGTCTTACAGGACTCAGGAAAAGCGATATCCTGAGTCTGAACCATGACGACATCATAGAGATAGAAGGTACACCTTATATATATAAGAAGATCAGAAAGACGCAGCGCTGGCACAAGGTTCCGCTCTCCGACCTCGCCTACCAGATAGTGCAGCAGCTGGAGAAAGACTGCCAAGAGTCGGGAGGCTACTTCTTCTCCCAGCTCTCATCCCACCATCTGAGCGAGCATCTGAAAGTATGGCTGGAGGACTGCCATATCACCTGCAAGCACTTCACCTTCCATTGCCTACGCCATACCTGCGCCTCGCTATTGCTGGCGCAGGGCACCGACCTATATACTATCTCCACACTGCTGGGTCATAGAAACATCAGTACCACGCAGCGCTATACGCACATCTCCGAGAAAAGACTAGCTAGCGCCACTCATCTGCTGAGCCATGACCTTACGGCTGCCGTAGCCTGCTAAAAAGCTATGTAAATATTATTTTAAACGAATAAAAAACTTCTCAAACACCCGTAAAATGGGGGAAGAAGAGATTCTGTTTTTTCCCTTAAGGGTTTTTATATTTTCCCTTAAGGAAAAAAAGATTTTTCCTTAAGGGTTTGAAAATATCTCTTTAAGGGATTTTTACGAAGCTTTTATCTTGTAAAGATAATACAATAACAGTAAGACGAATATTCATACCCATGGGGGTACTTCTATGGGTGCAGAGTAGTTACAAGATCATTTTTATAGGATAAAAAAGTATAATATCAAGCCAAAAGTTTGGACTTTCAAGATATTTACATTAACTTTGCAATCGGGTGTGGCAACTCAGCCTCACCCGATTTTTTTATAGATAAATATGAAGATACAACTGATTCGCATCATAGCGGCTGTCATCCTTTTGACTATCAGCTTTCCTCTGGCAACAGATGCCAGAAGAGCGAAGGCTAAAGACGCCATCACAGACTCCGTGATGCAGCGTATCTTCTGTTATGCCCAAAAGATAGATACCACGGGAAGAGGAAGCCATTCGAGCTATGCCTACACCAAATTCCAGATGCGTACCAACAAGCGAAACGCCACCCTGGCTCTCGTTCCTACCATGTACGCCATCTCCTACGGAGCAGGTAGAAAGTTTATCAGCGAATTCTACAACCGCATCGAAGTGGATGAGAAGGGAGCACCTATCATCCACCGACTGCTCAATCTCAGTACCATCCCACACCGCAGAAGTACGATGAGCGCGGCGCTCAACTACATGACGCCGAATGTATATGGAGAAAACCTCTTCCAGGAGAACATCCTCTCCCCTTTCCATCGTTCCAACAGACGATACTACAAATACTCCGTTACGCCGCTGCTCTATGGTATGGCTCAGGTTTACGCCTACCCACGCATCAAAAACACCCAGCTGGTAGAGACCAGGGCGATCGTTCGCATCCAAAACGGACAGATCCAGATGTGCGACTTCGAGGGAGAATACGACATGACCCGTTTCTACATCTCCGTAACGATGGGCAAGGAAGGCTATAAGTCGCTCGGACCTGTCAAATGTGATATGCGCGCCAACTTCAGTTTCATGGGCAATAAGATTACCGGTAAATACACCACCGTATATGATCTGCCAAAAGTACTGGAAGATACCATCAAGAATAGCGCAGATACCGCCATGATGTCGAAAGTGCGACCTATCAAACTGAACACCGATGAGGAAATGATCTATCGCATCTATTACGACAGACAGGAAGAGCGAAAAAGGAAAGCAGCAGCACTGGGAGAAAAGAAGAAAGATTTCGCAAAAGATGTGCTCTGGGATATCGTAGGCGATAACCTGCTGAACAGAATTTCCAGCGACTTCGGCAAACAGCAGCAGGGCTATTTCCGCATCGACCCATTGTTCAATCCATTATATATGGGTTATTCGGAATCCAAGGGTGTGGTGTATAAGTTCAAAATCAACGGGCAGTATGCCTTCAATGACAATATCCAGCTTTCTGCCGGAATAAAAGGCGGTTACAGTTTCCGCCAGCATCGTTTCTACTACAGTATTCCTGTCAGACTCAACTACAATACCCGTCACGAGGGTTATCTGCAGCTGGAAATCGGTAACGGCAACCGCATCAATACCAATAAGCTGGCTCGCCAGGCATTGGGATATATGGATCCGAAAGACAGCATCGGAGGTTTCTCGCCAGCAGAGATACCTTCTCTTCTGATGGGAAAATCCACCTTTACGGAATTCAAGGATAATTACATGCGACTCACCAACCACTGGCGCCTCTCCCAACATTGGGCGATGGAACTGGGAATGGTAGCGCACAACCGCATCGCCATCCGTCCGGACTTCTATCAATCCATAGGCTATCCGGATAAATACAAGTCTGTGGCTCCTGCCATCGGAATAGAATGGAGACCTAAAGCAGAGAAAGGCATCGTGCTGAAACTCGACTATGAGCAAGGTTTCAAAAACCTGCTGGGCAGCAACATCGACTACGGAAGAGCAGAGTTTGATGCCCAGACGATTCTCTATTCCTCCCGCAGGCAATCGTACTCGATGCGTTTCGGAACAGGTTTCTATACCCGAAGAGGAGCACACTGGGACTTCGTTGATTACACCAACTTCCACGACAACAACATTCCGGGAGGCTGGAACGATGAATGGTCGGGCGATTTCGAACTGCTGTCGTCCTACTGGTATAATGCCAGCAACTATTACCTGCGTGCCAACTTCACCTATGAATCACCGATGATTCTTGCCGCCTGGCTTCCGCTGATAGGCAGATATGTAGAATCAGAAAGACTCTATACCAGCGGTCTGGTGGTAAAACACCTCTACCCTTATACAGAATGGGGCTATGGTGTAAGCACGCGTCTGATGTCGCTCGGCTTCTTCGCAGCATTCAGACAGGGAAAGTTTGATGGCGTAGGCTGCCGCTTCGGCTTCGAACTTTTCAGAAACTGGTAGAATCCGTTACGGGATATTCCCCTATCAATCAAGAAATAAAAAGAACAATATATGAATTCACAACTCACCGTTTACAAGGCAAGTGCGGGCTCGGGTAAGACCTTTACCCTTGCCCGCGAATACATGACCCTGGTGATAGACAATCCCCACGCCTATCGCACCATCCTGGCTGTAACCTTTACCAACAAGGCTACAGAAGAGATGAAACTGCGTATTCTCGGACAGCTCTATGGCATTGCCCACGAGCTGCCCGAATCAGACCAGTATCTGGTACAGATACATGCCGCACTCCCCCATCTTTCGGAAAAACAGATCAGAAAGAATGCGGAAGAGGCTTTGCGCCTGCTCATCCACAACTACAACTATTTCAGAGTAGAAACCATCGACACCTTCTTTCAGAGTGTCTTGCGAAATCTGGCACGAGAACTCGACCTCACAGCCAACCTGCGTATCGGGCTGAACGATTATCAGGTGGAACAGCAAGCTGTGGATGAACTGATAGAAAGTCTGGAAAGCACCGACAAACTGCTTTTCTGGATCATGGATTACATCAAGGAAAACATCGCAGACGACAAGAGCTGGAATGTGATTGGTCAGATCAAGTCCTTTGGTGAGCACATCTTCCGTGATTACTATAAGGAGCACGCCGACGAGCTGTCAAAACGAATGGAAGAAGAAGGCTTCTTCGAAGCATTCAAAGACAAGATGAAGGAAACCCGAAACCAGGCTAAAGAACAATTCGAAGAAATCGCAGCTTCCTTTTTCGATGCGCTGGAAGAGGAAGGATATTCGGCCGATGACCTCAACAACAAGACAAGGGGTATCTGGAGCTACTTCAATAAATTGAGAAACGGAAAATACGGAGACGATGACGTCAAAAACATGACTTTAGCAAAATGCTTGGATAATCCGGAAAACTGGGTCAAGAAGTCGGAAGTCAAGAACAATTCTCCACTCTATCAGCATGTGGTGAACGTTCTACATCCTATCCTCCAGGTCTCGGAAAAGCATCGCCACATGCTGGAAAGAATGTACAAGAGCGCCAACCTCACCATCAAGCACCTCAATCAGCTGCGCCTCTTGGGCAGCATAGACAAGAAGGTGAGAGAAATGAACCAGGAGGCTAACCGCTTCCTGCTCAGCGACACACAGACATTGCTTCACTCACTCATCCAAGGCAGCGACTCACCTTTCATCTTCGAGAAAATCGGTACCCAGCTGAACCACGTGATGATAGACGAGTTTCAGGATACCAGCACCATACAGTGGAAAAACTTCAAGGTGCTGCTGGAAGAAACGATGAGCCGCGAAGATGCAGGCAACCTGATTGTAGGAGATGTAAAACAGAGTATCTACCGCTGGCGTTCGGGCGACTGGCGACTTCTCAACAACATAGAAGACCAGTTTGAGAATCCGAAGAAACAACTGGATGTAGAGACCCTAGCCACCAACTATCGTTCAGACCGCAATGTCATCAACTTCAACAATGCCTTCTTCGTAGAAGCTGCCCAGCAGGAATATAACGAACTGGCAGAAACGATACCGGAAACAGCCAAGCAGCTGCTTACTGCCTATGCCGATGTAAAACAGGAAGTTCCGGAGAAGAAAAAGATTCAGGGATATGTGGAGGTGCGACTCCTTAAGACACAGGAAGAGGACGATGAAAATGATGCAGAAAATAAAGAAGACCGCATGATGCGACTCTGTCTGCAGACAGTAGATGAGTTGACTGCACGTGGTGTTCCCACCCACCGTATCGCTATCCTCGTGCGCAACAACCGCACCATCCAGGATATCGCAGCCTACTTTATAGAGCATTCAGACTATGAGATGGTTTCAGACGAGGCATTCCGCCTCGACGCTTCGCAGGCAGTACAGATACTCATCACAGCCCTGAAGCTGCTGATGC
>ERZ1026866.1343-NODE-1343-length-12878-cov-30.301100_pt1 | contig 12878 bp, 12 predicted proteins | sample MGYA00380163_ERZ1026866 | MGnify/ENA primary metagenome ERZ1026866 (study PRJEB33269, sample SAMEA4719799) | human gut metagenome | biome: human-associated habitat; feature: organic feature; material: feces | place: Cameroon | collected 2013-10 ...
CTGGGGTGCTACCCTAAGGGCACGCTTCGCAGGGGGCAAAGCCCTGCAAATATTTTAATTTTAAAAATTCATTTTTGACAAAATATAGTTATTTATGTATATAGTAAAATTTTTTTAATTTATCAGAAATTAGTTTTTTATTCAACTTTTTCCCGCCGCAAAAAGTTGCAAAAAGTGCAAGTAAAAGAATAATACTAATAATATTTATTATATATTTTTACCAAAAATATAGTTCTTCGCAAAGAGTAATTTTTACGAATTTTACAGAGTATATGTATCAAAAAAGTTGATAACATTTCTATGAGATATAGAGATTCACAAAATGTATTTATTACAATGATGCATCACAACTATATTACAGAGAAGTTTTGAACTCGCTTACAAAAGTGGAGTCTTGATTGTCTTTTAAAATAACTTTTGAAGTATATATTGAAGGAGGTAAATAATTACCGTTTTTGTCTATAGCAGACCATATTGCTGTAGCTTCTTTTTTGTCTGCAGATATAGTCATAGTTTTTTCATCTACCAAACTACCCTCTTGAGAATAAATATAAAGCTTAGCTTCTATTATCTCTCCAGTATCTATAGAAACTTTAAAAGTAGTATATGTTTCTTTAGGATTAAAAGGATTAGGATAATTAAAAAACTCTTTAATGTTAGAGCTAGGTTTATTTGCGGAACAAGATATATAAAGAATAGCTAAAGAAGTTATTAAAAATACCTTAGCTATTCTTTTAAAAATATTATTTTTCATTAATTAGTCAGTAGTGAATAATATTCTTCCGCAGTGGAAGCACATAATAATCTGATTCTGTCTTCTAACTTCATTAACAGTCATTTTAGGTATAGCTACATTACAAGCACTGCATTTATAATTTTCAATTTTTGCAAGAGCTTCACCTTTATTTTCTTTAATTCTCTTATAGTTTTCTAATACAGCAACATCAATTTTGCTAAGAATAGTATCTTTATATTTTTTGTACTCTTCTAAAACTAAATCTGATTTTTGCTGAGAGTGAGTAGAACTATAAAGTTCATAAGCTTTAATTTGTATTTCAGCTCTTTCAAGTTCTATAAGGAATTTAATTTGTTTTTCTGCCTCAAATTTTTCATCTAATTTTTTGAAAGATTCTAATACAGTTTCTAACTCTTCAAAATTCTTAGTAGCTATTATTTTATCTAATATTTCTTTTTGGTTAACTAAAAAGAATATTTGAGAAAGATTTAAAAGATAATCTTGAGGGTTTTCAAGATCAGAAAGTATAGCAAATACGAGTTTAACAGGACTCTTTTCATCAGAATCTGAGTCATAGTTTATCTCATTTTTTAGGAAACCTACAAATATGTCAGTTTTACCATAACCCTGAATTCTACCATGCGGAACTGCAACGCCATTACCAATATTAGTTGTGTACTCATCTTCTCTCTTTTTCAAAGCATCAAATATAGAATCAGTAGAAAGTGAAGAAACAGAAGCTATTTTTTCACTTAAAGCTTTGAAAAGAGAATCCTTATCTTTTGATTCTAAGCCTTCAAATACATGTTCTTTTTTTATTTTGTCAATAATCTTGAGCATATAATCTCCTAATTTATTATTAAAATATTATATTATAGTATATAAAAAATATCAACTTATATTTATATACATTTTAACCCTATTCAGCATTTCCAAGCAAAGCCTTACGCTCTTCAATAACCTTATCAGCCAAAGGACCAGTAAGCTCTTGATAATGTGAATGTTCCATCTCAAAAGTACCCCTTCCAGAAGTAGAAGCCTTCATTTCTATAGAATAAGTAAGCATCTCTGAAAGCGGAACTTCTGCCTTAATCATTTGTACAGTGTTTGATGCAGCCTCCATTCCTAAAATTTTGCCTCTTTTGCCTGTAAGCTCATTCATTATAGAACCAGTAAACTCTTCAGGCACATAAACTGTAACCTTCATAACAGGTTCAAGCAGCACAGGTGAAGCATTTTTAAAAGCCTCCTTAGCAGCCATAGATGCAGCTATTCTAAATGATAATTCATTAGAATCCACATCATGGTACTTACCATCATAAACTCTCACTTTAACATCTACCATAGGATATCTTCCTAAAGGTCCTTGTGCTAAAGCATCTTGTATACCCTTTTCTACACCAGGTATATATTGTTTAGGTATAGCACCTCCAAATATATCGTTTACAAATTCATAACCGCCATCACGTGGAAGTGGTGAAACCTCTAAATGAACCTCTCCAAATTGTCCGCTTCCGCCTGATTGCTTTTTATGTCTGTATTGTGCTTGTGCTTGTTTTCTTATTGTCTCTCTATAAGCAACTCTTGGAACACTTTGCTCTATTTCTGCTTTTGTAAGAGCAATAACTCTATCTAATGCCAATTTTACTTGCAAATCTCCCATAGCTTTTATGATAGTTTCTTTTGTTTCGCTATCAAACTCTACGTGGAAAGTCAAATCTTCTTGGCTAATAGTGTCTAATACTTCCAATGCTTTTACATCATTTTTAAGTATTTTAATTGCTGTAAAATATATTGGCTGAGGAACTTTAAGAGCTAAGAATTGGAAAGGTGAAGAAGGCACGCTTATAGTATCACCTGTTCTACAATCAGAAAGTTTTGCTAATACTCCAATATCACCTGCTGTGATTGTATCTGCCTCTATTTGTTTTTTTCCTCTTGCTATATATATGTGTGAAACTTTTTCTTTTTTGCCTGTTCTAGAATTATATATTTCATCGCCGCTTTTTATACTTCCAGAACGAACTTTAAAGAAAGAAATACGTCCTGCATATTGGTCTATTGTAGTTTTAAATACAAAAGCTGCAAATGGATTATTGTCGCCTAATATAGACCTTGTAGCTGCTTCATTAGTCAAAAGGTCTGTACCGTCTGTAACAGGTACATAAGAAGGCGAAGGCATATATCTTATTATAGTATCAAGTACAGCACCCATTCCTATATCTCTAATAGATGTACCAAAAAGAATAGGTACTACCTTGTATTGAAGAATAGATTTAGTTAAAGCTTCTATATATTCTTCATCGGTAAACTTACCGCCATCTAAGAACTTTTCTGTTAGAGTATCATCTACTTCACATACAAGCTCTTTTAATCTGTCTCTTGTAGCTCTATATTCATCATAATATTCTTCTGGTATTTCTGCCTCTACTATTTTACCCTCTTCATCTCTAAAATAAGCCTTATGATAAATAACATCTATAATACCTTTGAAATCTTTACCATTACCCATAGGTATTTGTATAGGCACTACAGGAGGCTCTTTGAAGTTATTTTCTATCTTTTCTAATAAAGTCTTATGATCAACCATATCTTTATCAATTTTATTAATAAATACAATTCTTGGTCTTTTGAAATTATTAGCCATCTGCCAATGCTTTTCTGTTTCTATTTGTATGCCGAACTCAGCATCTATTACAACAATGCATGATTCTGCAACTCTTAAAGCTGGGTTAATATCGCCGCTAAAATCACCCGAACCAGGAATATCCAGCAAATTAATCTTATGGTCTTTCCACTCTATAAAACTTATAGAAGTACGAATCGACATTTTCTGCTTAATTTCTTCGTCTGTATAATCGCTTACTGTAGTACCTCTTGCCACTTCTCCTTTTTTGTCAATACACTTGGCCCTAAAAAGAAGTGCTTCATTTAAAGAAGTTTTACCACTTCCAACATGCCCTAATAGGGCTACATTACGAATACTTTCTGGGTTGTAAATTTTTCCCATAAACATTCCTCCTTATGATGGCGGTTATTTTTATTATTAATGTTTTTATGATTTTCTATTGACTTGTGATTGCTTAGAAGATAAGCAGGTTCATAGAAAGCTAAATACTGCATGTTAACTCAAGTATAGTAAAAAAAATATCAAAAATCAAATTCTACTATATATTTTTAATGCAAAAATTAATATTTATTTATGAAACAACAATTATATTATTAGAATTTATTGATAAAATATTCATATTAATATATGATACGTATTATTTTTTGAGTGTATAGAGTGATATATTCATGAATTTGCTTAGAAAAATTAATTTTAAATTATTTATAGTTTTAATTATACAAGCTTTAATACCTTCTATTTATTCAACTTTTAGAATATATTTATTAGACAGCTACCCTGATGCAAGTGCTATAAATATAGCATCACAGCAAATGTGGCTTGGAATCATATACGAAGTCTTTGAAGAAGCAATAATAGCTCCACTGTTTTTCTTTTTAGGAAATATAAAAGATGATGATATTAATAATCATAAAGAAGTTTTTATAAATAAATTAAGAAGTTCTATTATAATAATAATTTTTATTTATATTATAATGGCTTTAATTATAAATATATTTGCAGGAAACCTAGTTACTGCAATGAAACAGCAAACTGATTTATATGCTCAAACAAAAACATATATAAAATTAGAATCTTTTGCTAATATTGCTATAGTGTTATTTCATTTAATGATTGTAGCTCATACTTCTTTAGAAAATTATAAATCAATATTTGCAATAACTACAATAAAAATGTTTCTAACTATTATTCTTGATATACTATTTGTTTCTCAATATAGCATATCATTAAACTTGTGTGTTAATGGCATAGCTTATAATAATATAATATCTAATTTAATAGCTGCTATAATTGCTATATTTCTATTGAATAAATGCGGATATAATATTTTCTCTAAAACAAAATTAACTTTTCTATGGAATAAAAAAATTACTTCTCTAAATGTTGTATCTGGGCTTGAATCTTTTTATAGAAACTTAATTTATAGTATAGTGCTTGTGAGAATGATAAATATTGTAGGAGAGCAAGGAAATTATTGGATTGCTAATTCTTTTTACTGGGCTTGGCTATTAATACCAATAAATCAAATAGGCACACTCATAAAAACAGACTTATCAAAAAAACATAATAGAAGCTTAAAACCTTATGTATTATTAACTACTATATTTGTGTTAATATGGATTGCTTTAATACCAACTTATAAATATTTTATAAAATATATAATGAATGCTCAAAATCTTGAATCGGTTATGAACTTGATTATGATACTTTTTCCTTTTTATATATGCTATGCATACTACTCCATCATTTCAAGTTTATTATATGCAATAGGTCAAATAAAATATATGCTATTACAATCTTTTTTAGTTAATACTTTCTTTAATATTCCATATTTTATTTTATATTTAAAAGGTGTATATGAAATAACATTATTAAATATAACATTGATATTTGGCTTAGATATATTAATATCAACTGTGATAATATATATAATTTATTTCACTATGATAAGAAAATTAAAGAATAATGAAATATAATTAAAAAAAGCGTAAGCATTAAAAAATACCTACGCTCTCTAAAACATTAAATAATATTATTTTAATATATCTAAAACCTGAGAAGGGAAATACCATTTAGATTCATTGTAAACAACTACACCGTCTAAAGTTTTTTTCTCTCCATTTACAATTATTATATTTCTATTTTTCATTATTTGAGCAGTTTTATCTCCAATATGCATAGTAAGTATATTACCGTCTGATGTTAATTCCACACCTGCCTTTTTTAATTCATCTTCACTCATAAATAATTTTTTTGTAGCTTCATCTAAATTTATTTCCATAGCAGAGGCAATATTTTTAGCTATATCAGTATTATCTATAAGTCCTATAATTCTTTTGTTGTTTGGCAAATATGTATATAATGGAACATCTTCTCCTGTATGACCATGTGTGCTGAAACCTAAATAAGCTCTTTTTGCTAATATTGGTCCTATAGCATAATGTAAATCATCGCCTGTTTTTCCTCTAAGAGAATTAACCTCTTCTTCTGTCATATCATCTATAGCATAATATTTTTGCATAGCTGTTTTTATATCTTCTCCAGCTTCTATTTTTCTTGCCACATACTCAGCAGAACGAGAAGCTTTTTTTACAGGCTCTATAAAACTTTCTAATGTTCTTTTGTGATAATCTGAAGAAGTATCATAATTACCCATAGTAAAACCGCTGTTTCCATGGTCAGTTACCGCTATAACCATAGTATTATTATCTTTTTTAGCAAAATCTAATGCAGCTTTTACAGCATCAACATAAGCCAAAGTATCAGAAACTAATCCAACAGGGTCATTAGCATGAGCTGCCCAGTCAACTTTTGAAGCCTCTACAATCAAGAAGAAACCTTTGTCATTTTTAGAAAGTATATCTATAGCCTTTGAGGTCATTTGAGCTAATGAAGGCTGAGTTGTCTCTTCTCTGTCTATCTCATAAGCTAAATCTGCATCAGCAAAAAGTCCTACAACTTTATCACCTCTAAAAGAATCCAATTCATCTGAAGTTCTAATTAGAGAATAGCCTAAATTAGTTATTTCTGATATTAAATCTTTTCCGTCTTTTCTAGCCTCTTTAGTAAAAAACTTATACCCTCCACCTAATATAACATCTATATCTTGAAACACTTGCTGTTCGCTTAAGTCGTCATAATCTTTTCTAGTGATGTCATGAGCAGAGAAAGCTGCAGGAGTAGCATGCATAATTTCTGAAGTAGAAATTACTCCTGTAGATTTGCCAAGAAGCTGAGCTGCCTCCAACACATTTGCTATAGGGGCTCTTGCTTCTGTAGGTATTGATGAATTAGGAAGTATAGCTTCATCTGGAAGTATACCTATAAACTGCTGATAAGATGATTTATAGCCTGTAGCTAAAGCTGTACCTGCAGGTGCTGAATCGGCTATAGGAGAATCAGCATTATGAGTTCTCACTGCTCCGCTTAACATCTCATCTATTGCTAATGAATCGCCGCCTTTAAACCATCTTGAGTATGTGATTACATCAGAGCTTTGTCCGTCTGCAATTAGTACTATAACGTTTTTAGCTTTTGGGGTATTTTCTAAATTAGTGTAAGGCTGTTGACCGCATCCGATAAAAAATGCGGATAAAAGAAGAATAGGTAATAATTGAATCATAGATTTTCTCCAATCTTTATAATTTGGTAAAAATCTGATATCAAATTTTACGCGTATATTATATATTATAACAAAATAAAAATCAACTATTTAAAAAATAATTTCCATACTTTTTTATAAAAAATCAAATTTATTTTTAGTTTTTATCTATTCTAATCTTTATTATCGATTAAAAAAACAATGTAACCTCAATACCTAATTTACTTTCCATGCTTCTGTAGGCATATAATTGCCTAGAACGCATATACTCATATTTTAACCCTATGGTAAATCTATAAATTTCAACTCCAATACCTAAAACTATAGACGGATATAATTTATCATAGCTATCTAAAATATTATAACCATTTATTGTTCTTTCAACAGTATTGATTCTATCATAATCAAGACCCAAATAAAAACCAGTTATTAAACTTATCTCACCCCACAAAGGATATCTAAAGTCAGTACCATAATATATACTAAATAGATTGATAAAGTTTGATTCATAAAAACCTATCATAGCAAAAGAAAATCCGCCATAAAAACTAAAATATCCATATTTATAGTTAAGAGAAAAATTCATAAGCTCTATACTAGAATCTCTAAACTCTTCTTTATCTCTATTATAAAGTTTATCATCTCCAAGTATATCTCCAGCTATATGAGTGCATATATGACGAACAGGAGTAAACCTAAATCTTAATGTATCATTATATATATAATCAAAATATAGCTCTACTTGCATATATGTACCAAAGAACAAACTCTCTCCATACAAAACACTGCTATAAGGTTTATAAACAGATAAAAAAAACTGTGTAAGAAAACCAACACCAATTCTAAATCTATGTTTATCTTTATAATTGAATGCTATTGGATATATTTCTGAACCTAAAGTAGGCTGATGAAAAAAAGCCATATTCTCAAAATGATAATTAGGGTTTTCATACATAGCCTCTATATTAAATATATCCCCCAACCAATATTTACTATTATAAACATAAGGGTCTAACCAACCATATAAATATTTATCAGTATCATAAAGCCTAAAAGGATTAAATGACCATTTAGATTTTACCTCCTTTGTATTTAAATCCATGGCTTCATTATCTTGAGTATACAAAGATAATGAAAGAAATAAAAATATTAAAAAAAAGAATTTTAATCTCATAAAATATATAACCATTAAAATTTTACACTATTTAGAGAATTAGCTATTCTAATTAAAGAATCTTCCAAATAGGAAACAGGAAACGTATAATTTAATATAAAATAATAGCCATTATTGGCTTCAAAAATTGTATAAAGTATGCTAGTAGCATTGTCTATATTAATTTTAAACTGAATATTTTTTATGCCATTAATAATATAATATTCTTCTGTAAAATTATTTCCATTATTCATCTTTCTTATAAAGCTAATTAAAGAATTAAGATTATCTCCATCTTTTTTGGTATATCCTGCTAAACATGTTATTTTTATCTTCTCATCTATAAACATACTATCAATATCAAAATAACCTTTTCCATAACCTGTTTTAGAAATTATATTATCTCTCTCTTCATCTGCTAATTTAATAGAATTTATTGGGGGAATAAAACTTACAGAAGCATTTGTAATAAAATATCTTTCATTAGTAGAAATATCACTTCCCAACTCTAATTTCTTAAAATTAATTTCTTTGTTAAAAAATAAATCTGCATCATTTACTATATTATTATTATAAGTTTCATTTACTTTTTTATTTTTAGTGCAGCTTAATAATAATAAAACTAATAATAAATAAAAAATATTTTTTCTCATAAATACTTACCTAAATCAATAATTAGGACTATCATAATTTTTTTTATAATAGTCCATAAATAATTAAATTTTATTTAGTAACTGTTACTGTTCTGCTTTGGAAAGTAACTATACCTGTTAAAAGATTTAAGAAAAAGTCTCCAGCATTTTGTCTAGTATATATCTCATAATCTTTTGCATCGCCTGCCAATTCTTTAGTGTCTACAAAACCAACAGGAACTAATCCCCATAAAGCATACCACTGCTTTCTCTCTACTTTTACACCAGTTTGAGGTCCATTACCAACTATGTGTCTATGCTGTGATATACATGAAGTAGCAAATAATGCCACAACAAACATGAGAACAATAAACTTTTTCATTTTTTATCTCCTTAAAATAAAATTTTATAAATAATAGGAATTTAGATTTTCCTAATATTATGCCAAAATAGATTTTTTATAAAAAATAATATATTCACTTTCATACTTTAATCAACATAAATGATATATAAAGCACATATATCACTATGGTGAGGTATTAGTTTTATTTCCACTTATGATGCTGTAAAATTGTTTGGAGAATTTTTTCCTGTCAAAAGAATTATTGTCATAAGAATTGTATAAACTCAAAAGTATTAAAGATAATAACAATACGCTTAATTCATCAGAATTTAAATTGCTGTTTTTATAATCATTTAATATAGTGTTTAAATACTTATCATTAAAAGTTTCTTTAAAATCATCATCATTAATGTTAAATATATTTTTTACTTCATTGCATATAGAACTTACTAATTCATCTTCTATATGTTTTATGTTTTTTACAATGTATTTCATCTTCATAAGCAGCTCCTTATTTTTTATTAATTTTGATAAAAAAAGTATTTCAAAAGATTTATTTTCAAAAACAACCTTTTCTATCTCTCTTATTTCAAGCCCATAAGATTTTAATTTCACTATTTCTTTTACAATATCAAGATGCTCCATTATGTAGTATCTGCTTTCTGTTCTAATCATTCCCCTCTCAACTCTATATGCAGGAAGAAGCTCTTTATTGTCCCATTCCCTAAGCAGATTAATACTCATATTTTTTATATTGTTATCTTCTAAAAGTTTTAAAAATTCTCCTATGGACATTAATCTTTTTTTACTTTTCAAAATAAATGAATATTTTGGCAAAGCATATTTTTTATTCTTTATAAAATAATAAATATCAAAAGCATTTATATCCCTTCTAGCATTTCTATCTATATTGTTGTTTTCATCTCTTCTTGCCATTTTACAGTTACCTTATTTATTAAAAAGTTATAATCATAGAACCATTAGCTGTTTTTTTATTTAGTTTGTATTTGTATCCAAAATATTTATATTTTTCAGCTTGTCTTAAAATAACATATTTCAAAATAGGTCTTTTATTTTCACTATGAAGCCCCCTTCCAAATACTATTTCTATATTAATGCTTAAATTATCACCAAATAATAGTTTTAATATACATAACATCATTAATAAACTTGTGAAATACCTTCTAGCTTCTTTTGCACTTTTTCTATGTAAATCAATAAATAAATTCATTATATAATCTCCTTATTATAAATATTAATTTTTCTTTTCACCTAACCATCATTACATATAAAATTTTTACATAATAATTTCTAAACTTTAAGCCACCCCAAACTAATAAGTAATTTGAGGCAGCCTGAAGAAATAAATTTTACTTAATTATTTCTTCTGATTAGGGTTCATCTGTTTTCCTCTATTACCCTGATTTTTGTCATAAGTAATATTGGTTCCAGGTGTACCTTTGTTTGGATTTGAAATATCCGCATTATGATTTGGTTTTTTGCTCATATTTATACTCCTTTATATATCAGTATGGTTAGATAATAACACATGACAAATATTTAGCATTTGGAGTATAATTTTTATTTTAATACTTCAAAATTTTTTTAAATTCACTGGACTTTAAGATTAGTTTAATGTTTTTATCATATGAAAGTTTTATATCTTCATTATAATAAAGTTTTGTAAAATTATATAGCTCTATATAATCTACTAAAACTCTATTAAAATTATTATCAGATGATACTTCAAATATTATATTCTCTTCATCTTCTTCTAAATATATATTATCTTTTTTTAAAGGCAAACTCATATATTCTAAATCTTTTATCTTTTTTCTTAAACCCAAAAAATCAGCCCTAGAAATATGTCCTAAAAAATATAAAAATACTATTATTTGACTGCTAAAAAAATCAGTATAATTTTTTAAATATCTTTTATATTCTATTTGATAATCTATAAGTTTATAATGTAAATTAATATACTCTTTAAAATCATAATCATATACAAAACCATCATATCTTTTCAATAAATCTATATCATAATAACTTTTTTTATTTTCTACTTCCTCATCATAATAAAAATATTTTTCATCTTCTTTTTTTATTAAAGATTCATATTCTTTTTTATAAACCTCTAAAAGTTTACAATAGTCTTTTTGGTTAATCTTTTTTTGTTTAAAATAATCATAGATAAAAAATGGCATATAATACAATTTATAATCATAATATATTTTATCATTATCCTTTTTATTAATTTTTTTTATCTGTTTAACTAAAGCTTTAATTTTCTTCTCTATAAAATCAACATAATCTAAATCTATATCATACAATATCTCTCTTATATCTGTACCAAACTCAAGATTATCAACTAAAAAATCAAGTATATCCAATTCTTCAAGTATATAAAAATAAGAGTAATTATCATTTTCTTTACTCTTTAATTTATATGCAGGAAGTATTTTTTTTCTATAAGCTTTTTGCTTAAGATAGCCTTTTATTTTATTTATATCATTTTGTGTTTCTATCTTTTTATTTGTAGTAAAATTATAATATTCTATAAAAGCATCTAAACTCAAAAAATAAAACCCTTTAATATTTGAAATAGTATCGTAAATAGCTTTTTTATATATTTTAGTTTCTTTTTTATTTGTATTTTTTATATCATAATCAAATGTATCTATATCTTTTAATAATATTTTTCTTGTCTTATAATCTTTATTTTTTTCTTTTTCCCTTCCAGAAATACTTTCTACAATATAAATATTTTTATTACTATTTTTTATATTCTCTAATGAAGGTATAATATTTTTTTTATTGTATTTTAAACTATTATAACTAATATCTTTATTTTCAGATGCCATATCTTTGTAAATCCGTAAACATTTTTTTTATTATATAATATTCTCTTTTTTTATCTTTTATCATCATAAGTATACTTTTTAAAATATCCGTTAATTGCTTTTTTAATTTTTTATTATAATTTCCAATTTCATAAATATGATATAATGCTAAAACCTTATAATAATTATAATTAAAAGAGTTTTTATCAAATCTTTCAATATACTCTAAAATTTCATTGCTAAAATTCTTCACACTACCAAAATCGTTCTCTTTTTTATAAATAGAGATTAATTTTAAAATATTTTCTAAAAAGTCTATATCATCATAATTATTATCAATTTTATATTTACACACTGCAATATAATATTTTACTTTTTTGTAATTTTTGCAATTTTCATCTATTTTAGAAAAATATTTATAAGCCTCATCATATTTATTTAACTGAAGTTTTAATTTTGCTATGTTATAATAAGCTAAAGAATCATCTTTATAATCAACTTCTATATCATCAAAAAGAATATCCGTATTATTTAATTCATAATTACACCAAGCAATATAGTGGTCGCATTTTATTCTATCTACAACATCTGAAGAAGATTCTCTCATAAATATTTTTTTAGCTTCTTTAAAATCATTTAAAGCTTCATTATATTCTTTTAATCTGTATTTAAGTTTTGCCCTATTATAATAGCCATACGAATATTTACTTATTGAAATATTGAAATCTTCTAAAGCTTCATCATATATATTTAAATTGAATTTAATAAAACCTCTCAAATTATATAAATCATATTCCATATTATTGTTTGTTTCTATAAAATAATTATAATTTTCTATAATATCAGAATAATCATATTTAACTTTTTGATTATTAAAATCTATCATATAATCTTTTATCTCTTCAATATTTTTTAATATTAAAGTTTTTTTATTTTGATAATAT